>OFFE01000419.1_pt1 | contig 37012 bp, 44 predicted proteins | sample 1521371 | NCBI WGS metagenome assembly OFFE01 (sample SAMEA3504131, study PRJEB24116) | mouse gut metagenome | biome: mouse gut; feature: mouse-associated habitat; material: faeces | place: Denmark | collected 2011 | reverse complement strand
CTTTTTCCCGTGGAATAAATAATCAAAAAATTTCACTCCGCTTACTCTCCTTTCTGTGCGGCATTTTTCAGCAGCTCGCCGCACTCTTCCCAGTATTTCTGCCGTACCGTCATTGCATCAATGACAGATACAAAACCGTCAATATGCGCCCGCTGCTCTATTTTTACAGGTCTGAATTTCCTTGTTTCCATGTTGTGCTTAAGCGCAACATTTAAAAAATGTGTCTTTTGTAAACTGTTATCCGCGATCTTGAAATTGCCGTCTTTAATAATTCCCTCAAATTCCCGGATAACTGGCGTTAAGTTCTCACCCTGCCATACGTCGTCCATGTGGAATCCGTAATTTTTCATATCGTTTACAAGGTACTGGGCGCTGTATCTGTCATATCCGATTTTCAGCGGTCTTATTCCGTATACTTCCAGCAGCATAATAAACCAGTTATAAACGTCGTGGTAATCAACGTAATTTTCGCCGCTTAAGGTTATCAGCCCTTTCTTTACGAATATGTCATACGGTACGCCGTCCGTGGCTTGCAGGCTTTCTACGCGATCTCTCGGCATGAAAAACTGTGTAAAGGAATACAGCACGCCGCCTTTTTCGATCACAACGCTTGCCGCCGTTAAGTCCGTAGTCTGGCTAAGGTCAATGCCGCCCACCGCGTAGCAGTCCCGGAAATCCTCTAAGGTTTTTTCTACCCCTGCCCGGTCTACTGTCGTGTATTCCAGCCATGCAATAGAGCTGTTCTGCTTGATATTACAGTATTTACACAAAAACTCTGCTTTCTTACTTAAGTTGCCCTCTGCTACGGCTATTTCATCAATGAAAAAGCCCTCTTTTACAGAAACGCCCATATTCGGATTAGCTTTTTTAAGTTCTTCTATGTCATTCCACTTCTCTACGTCGTCTATCATGTAGATAAACGGTAAAAGCCTGCGCTCTTTGCTGTTTCCCTTTAAAAAGCTGGTGCTGCGTTTCATAAGCTCGTCGTATATGCCGTCATTCTCATACCCTGCCGTGCTTATGCTTAAGATCATAGGCTGCGTGCGTGCGCCTAAAGCAGACTTCATAACCTCATACTGCTTTAGCCCCGCGTCGCCCCGCCATGCCGCCATTTCGTCACATACTACCAGCTGCGGGTTAAATCCGTCAGACTTCCTTGCATTAAAGGCAATCGGCTTAACAAAACTTTCCGTTTCCTCAATGTAAATATCACTGCGCCGTTTCCGCGCCAGCTCCAAAAGCTCCGGCTCTGCCTTTACCATTTTATGGAATCCGTCATATACCAGCGCCGCCTGATCTAACTTAGGCGCTAAGCAATAAATTTCCTGCCCGTATTCCGGCTCCAAAAATGCCATGTACGCGATAATGGCAGAGGCAAATAAACTTTTGCCGTTTTTTCTGCCGATAACTATAAAAATTTCGCGGAAAACGCGCACTTTTTCTGCGTCTTGTATACCAAAAATGACAGAAATAATAGCTTTCTGCCATAGTTCCAGCTTTATAAGGTCACTGCGCCCCTTGCTGTGGTGACAGAAATTTTCAATAAACTTGATCGCCTTATTTGCCGCCTTTGCATTGAAAAAATATTCCTGTTTTTCCAGCCCGTCTACAATGATCTTGTAAATTGCCTTTATCCATTTCCCCGCTACGATCTCGCCGCTTTTTATTTTTGCGTGGTACTCATAGATATAATTCTTATAGGGCAGCACTGCCGCCTACTCGTCCCGCAGGGCAGCCAGCCTGCTTGCCTTTCTTTTTGCGGCTGGCACTAATTCTGTCAGCTGCTTAATGACTGCCGCATAGTTCTTGCTTAATGCTATGTAAGTCTCTGCCTCCGGGCTTTTTTTCGTCCCGTACTGGTTTTCACCGTTCTTGTACTCACTCGTCCAGCCCTCCTGCTCTATTGTTTCCTGCAAGTCGTCAAGCTCTATACTCATAAAAGCAGCCTTTTCTATCAGCGGCGTTACTAAATTTCGCTTATTTTCTTCAAGCTCTGCAAATATTTCCTTAAGTCTTTTTTTCTCGTCCTTGATACGGTTTTCTTTTTTCTTTTTCCGCGCAGCCATTCCCTCTACCTCTCTTTCCCGCCGCCTGCTGCCGCTGCCAGATCGCCCCCACCACACCCCCTACACCACGTATGCACGCGCCCGGAGGGTAATTTTAGGGTATCCCCCTCGGTATTTTCCCCCTTTAATTTTGATTTTCGGATAGGGGGGATATGCCGCCCGCTGCATCAAACTTATACCGCAGGCGCGGCTTGCGTTTATGATGCTCTTTGTTATGGCAGTCCTGGCACAACGCCTCTAAGTTGTCCCAGCTTAGCGTTACGCCTGCGTCGTTAATATTCTCTCTGGTTAAGTAGCGCTTATGGTGCGCCACCTTTGCAGGCTCCCCGCAGCGCTCACATATGTAGTCCTGCGACATTAAGTATGCGGCTCTGGTATTCTCCCATGCCTGCGATAAATAAAAACTCTTAGCCCATGCTTTCATACTGTCCCCGCTCCTTTCTGCAATACCCAGCGCCCTAGATTTCATGCGCCGGGTGGAGGCTAAAGAAATAAAAAAAGAGTAGGCTACTGCTGCCGCGTCACGGCTAAGCTATTGCCTACTCTTTTTATGTTACCATTATACAGCTTTTGAAATACCATGTAAACACCACGATTTTACCACGATATTACCAGCCCGGCTGCTGCTACAGCCTCGCCCGTTCTTCATCAATGCCCCATAACAGTACAGATAATTCGTTTATGATCGCTGTCACCCAGCGTCGCGGCGTGTTCTTCCCGGTTTCCAGTTTCTCTGCGATCTCCTCATACTCCATGCCCTGCATGAAATACAGTTCAAACGCTTTATACTCTACCTCTCTGCCTGCTGCCCTGCGCCTGCGCTCGATCTCTTCTACTGCCGTGTCTATGTGTGCTGTCATAATCAGCGTTTTAAAACGGCTGCGTCTCACGCTTTCCAGATATACCCGCTGCTGCTCTTCTGTCATTCCCTTAAGCTCTAACTGCTCGCCGTCGCTTACTGCGTTCTGGATATGGAAAACTGCATCACGGTAACATTTCATAAGCGTGAAAGTATTATGGTATTTGTTCTGCCGCTTTTCCTTTTCTTCCTGCTTTCTGTACTCCCGCACTGCTGCCCTTGCCGCTTTCTGTATCAGCTCTTCAAATTCAGAGGCGGGAAGTGCTACCCGGCTTTCGCCTGTTTCCTCTCCCCCTGCCACGATCTCTGCGCCTGCTGCCTTAGTTTCTGTTTCCTGCATCTTTTCTACTCCTTTCTTTGAATCCGCTGTCAATCCGTCCGAATATTGCCAGCAGCAAAATAATTATGACTGTCAATAAAAAATCCGTCACTGTTCGCCCTCTCCTTTCTGGCATGGTGGAAACGGGCAGCTGTCACAATCCGGCTTTTCACATTTCCCGCCGTTATTGTCCCGCAGAATATCCCGTATCAGTATATACGGCAATATCCATACAGGCGTAGAAAGAAGAATAAGCCCCTTTGCCAGCAGCCCCAGTATGTATATTGCTATTTCTCCCGCCCATTCCATATACGTCCTTACTGCCCCTGTAAGCACCTCTGTGATCTCGTCCATAAACTTTATCATTCCCGGTATCTCCTTTGCTGTACGTCTGCATACGCCCTTTTATCCCTGGCACTCCAAAAAATTACCCTTGTTTTAATTCCTGCTTTATGCAGCCGCTCTTGTATTTCCCTTGTTTCCCGTCTATAAAAATCTTCTCTGCTGCTTGACGGTCTTTTTGTGTAGTCTATCGGCGTTCCTGCTACGTCCAGCAGCTCTTTTAAGATTTCTGCTGTAGTTTTTCCATACCGCCTAAATTGCCCCGTAATAATATAAGCCTTTTGCCAGAAAAATAATTTAAAACCTAATGCCGCCTCGATTTTCTTAAACATTTCCTCATTTTCCGGGAAAACTGATTCATATATCCAATTAGCATTTTTCATTCAAACACCCCGCTTTCATACGCCGTAATGACTGCTGCCCGCAGGCTGTCTGCCGCTACATTCCTGCGCCCTATCTTTTCCGGGCTTACACGCCTTAAATACTCTAAATGATCGCTTTCCATGATCTCCGCTATCTTTTCTGCTGCCCTCTGGCTGTGTGTGATCGCTCTAAGCTCGTCAGCGCCGCCCAGCGCGTTTATTTCATACACTGCATAATGACTGCTGCCGTATTCCCTCACTTTCCAGCTGAATATACGCCCTTTAATCTCCAACGGCTGTATATTGTCCGCTACATTCCTGCATATCGTCCCCGCTGAATCAAAACCCCCGGCTGCAAACCGCATTATAGATGCAAAAGCGTTTGTGATTGCCTCTGCCGCTCTTGTAGCTGCCGTTGCAAAGTCCACGCGGCTTATAGTCTTAACTGCCTTTTTCGCAAGCCTGCGCTGCTTGCGCTTATCCAGCTGTAAAGGCGGGTTTTCTCCATGCAGTTTTTTATACCTCTTTTTCCATTGCCTGTAATTCATATTCCCATTTCTCCCCTTTCTTTATCGCTTAATATTCTCGGTGCATTTACTGTAGTAATACTGGCTCCGTTTCCCAAATCCCAGCCCACATGCGCCTTTATATAAATCTTTTCTTCCGTTCCGTCCGCATACTCTACGGGAATTTCTAAAACTATCTCCCTCATGCCCTTTGCCTCTCTTTCCTGCTTTATCACAATACGCCTGCTGCCCGGCTGCTGTATGATCGCCTCGACATGCAGATAGGCAGGCAGCAATACTGCGCTGCCCGCTCTAAGCTGGTACTCTATGCTTTCTTTCATTTTTCGGTAGTCCTCGGCTTTCGCTACCTTGTCGCAGCCTATGAATACCGTTATTTGCTGCTCACTCTTCTTTTTCCGCTGCCGCCTGTTCATTGCCTGCCCCTCTTTCCAGTGCTGCCGCCTGTCCTATCTGGTAATCGTCAATGCTCATTTGTCCCGGCAGTTGGTCTGCCCCCCCCCGTGTCCGTTTCGGACATTTGCCCGCTGTGCGCGGTTACATCAATCCCCAGAATACAATAACCCTCTTCCAGCCCTGTATAATCTTCCAGCATATAAATAATATCTGCATCAATCGTGCGCCCTGTATGCTTTCCGTCTGCAAATTCCAGCATTTTAAGGCTGTCGCCCACCTTGTACCCTCTGTCATTTTTCCGCAGCTCAAACTTTTTCTTTCCGCTTATAATATCCTCGTAGTAAGAAGAGGCTATTTTTATATCATGCGTTTTATGATCTGCTTTCCCGTCGCTCGGCAGTTTTTCCATTTTCTCCCGGTCTGCCCGTTCCTGCAATTTCTTCTTTGTGTCCCGGTCTATTTTGTCCTGCTCTTCGCTATAACGCTGCTCGTCCGTTTTCTCTGCCTCTGCCTTGTTTATGTACTGATCGCACTTTTCACAAGTCCCTGTTTTTACGTTGCAGTCCTTATACCGTTTGCAGGAATAGCACAAAGAAGTTATGCTTTCCGGGTGCGGCGTTTCGTAGCTGTCGCCCGCCTTTTTCTCTGCCACCTTTGCCGCTATTTCCTTTGCCCGTATGCTCTCGCCTGCTGCCGCCTTTTCTGCTATGGCTTTCTGCTCTTCTGGCGGCAGCTTTGCAGCCTCGTAAGCTGTCGTAACTCCTATATTCCCCTTTGCAAATTCTTCCTTGATCTCCGGCGTGGCATTGTTGTTAATGCTATCCATGCGGGCTATGTTTGTGGGGCTTTCGTTCATCAGCTCGGCTATAACGTCCCGCAGCTTTCCCGCGATCTCTAACCCGTCCTCGTCTTTCGCCCTTAAAAGTGCATCTTTCAACCGCTGCGCCTGCTGGGTTTTCTCCCACGCCGTAAGCTCCCTGTTATATGCGTTGCCGATCAGCAAAGACAATTCAAACATTGCCCCGGACATATCCTTGTACAGATACCGCACTTTCTTAAATTCCTCATGCCCCCGCTCAATGTTCAGAATGTTTGCAAGGTTCCTGCGGTGTCCGCTCACAATCTTAAATTCGCCGTTTACCCTGCCTAATACCGTGGGCTGCTGCTGCCCTACGGTTAAAAAACTGTCTGCCAGCTCTTCTATGTTCTCCTGTGAATAGAAATTGCTTTCAGAGGGCTTTACGTCATACGGGCTTAACCAGATTTCCGTATACTCGCTTACATTGCCTATGCCTGCCGCCCTGCTTTTCGCGTTCATAATATCCGTAATACCAAATTTTGCCTTTCCCATGTTCCTTACCTCGCTTTCCCTAAATGTATCTAAAGTAAATCAAATATATTTTCTGGTTATAGGTCAAATCATTGCTGTAAAGCATTTTCTCAAACTCGCGCTCTGATAAATTCCGTATATTTCTTTTCAATCTATGCAGAAATAGAAATATACTAATAACCGCCTCGTATACCATCATGCCTTACCTCGCTTTCCCTGTGTATCTGGTTACGAATTTCTTATAATCCTGCGCAGCTCCGCAGCACGGGCTATACTCATAAATCGGCTTGAATAAAAACGTACTCTCTGCCACTTTCCCGGAATATCTGATAACGCCCAGTAAAGAATAGCTTTCTTTTTCTGCCTCTAACCACTCCCACCCGGCTGCCTCTCCGTCCGTATTCTGATATGCCGTAACCAGAACGCCCAGCAGACGCAGCGCCGGGTTAAACTGCCTTGCGTCCTCTATCTGATCTGCCAGAATGTCTAAGCCCTCTAACGCCCACTCGTCTATTTTTACGGGTACTATAACCTCGTCCGTGATCGTCAGCGCATTTACCACGTTAAGCCCAATGTCTGGCGGGTTGTCAATAATGCAGTAATCGTAATAAGCGCCCACTGCGTCCAACTGCGCCAGCCGCTTATACCGTTCTATCTGGTTTCCTGTCTCTTCCGTCGTCAGCTGCCATGTAGCGCCCATAAGTGACATATTCGCAGAAACAATGTCTATCCCCTCGTAATCTGTCCGCTGTATCAGCTCTGCTGCCGCCTGCCATTCCCCGGAAAGCAGTTTCGTGATCGGCGCTACGCTCTCCGCATCATATCTACCGTATGCCTTGCTTAAATTCCCTTGCTTGTCGTTATCCAGCAGCAGTACCTTATAGCCCCTGCGGTACAGCTCATATGCCATATTTACCGCTGTAAAGGTCTTTGCTACCCCGCCTTTTAAATTCAACAAACTTATAACTTTCATTCTCTGCCTCTCTTTCTTGCGCCGCCTCTGGGCGCAGCTGCTTAATATGCTCTATTCTTTTGTGATCTCTGTTTCCAATGCCTGCCCGCAGTTCTCGCAGAAATTCTTTATTCTTTCGCCCAAAACGCTTTTTTTTACCACAATCCAGTTACATACAGGACATTTGTATGTTTCAAAATTTATCAAACCTTTAGTTTTCACAATTTCTGCCTGCTCTCCCTCGAAAATGGTTGTTTTTCTCGGCGTTTTCGGTGACTGCTTATTAAGTGCAGAAATACAGGCGTTGTGTAGCTCTGTATCGTATATGTTGTTTTCTGCAAATTCTGCCGCCGTTTTGTACTTTTCCAATTTTTCTATAGCCTGCTGCGCTGTCATTGTCTCCATATCTGCCCTGCCTCTCCCAGCTCTGCTATATGCAGCAGATACTTTTCTATCAGCTCTGCTGCCGTCTGCCAGCCGTAACATACTGCTGTAAAATATCCCTGCTGCCGCAGGAAACTTAACCAGCCTTTCTGCTTTGCCGTTGTGGTATTCTTCCCAGCCTTAAGCTCTATGTACAGCCCGTGGTACTCTCCCCGCGCTACTGGTAAATGAATATCCGGCACGCCTGCCTTTACTCCCTGCCTCTTTAGCGCCGTTGCTGTCGCCGCATCACGCTTGCCGCCGTTTGGTACATGGTACATATATTCCAATTCCGGCATACGTCCCAGCTGATACCCCGCCCAGCTAAATAGCGCCTCTTGTTGCCCGCTCTCGTCGTCCAGCCTAAAGTTTCTCATGCCCTCGCCTCTCTTTCCTGTATTCCCTGTACAATGCTTTCCAGCGTTCCTTGCTTAACCGCCTTTTGTAGCATAAATACCGTTCTGTTTTCCTGCTGTACTCTTCCAGCTCTTTTGCCGCCTTTTCTCCTTTGCCACCTGCTGCCACAATCCAGTAAAGAGACGGGCTTGCTATTCCCAGCTGTCTTTTAATTTCATTTTCGCAGATACAGCGCGGCGTTTTCGGTCTGTGTCTCTCCATGTATTCTGGGTAAAATATCTTCATTTTCTTTCTCTCTTTCCTGCCTGCCATGTCCCAGCTGCATATATTGAAATACTCACACCATAGGCAGCAGTGCTTACAGTTCTTGCCCCTCTGAAATAACCAGTGCTTTAGCCTCTGCCTCATTTCCTGCGCCCCTTTCTGTCGTCTATGCCGTTCCAGTATTCCCAGTTCTTCATATCCTCGCTGGCATGTGCTATAGCCACTGCTGCCAGGCACATTACCGCGCCCGCCAGTACCAAAAGCACCACGCCCACGACTATTACCACAATCCGTACATACTGCATCTTATCCCCCCTCTCCCTCTAATTTGACTAATGTATATCTGAAATACCCGTAGCCGTAATATTCCGGGCTATGTACTCCCTTGCTTATGCTGTCCTTGTCAACGTAATATCCCTTTATTGCCCTCGGCTCTGCCTTGAACCATTGCCGATCTGAAATTATCCGTATTTCCGGCACTGGTCTTACAAGGTTCTTGCTGCTATTCCAGCGCTTACCCTGTAGCGCCCCGTCCTCTTCTTTCCTGTGCTTGTCTGTGTACTTAATCAGATAAGCCGCCAGATCAGCATAATTGCCGCTGTCGTCCAGAGGAAAGACTTTTACCCGGTTATGCCCCTCATATGCCTTGTACCAGCACTGCTGCAATATCTTTGTGTCTATCTGGTTTATAACTAAGTGGTGATGCCTGGCTCCCTTGTCCCCGATCTCCATAACATGAATATACTTAAACTCTAACCCAGCCTTTTTATACTCTTTCCGGCACTCCCTTAGAAATGTATCCATGTCCTGCCGCATCTGCTCTTTTGTCCGTGGTGGCTCCCCTTTCTTTCGTATGTAGTCCAGCACTAAATGATAGTCCCCGTAGCCGTAGTTAGCATTTATCAGAATCCTTAACTTTCTTTCTGCCTGCCTTGTGTTAATCTTTTGCTGCTGCTCTGTGGTGGGCTTAACCTTATCTCCCCTCTTTATCCCCTGCTTTTTATATCTGCTTGTAAAATAGCGCTCTACCTCTATGGTCTTACCCGCCCTTGTTATCCTCTCAATGTATGGCATATCTTTTTTACTCCTTTTAGGTCTATCTGGTCGGAAAGCTAATAGTTTTATCAAGTGGTAAAACGGGCTTGCGCCCGCGTATTACTTGACATTTCGCCATACAGTGATATACTGGATATAGGTTGTAAAAAGCTGTATAGCTTAGCCCCTATGGTATTCCCGTACCGTAGGGGCTTTTCATTTTATCCACTTGTAAAATGCGTTTCCGCATACTCATAAGCCTGTCTGCAAGACTCTTTGCAGTAAAATAATGCACAGGTATGAAAGTGCCTGCCTTTGCAGAAATCGCAGGCGTGGAAGTGCGCATATCGCTTTATAGCCGCCTGTCTCTGCCGCTCCTTGCACTCCATGTAATAACGCAGCTTATCTGCATTTACTACCTCAATCCCCAGTGCGTCCGCCGTCTGTATTTCCCGGCTCATGCCCTCGCTTATCCCATACTTAACGCCCGCGATCACAAAATCGCATTTTTCCAGCAGTGCTAAGCCTGCTGCCATTCCTGCCGCCCGTTCCTGCGGCTTGTCCTCATTTAAGCATTGTGTCATGTATAAATGCGGCGTGATCGGCGCTAAGCCCGCCTCTATCGCCTGCTTTGTAAGCGCCTGTGCATACTCTATGTGCCTGTCAAGCTCCGCGCCGTCCTTTGCCCTGTACGGGCTGCATATGTATACCATCCTCATTCCTGCCCGCCTTTCCCCTCTGCCCGTACTCTGATAAGTTCATTGTCTACCAGATGCTCTGCTATTTTCATCATGTCAGCCGGGCTATCGCCTGTTAAAAATCCGCAGTCCCGGCAGCATTGTATATAGCCGCAGATCGTGTAATAATGCTGGAATACGTCAAACTCTGTTTTTGTATACTTAAGCCTGTCAATAAGTAAAGTTAGATTTTTAACCGCCTGCATACCCAGTGCGCCGCCTGCGCCCTCTATCGGTATTTCTATACGCGTCGCCTGCGGTTCGCCTTTGCTATTTGTGATTGTTTTTGATCTCATTTCCTGCCTCTCCTGTCCGTTTAATGAAACTTACTGAAATCTCGTAAACCGTCCTTATTTCCTTTTCTGTCTGCTTAAGGTATTCCCGGCTCTGGCATCTTCCCAGCAGCTTAACCTTATCACCCGGCAGCCAGCCTGCTACCTCGTCCGCGTTCTCCTGCCAGCAGATACAGGGAATATAGCAGCTTGTCCCTGTAAGCACGTTTTTTACCTCTACGAAAATGTCTGAAATGCGTTTCCCCCTCGGCGTTTCCCGGTATGTCGGCTTATATTTCAGCTCGCCCACAAGCGCTATGTCATTTTGCAGCATTGCTTTAGGGCTTAAGCCTATGTATTCTGCCAGAATGAATACCAGCACTTTACCGCTCTTAAAATCTTTAAGCGCCTGCTGCCGCCCGGATATTAAAAGCCTGCTGCCCGGCAGGAAATAATTTTCAAGCCGCAGCCCGTCCCCGGTCTTTCCCCGGTCTACTGCTGTCTCTGTAAAGGCTACTATTACCTCGTCAATAATGCCGCTCGGTCTTTTCGTCTCGATCTTTGCCAGATAGCCGTTGAACCGCAGCCCGCATATGTCCGTTACCTCTTCCAGCTGCGTAAGCTCCCCTGCCAGCCCTGCCGCGTTGCTTATCCTGCCCTTTTCCGTCAGATCGTCCAGAATATCTGCGTTAAGGTCTGCCAGAAAGTCCGGCTTTTTATCCTGCCCTTTGTTCCGCTTTTTGCTCATACTTTGCGTGATCTCCTTTCCCGCCATAACTTATCAGTATTTCTATTGCCCGCTTATAGCAGGCTGTTTCTGTTTCTTCTTTTACTTTGCAGATACAGCGCCCGCGTCTCTCTCCCTCATACTCCCAGATTTCAATAAGGTTATTGCCGTATATATCAAAATGGCTATGCTCTCTTAAGCTGTGCCTCTTCTGTAATGCTCTGTATATCTGGTAATATTCGTGTATAAGTGCGCTGCGTTCCTCGTCGTTTCCGTCCATGCCATGCCCTCACTTTTCCGGCATCTGATATTCAGCTGATCGCTTAAGCCTCTCCACTCTTTACAGGCAAACAGGTTAGCATCTAAAAGCACTATGTTTTTCTGTCCGCGCCAGAACTCCGAAAGATCAGCCACTTTCTTTGCAGCCCGTCCCTCTTTCTGCCCCACTATGCAAAAGTCGCACCCTCTGGGACAGCCTCTTGTAAGGAATCCGTAGGCTGTTTCTTTTACCTCTGGTATCTTCTCAAAATAAATAGAATAGTCTGGGTATATGTGTTCTATCTCTTCCGGCAGCTCTGCGCCTCCGTCCGGGTAACTGTACCCTGTACCGCCTCTTATGATCTCCTGCGCATTTACCGGGTGCTGGTAATCTGGCGTAAAGGTAAATACTTTGCTCATGTATACCCGGTCTGGCGGGTTAAGCCATGCTGTAAGCGGGTTATGCCAGCCTACGCTATCGCCCCGGCTTTTGTGGTATGCCGATATTTTCATAAGCGGCAGATTAGGGAACCTGTGACCGTCTACGTCTATCAGCTCTACCCTCATTTCCTGCTGTCCTCTTTTCTTTAGCGGCAGCTGTCGGTATGCCTGCTGCCGCTGCCGTGATATATTCCCTGCCTTGCCAAATCCCTTAAGCTCTCCCTCCGGGCGGCGCTCTCTGTCTCTTCACTGCTGCCGCTCTCCTGTTCTGGCGTATATTTACCGTATGGGCGCTTTTTCACCTTAAAAAAGCTGCTTAAAAACCTGTTGACCGTCTACATACTCTCTAGCTGGTATGACCGCTGCTATTTTTCTACGGTATACAGATAACAGCTATTCGCCTGCTGCATCTGCCGCAGGCTCGCCATGCCTGCTACAAATACGCCCTGCTGGAATCGAACCAGCGCCCCCGCTGTATGCCCGGCTGCGGTATTCTCCCACTGAATTAAGGGCGCTTAATGGCGGCAGCGCCGCCTATTTATCAAATAGGCTTAATTGCCTAAACTCCTGTTGTATGTCCTCGTCTACGTCGTCTATATCCATACATTCATTGAAAACACTTTGCAGGCTCTTTGCCTTTTTCCATGTGTGCTGTATCTTCATTTCTGCCCGTACATACTCTGCCGCCATTTCTGGGTATCTCTTCATATTCTCTGCGGCGTGGCGCTCTGGCATAAACATACAAAACATACAGCTACACCTACCGACGTATTCATAGCACGGGTGCGGCTCTAGCTTAAGCTCCCTGCCCTGCTCAAACATTTTGCCTTTTTCATAATCTAGGCAAGGTCTGTACCAATGGCACGTAAAATCTGCTACCCGCTTTGTCTTAAGCGTCGTGCTGTGATATTCCAGCTCTGGCAGCTTTGCCCGCCCCGTGCTTTCGTCCCTGCGCTCCCCAGATACAAATAAGCACTTTGCGCCTAACTGCTGCCTATGCTGTCTTATCCATTTATCAGTTACCGCCGTTTTCAGATAAGCCGTACACCATCTATTTTTCATATCTGGAAACTTAAGCCGCTCATTCAGCAGCAGCCCTAAAAATCCTCTGGTATCTGATAACAGAACGGGCTTAACTCCCATGAACGCCGCCACCTTGTAAAACAGCGCTACGTTTTCTGGGTACTCGCAGCCAGTATCACAATAAAGCAGATATATCTTTTCTTTAGGGAAGTTCTTAACCGCCCAGTAAAGCGCCCCCGTGCTGTCTATCCCGTTTGAGTAGCTTACTATTACGCTGGTATACTCCAAATCGCTTAATAATCCCTCTGTCGGTACTACCTTTGTGCGTGCCATTGTGTTTATCTCTCTTTCGTTTCAATCTGAATAGCCGTAACAGCTCTTATCTGTCGTACCGTCGCTATAGTAATTGTCTGCCCAGTCCATGCCGTCTGCGTGGTACTCGCTGCTGTATACGCCCACTACCTTGCCAGCGTCAAACTCTTCCAGCCTTTTTGCTTTCACTTCCCTTGCCATGTTCGCCCAGAAACTATGCTCTCCCCAGTGCCTAACCTCTGCCTCTATCTTTCTGTCATATACAGCCTCTAACTCTTCCCTTGTGTATGGCTCTCTCACTTTCTGGCGTTTCGGCTCTTCCTGCTCTCCCGTCAGATACTCCCCGAACAAATCAAGCGCTTTTTCCCACTCTTCCTGCGTCCCTTTTGCCGCCTCTTCCAGTGCCGCTGCCTGCTCAACTACCTTAATAGCTGCTGCCTTTGCCTCTTCATATGCAGCCCTGCTTATTCGCCTGCGCACTAAGCCGCCCTCTCTGGCTACTTGGCTGGTAAAACTTCTTGACGTATCAAGAAAATAGCATCTGCCGTTATACTCGTCCTGCTCATAATCAACATTTTTATATCTGAAATCTGCGCTATACTTATTGCCGTCCTTTACTATCATTGTTTCTGTGCCGTGTGCCTGCATCATTACTGCTGCCATACTGTTTACCTCTCTTTCGTTGCCCCTCTGGGTTTAAAGTGTCGCCTGCGCTACGTCTGCTGTATATGTGTGCTGGTCTGTGCCGCTGCGGTTAAGTTCCTTGTAAATCGTATCTCTATGCACTCCCAGCGCTCCTGCAATCATTACTACGCTGTCGCCAGCCTTAAGCATCTTTTCTATTGTCCGTCTGTCCTCATAGCGTAATCTCTTATACTTCCTTGCCACCGTCCCCGCTCTCCTTTCTTTCAACCTTGAAAAGCCAGTCTGTTTCATTTTCCGTAACCAGCCCATAATATTTATCAGTTCTGGTAAAGCAATACTCTACGCCGTAAAACTGCTGTATTGCCATTTTGTAAACTTCCCACTGTGCTTGACACCAGTCCGCTACTTTTCTGCTCCGCTTATACTCGTCCGTATAATATGCGTGCCGTCTGCAAGCATCTAACGCTATATCCCAGCTTGTTATACAATCCTTTAAACTGCTGCCTAACTCTGTCTTTAAAAATCTCTCTTTGTTCAACTTCATACTGTTTACCTCTCTTTCGTTGTAAAAAAATAAGCGTGCCAGAGTTTTTACACTCTGCACGCTCTCCTTTTTCTCTGCTATTTCAATAAAAAAAAGAAATTCGGCAGAGGTCTATAACCTCTTGTCGAATTTCATTCTAAAACTTATCGTTTTCAGAAAAAACTTATATGCTGTCATCCAGCACGTCAAACGCCGTCCCGCAGGCCCAGGGGCTGCCCACATCGCAGCGCCCGTGGTGGTACTGCCGGGACACCAGCTCCCCCTGCCCCTCCACCACATTGACCTTAAGTCTGCCGCCTTCCGTCCGGGCAAAACCGTCCAGCAGCGCCACCAGGGTTTCCACATCCTGCTCCCCGCTGCCTCCATCCCTTCCCTTTTCCGTCATCTTCTTTCTCCTCTTTTCCGGAAACTTCCGTTCCCCAGATCTATGTCTCTCTGCCTCTCACCAATAAGGCTCCCAGTCCCGGGACAGTCGGGTGAGGGCTTCCATATAGAAGTAATCCCCCCATAGATTGCACTCGTCCACACCGGCAGGACTGCAGGTATTGTAGGGCGAGCGGCAGGAGTAGGTGCTGTGGAGCACCAGACCGTTGGAGGTCTCAAAATCCCTCACCGCATAGTTGTCATAGAGGGATTTGAGAATCCGGGACGCTGTCTCCCGCCAGAAAGCCCCCTCCCCGGGCGCCAAATGCCTGCACATCTCCAGCATGCCGCAGGCCGCAATGGAGGCGGCGGAGGAATCCCTTGGCTGTTCCTCCCCCTCCGTAAACTCCAGATCCCAGTAGGGCACCAGATCCCCGGGCAGATGGTTCAGAAAATACCCCGCCACACGCTCAAAAAGGGCGACATACTCCCTGCGCCCTGTGTATCTGCAGGCCAGAGCCATGCCATATATCCCCCAGGCCTGTCCCCTGGCCCAGGCGGAACCGTCCCGATAGCCCTGGCAGGTGGCGCCGTGGTCCGGCGCTCCGGTCTCCTTGTCAAAATAGAATGTGTGCCAGGTGGAATCGTCCTCCCGTACCACATTGGCCACCGTGGTGCGGATATGCTTTTCCGCCGTGTCCCGGTACAGGGGATTCCCCGTCTCCCGGGAAGCCCAATAGAGCAGGGGCAGATTCAGCAGGCAGTCAATGATGAGGCGATAGTTTTCCGGCGCTCCCATGGCCCCCCAGGCCTGAATAAACTCTCCCACAGGCTGGAACCTGGAGACCAGCTGGTCCGCCGCCATCAGGGCTGCTTCCCTTCCCTCCCTGCTGCCTGCAAGCTTATACGCCGCCACACAGGAGGGTGTGTACAGAAACCCCATGTCGTGGTGATCCACCCCTCTCTTGTTTCGGATCCGCTCCATAAAATCCTGCACCTGAACCAGCGCCGCCTCTTTCAGCGCCGTCTCCCCGCAGTGCTCATAGGCCAGCCAGATCTCCCCTGTCCAGAAACCGCAGGTCCAGTCCCAGTTCTCCACCGGCTCATAAAAGCCTCCCACACTGTAGGCGTTCTGGAATTTATGCGTGAACTCCGGCAGCACATGGCATATCTGCCGACAGCAGAAGTCCAACGCCTCCCTGACCTCTTCCTCCCCGATTCCAGGATATTCCAGAATCTCTCTCTTCGCCATATCCTTTCCCCTCCTGCTTTATTTCCCTGTACCAAAACAATATCATTTTTCAGAGGTTGATTCAAGACTCCTGTTCATTTTCTCCTGCATGTGATACAATGTGACAATATTCGCAGAAAAAGGGGACAAATTTTCCCTGTCGCACAGAAAGAGAGGTCCATCATGACATATGCGATCAGAGATCTGGTCTGGCTGTTTTTCGTCTATTCCTTTGCAGGCTGGTGCATTGAAGTGTGTTATGCCGCCTTCCGCCGGAGACAGTTTGTCAACCGGGGCTTTGTGAGCAGCCCCCTGTGCCCCATCTACGGCGTGGGCGCAGTGCTGTTTGCGGTGTTTTTGCCGGAGCTGACGGCAGAGCCGTTTTTCCTGTTCCTGTGGGGCATGGTGCTGGCATCCCTTCTGGAATATTCCACCGGCATGCTGATGGAGAAGATTTTTCGGAAAAAACTCTGGGACTATTCGGACATAAAACTTAACTTAAGCGGCTATATCTGCGCCCGCTACTGCCTGCTGTGGGGCCTTCTGGCCGTGGCCACCATGCTCTTTTTGAATCCTCTGCTCCTGGGCTTCCTGAAGGTGATCCCCCGCCCTGTGACCCTGGTGGTGCAGTGGGCGGCCGCGGCCCTGCTGAGCCTGGATTTCGCCCTTTCCGCCATGGCCGTCCTGGGCCTGAAAGTCTCCGCAAGGCACCTGGCCCAGCTGTCCCAGGGCATGCAGCAGACCTCCAGGCTCCTGGAAAACAAACTCACCCTGGGCATGCAGAAGCGTATGGCAAAGTCCTTCCCCTCCATAGACAGGGATGCGATCATACAGGAGCTGAAAGAGCAAAAAGAAAACGCCGGGGCAGAGGCCAGAGTGTTCGCCCAGGGCTGCTCCTTTTATAAACTGGTGTCGCTGTTTTTCATCGGCGCCTTCCTGGGTGACATCACAGAGACCATTTTCTGCCTTGCCACCACGGGCATGCTCATGAGCCGCAGCAGCGTGGTATACGGCCCCTTCAGCATTGTCTGGGGACTGGGATGCGCCCTTCTGACCCTCTTCCTCTATCGGTACCGCACCAAAAGCGACGGCTACATTTTTGCGGCAGGCACCCTCCTGGGAGGCGTATATGAGTATGTATGCAGTGTCTTTACAGAGCTTGCCTTCGGCACTGTGTTCTGGGATTACAGTGGTTTCGCCTTCAACCTGGGCGGACGTGTCAACCTGCTCTACTGTTTTTTCTGGGGCATCGCCGCGGTGGTATGGCTGAAACTGATCTACCCTCTGCTGTCAAACCTGATAGAGAAGCTGCCTTTGAAAACGGGCAGAATACTCTGCAACTGTATGATCGTCTTTATGATCCTGAACATGCTCCTGTCCTCCCTGGCCCTGGCCAGATACAGCCAGCGGCTCTCCGTCCCCGGCGGGATAGAGGCGGAAAATGCCCTGGAGTTATTCCTGGACCAGCGCTTTACAGATGAGCGGATGGAGCGGATCTACCCCAACCTGAAAGTGGTGTCCCAATAAAGGGCCAGCGCATGGTTCCATTGGGTCCCCACATATGGGGTATCTTCTCTATACCAATGTTTCAAACGCTTTGATACACTCCCGGTTTTTTGACCGGTCCAAAACCGCATAAACGATGGTGTCAAAATACTGGTACATGCCTTCCTCAAGAAGCTCCTTCCACCACGCTGCCACCAGCGTCGGATCATTGCGGAAAACGCCGCACCCATATGCTCCCAACACCAGATGCTTCGCACCCTGGCGGGCAAACACTGCCAGGGCCAGCTGCATCCTCCGCCTCATGGCCCGTTCCGCCTGCCCCGCATCCTCTCCTTTTAACAGCACCTGCCCCATATTCACGGCGGGAAGAGTCAGCACCGAAGCTTTCACCCCATCCTGTACCAGCCGGAATCCTCCGTCCCTGAAAAACAAGACATCAGGAGAATAAATCCCATAGTCGGTGTATATCATAGAGCTCTGCCGGCGGTTTACGCGGTAGTACTCCTCATGAGCGATCAGGGTCCGGTATAAAGTGCTTGACGCAGCCAGACTCTCCTCCTGTGCCATGGCCCCGTTGAGGAAGCCGCCCCCGGGATTCTTGGCGCTGGCAAAATTCAGCACGCCAATGGCTTCTTTTCCTTCTCCTGCAAGCTTATACACTGCGTCCACCGTGGATATATTTTCCACATACACCGCACAGTTCTCTGGCGGGGTATTCTTTGAAGTACTGTACTTTTCAAGCAGCTCCTCTCCCTGCTTTGGCGTGAGCAGAAAACTCTGTTCTATGGATCGCTCCATATCCCCGGAAATATCAATGCGCTTTCCGTCCAGTTCATAATACCCTTGCTCCATAATAATTAAGGTCTCTTTGGCTGTGGCTTTTCTGTCCATATTCTGTCTCCTCTCCCGGCAGTCACTCTCTCAGTGTTTCTCTCCCATGGCATGGTTTAAATATAACATCAAATTATCGTAAATTCAAGCAACGGGTTACAGTTACACACACAATACTTTATTTTTATATATACCTTGACAGGCGAGGTATATTGCAGTATATTGTAACCAGAGAGGAGGGCTGCACATGTCGATTACTTCCGACATTCTGCGTGGACATACAGATGCCATAATCCTGTCCCACCTTCTGGAAAAGGACAGCTATGGCTATCAGATCAACAAGGATATCATGAAAAAAACCGGCAGCCGGTACGAGCTGAAGGAAGCTACACTCTACTCCGCCTTCCGCCGTCTGGAACAGGCAGGCTATATACGCACCTACTGGGGCGACGAAACCGTCGGAGCCCGCCGGCGCTACTATTCCATCACGGAAGAAGGACGCCTTGCCTATCAATCTTACAAGAAAGACTGGCAGGACGCCAAGGCCACCATCGACCAGCTGCTGAAATGAATCCGGGACTATCTGCGCAGAAAGAATCAGGAATTGTTCCCTGGCAACCAGAACAGAAACAGGAAAGGCCACAGGCCAGAAAGGAAAAAAGATCATGACAGAAAAAATCAGAAACTATATTAACGAACTTTTTATGGATGCTCCCAAGACCAGAAAAGCTTTCGACCTGAAAGAAGAAGTAACCCTGAACACCATTGAAAAGTACCAGGATCTGGTGAGCGAGGGCTACCGGGAGGAAGACGCCTATCAGAATGTCATAAGTTCCATCGGAGATGTGACAGAACTGTTTGCAGACCTGGAAGATCCGGTCTTATATGTGCTGCCCGAGGAAGACCGGCACAAAAAGTCCCTCCTGACCGCCATCTCCGTAGGACTCTACATTTTTGCCGGAGCAGTGTTCCTGCTGGGCATGACACTAAGCGATGCCCTCAGCGCCTCCTGGAAAGTGGACTTTGGCATGCTGGGAATGGTCCTGACCATTATCATCTGCATTCCTCCCACCTGCCTGTTGGTCTATGTGGGAAAAATGTACCCTGATCCCCACAATAATAAACACAGTGCCATGGATCTGTGTCTGGAAAAGGCTCCCTCTGACAACCATCGCAAAGTCGTCAACGCCTCCATCTCCACCATTATCTGGACTATGACCCTGGCACTGTATTTCCTCATCAGTTTTTCCACCCACCACTGGGAAGTCACCTGGGTCATATTTTTGATCGGAAGCTGCGCTCAGGCCATCCTTACCCTCTGGAACAGCCTGCACAAAAAATAGAATACAGGAGACAATATTATGAGAAAACTGAAACTTGCAGCCATTATACTTCTGGGCATGACTGCTCTTCTGCTGAGTGTTCAGCTGGGATTATACTTACTGCAGGCGGGAACGGCCTCCGGAATGGATGGCAGGGACTGCACCCTGGCCCGGGAGACCGCCATACCCGCAGGCGACATCCGCAGCCTGGAGATAGACTATCAGAAAAATTCCAACGAAGTGTTTTTCTACCAGGGGGAGGGCGAAGATATCCTGATCCGGGAATACCTGAACTTCACCCCCAAGAAAAACCAGCTCTCCATCATAAAACAGGAGGACTCGGTACTGCTGATAAAGGGCGTAAACCGCAGGTTCTTTTTCTCCCTCTTCAGCATCGGCAATCCTCCCGGATACGGCTACACCGAAATTTACCTGCCCCCAGATCTTATGGAGAATCTGGAAGACCTCAGCGTGAAAACTCTCAGCGGCAGCGTGCATTCAGACATCCCCCTGGGACACCGGGGCAGCTTCAAGGCATCCAGCACCAGCGGAGATCTTCTGCTTGAGTCGGTGAACGCCGCCCAGATCCACGCCTCCACCGTCAGCGGAGACATCCGGTTCGATAAAGCCCAGGCCGATACAGTCCAGGTATCCACCACCAGCGGGAACATAGAATTCGACACCGCCTCCGGGGATACCATCCTGATCTCCACCACCAGCGGGGATACAACCCTGGACAGGGCGGAGGGCAGTCTGACCCACTCCTCTGCCAGCGGAGACCTTCAGGTGAACCGCCTGAACGGGGATTTGGAAAGCGACACCATCAGCGGAAGCATCACTATGGACCAGGCGGAGGGCCTCATAGATCTGACTACTTCAAGCGGGGAAATCCGCCTCCAGAAGGGCCAGGGCTCCCTTTCCGCCCAGACCACCTCCGGCGACGTCCAGGCGGAAAGTCTCACCGGCACCTTTCAGATCCACTCCACCAGCGGCTGCGTCTCCATACTGTCCGGATCTTCCCACGGAACAGCCAAGACCGTTTCCGGGGATGTGGATTTGTGCTCTTCCCTTTTGGAAGGAAAGCTCACCATATCCACCACCAGCGGAGATGTAAATCTGAGCCTGCCGCCCCAGGCTTCCCTCACCCTGGATTTCTCTTCCACCAGCGGGGAGTGCAGCACCTTTTTTGACCATGCCCTCTCCTACAACAAAAAGTGCACCAGCGCCCAGGGCGCATACAATGGCGGAGAACACGCTGTCTCTGTCTCCACCCTCAGTGGAAACCTGCAGATCAACCAGTACTGACAGGGATATCTTTTCCCTACTGGCAGATCCTGCCGTACTCTCCTGGCCTTCTGTCCCGGAACAGTCCCCAGCTGAAACGCATCTCCTCTATGGCCCCCAGGTCAAAGGTGTGCAGCAGGATCCGCTCCTCCTCCCGCCCTGCCTCCTCCAGAAGAGCCCCTGTCTCATCTGTGATAAAGGAAGAACCGTAAAAAGTCAGAGCGGAGGACTGCCCGTTATTCTCCTGTGTGGGCCTCACTTCCTCCCGGCCTACCCGGTTGGCTGCCAGAACCGGAATGACATTGGCCGCAGCGTGGCCCTGCATGCAGCGGCGCCAGTGGGGCATGCTGTCACAGTCTATAATGGGCTCGGAGCCTATGGCCGTGGGGTACAGAAGCAGCTGCGCCCCCATAAGGGCCATGCACCTGGCAGCCTCCGGAAACCACTGGTCCCAGCAGATACCCACGCCAATCTTTCCATACGCCGTATCCCACACCCTAAAGCCGGTATTGCCCGGGGTAAAGTAAAATTTTTCCTGGTAGAAATGATCATCCGGAATGTGCGTCTTGCGGTATACGCCCAAAAGGCTGCCGTCAGCGTCGATAACCGCCACGGAATTATATGTCACATTCCCTTCCCTCTCAAAAAAGCTCACCGGCAGCACCACTTTCAGTTGGGCGGCCACTTTGCGAAAATGCCTCACCGCCTCATTTTCCTCCGGCGATGCGGCCAGACTGTAGAAGGCGTAGTTTCTCTCCTGGCAGAAATACCATGTCTCAAAAAGCTCCGGGAGCAGAATCACCTGCGCTCCCAGGCCCGCCGCCTCGCGCACCATCCTGTCCGCCGTCTCCATATTTTCCTGTCTGGATCGGTTGCAGCACATCTGCACTGCCGCTGCTGTCAATTGACTCATGTCTCTCTCCTCCCCTGCCGGATCGGAGGCTTTCCGCCCCTCACATCGGCACCTGCTGGGTGATGCAGTGGATATTTCCTCCCCCCATCAGAATATCCCTGGCGGGGATCTGCACCACTTTCCTCTCAGGAAAAAGTCCCTGCAGGATCTCCCGGGCCTCCCTGTCGGCCGGATCCCCAAACCCCGGCATCACAATACTTCCGTTGGCAATATAGAAATTCACATAGGAGGCGGCCAGACGCTCCCCCGGCCTGCGGGATGGCTGATCCCAGCAGGGATCCAGCCCCCGGCATTCCTCCTCTGTCACAGTCACCGGTCTGGGCAGGGGAAGCCTGTGCACCTTCAGCCTCCTGCCCCGGGCGTCCAGAGCCTGTTCCAGGTACTCCAGGCAGGCCCTGGACATGGCATACTGCACATCCCCCTCTTCCTCAGTCCAGGCCAGAACCACATGACCAGGGGAGGTAAAGGCGCAGATATTGTCAATATGCCCGTTTGTCTCGTCATTGTAGATTCCCCAGGGCAGCCACAGCACCACGGACACTCCCAGGTACTGCCGCAGAATGTCCTCAATCTCTTCCCTGGACAGACCCGGATTTCTCCCCTGACTCAACAGACAGCTCTCCGTTACCATGCAGGTGCCTTCTCCGTCCACATGGATGGAGCCTCCCTCCAGGATAAAATCCCTTTTGTCATACACATCTTTCCCCATGAGATCACAGAGTTTCCGGGCCATCCGGCTGTCCTTGTCCCAGGGAAAATACAGGCCGTCCCACAAACCGCCCCAGGCGTTAAACCCCCAGTCAACGCCCCGGACCTCCCCCTGGCTGTTTTTCACAAAAGTAGGGGCATAGTCCCTGGCCCAGGCGTCGTTGCTGGACATCTCCACCACGCGCACTTCAGGAGGCAGCAAAGCTCTGGCACTGTCGTACAGATCCCCGCTGACGCACACTGTCACCTCCTCAGATTCCGCAATGGCCTCCGCCACCTGGACAAAAGCTTTCCTGGCAGCATATCCTCCATACTGCCAGGAATCCCTGCGCTCCGGAAATATCATAATGCACCCCTGATGTCTCTCATATTCCGCCGGCATGCGGAACCCGTCCTCCAAGGGGGTGCTTTCTCTGATAATCTTCATCCCTCTTTCCTGCCTTTCCAAGACAATCTAACTGTCCTGGCCCCGTTTTTTCTCAATAATTTTCCCGGTCTTTTATTTCTTCTTTTAATATGGGGCCTTTTCGTGTTATAATCTTATCATTCCCAGCATATACTGGCAATAAGAAAGTGTCTCCAAATAACTGATACACTACCAGGAACTGTCAACCACACCAGCTAATATAAAAAAGGAGTCACACCATATGAAAGATCTAATCTCAAAAATCTATGACCGCGTCGCTTACAGCGAACCCCGCAGCCAGGAATTAAACCTGGAATATGATCAGTTTATAGACAAACTGACAAAACCTTTGGAAGAGACCCTGTCTCCTGAACATCTGGAAGCAGCCAGAGACCTTGTATACAAGGCCACTTATCAGGCCCGAAAAGACGGTTTCGTCCTGGGTGTCCAGTTCCTTGCATCCCTTCTGGCGGAGGCCCTGCCCACCCAGAATCCGGACCAGGAACCGTAGTGTCTGTCAATCCTGCAATTCCGCAGGGCAATGTCCGCCCTGCGGTACCGTTCCCACAGCCGCCGTCAACCGCTAGAGGTAATGCCTTAATACATCTGGAACTCTGTCCTCTATAAGGTGCTTATCTTATGTTCTCCGGCCTTTTCCCAGGTGTCGGACAGGAATTGACCTGTGACAGGGCCAAACTCATTCTTTGTACTAATACGGTACCGGCCATCCATGCATACCAGAATATCACCCTGAGAATTAATATAAAGCGAGCTGATATAGGCCTCCTGGCTGTCCCTTGCAATTGCCAGCTCCGTAAAATCTCCTGACATGGGGTCAAATCTTATGAGATTGTCGCTGAACATATTGACAAAATACGCTTCTCTGGTACCGCTGCCATATTGCCTGGCCAGTTTGTATCCTTCCGGGAAAAGGCTCAAACACTCCGGCGCATCCATCCTCACAAGCTGATCTTCCCTCTTTTCATAAATGATGATCCTGTTGTTCAAGGTCTGAAGCACAAATATCCGGTCTTCAAAACACTTCATCTTAAAGACAGCATCATAAGAGGAAGTCAGCTCCAGGTACAGAAAATCCTTTATGTCCACATCATATTCCGCTTCTTTCCCTCCTTCCAGGTCATAGGAGCAGATAGAATAACGGGGCTCCGGCTCCCCTACAGCTTTTTTAAAGACATATACCCTGCCTCCTTCGCAATCCACAGCAGGTGCCATATCCCCTTTCTGATCTGTTATGTTATTCTGAAACTGAACCACTTCGCTGACAGTTCCGTCCCCCAGATTAATCCTTTTTACTGTGTAAGTATAATATTCCTTATCTTCTTCTGTCACAGAATCCGGGCTGAATAAGATCACCTCTTCCTCTGAGGCCCTGCTCACAAAGGTCATGGGAATATTGGCGCTTTGGCTATACAGATCCTGCAGTCTGCCGTCCTTACAGCAGTACAGGTGATTGACCATTCCGCTCTCCTCCTGCGTGCATACCGTAAAGACAAAACCATCCTCCAGCAAAACAGCACTGTCCACGCTCATGAAAAAGTTGCTGACTTCCCCCAGAACCCTGGTCTTGTCACTGTCCAGCTCATGCTCATACAGCGTCAAGACACTGTTTTCCTCCTGGCCGTCAATCTGATAAAAATAGATTTCACTGTCCCCGTATAACAGAACAGAAGCATCCCCATACTCCTCCAATGCGTTTACCGTATTAAAACCTTCTGCATCATAGCGATTCTCTGTCTGAGCAGAGCAGGCGGTCAGCATAAACACACACATCAAACAAACCAGGAATTTTGTTGTTTTTCTCATATGCACCTCCCTGTGGAAGCTTATAATCCTAACCGTACAGCTCCTCAATTTTACAAAAATGTTCCCCCAGCGCACTGTCAGTGCTTCTGCTCTCTTTTGCTCTGGGAAAAAATAAAATTAAGGCAGATACAATTCTGCCCCTTCCAGCGTAAAGCCCAGAGCGTTTGCAAGCGCTTTTGATTCCGTATTATCCCGAAGTGTGTGATAGTACCATTTTTTGTCAGGAAATTCAGACAGCGCAGATTGATTCCTTTCTCCTGCCCTCAGTGTATCACAGTCAGCTTTTATCGGCAAGTGAAAACAAAGCCTTACTTGTCAATGGCAGGCAGTCTTGAAATTGGAACCGCAAATAACAATGCGCTGTATACTGAACTTTTGAATGCTTACTTCCCTCCTCTTCTGCCCTGAGTGTATTACAGGCAGCTTTTATCGACAAACAAAAATATATTTCAAAAGCCTGGAGCCATTCACTTTAGCTGGACAGCACAATACTGCACATAATATCCCCCCTCACATGTTTTCCTGAACCAGCGTCCAAACCCTGTTCTGGATAAAACCGCCCACTTCCTCCACGGTCCTCTCTCCTCCCAGATAACTTCTGCTTTCTTCTATAATTATCCCTACAATCTCATCCTTGATGCCGCCTGTGGGAGTGAAATCCAGCGCTCCCAGCACTTCCAGAAGCGCATCCGCCTGTTCCCGGGTCATGAAATAATAGGGAGTTGATTCCGGCCCATAGCCCATTTTTATCTTTGGCAAAGCCTCCCCATCTTCCATCACCCAATATTCAGGTGTCATCTCTTCTTCTATGGCTTTCATCAAAATATCCTGGCGACTTGAAAATCCCAAGTTACTCACAGCATCATGGGAGAGAAGATATTCCACAAATTCCCAGGCCCCATCCTTATGCCTGGAGCCAGATACAATCCCCACCGCATCCATGGGAACGACCGGAAAATAAACGCTGCCATCCCCTGTAGGATCACCTTTGAAAGTCACACTTTCTCCAAAAAGTATTTCCACCATCGCACAATCAGCCATCCACTTCATCTTCAGCCTTGTTACCAGCCTTTCCTCTGTCCAGTAGCTGTTGTCTGCCTGCTCTTCCATTACTGTATCAGCACACTTTATCCATTCCAAAAAGTGATAGAATTCCTCACTGTCAAACCGGCACTCCCCCGTGTTCCAATCTATATAGTGACCGCAGAGATACTGTTTGAACAGACTCCCAAGCATGGCTTCTCTGCTTTCATACTCTGTAAGTGTCAACCCTGAATTTCGCTCTGCTGTCTCCATGAATTCTTCCACAGTCCACCCAGCCTCTTCTCCTATCAGAGCAGTTTTTCCCGTGGTTACATGCATACTGAAGCACCTGGGTATACATACCAGATTCCCTCCCACCGTATATCCTTCCAGCAAATTCTCCAGAAAATCTTCCCTGTCCAGAAGACTGCTTTTCTCAAGGTAAGGCGCCAGATCCTCAAATGTCTGTTTTTCCGCATAGTTTAAGATATCCAGATAGCTCACATCCAGCAAATCCGGCGGATTGGAGGATACCAGACGGCTGTTCAATCTTGTATCCAGTTCTCTCCAAAGATAAGTTTCCACTGTCACATGATATCTGCTGTTATTTCTATTAAACTCTGACACCATCAGTCTCAGCTCGGAAGAGGGATAAATAGATGCCATTACAATTTCTTCCTTATCTGGTAGTTCAGTCACAGGTATCCTCGTAAGAAGATTCATCTCTTTCGTACTTTCTCTCCCTGTGCCAGCCTCAAGGCATGTTACTATCCTGTTCTCATCTATCTGTGCTATCAGATTTGTATTAATGTGTGGATGGTACATATCCGTGTCCCCCCACTGCATCAATGCTTTCCAGCCAGAGTCATCAAAACTGTAGCGATAGAGTATATCTTCAGTTGTGTCACACAACAGGCCATATTCTGAAGAATGAATGCCGACAATATCCTTTCCTGGCAGTCCTTCCAGTTTTACAAGCTGAAAAGAATCCTTTCCGACAAGTTCATAAAATGAATAGCGTGAAAAACTGGTCTTCACACAATAGTATATCCTTCCTTCTGCTCCCTGCAGAAGCTTTCCCTCCATCCCAGGGCTGCATATTTCCCCAGTCTCTATGCTGTCTGCCAGTTCCCCTTCTGGATCCACACAATAGATTTCATCTTCCAGTGCCAGGAAAGCCCATCCTTCCTCATTCACCGCCAGACATTCCGATCCACTGACCACCGTATCCGGAAAAAAGCGATTGTATTCTGTCTTGCCGTTCTCCAGGCATTTTACCAGGGTACACCCCCTGGGAGCCGTCTTTGCATCCCAGGCTCTCTCCTCCCCTGTAACATAATACAGTTCCTGATTTGGTCCCGGCATATAGTCCAGCATTCCCCCTGCTGGGATTTCCAACACCACCCTGCTCTCCGTAAAATCTACCTTATCCTCCACAGACAGCTTATATAAAGCTTTATCCTTCACATAATAGATACACCCTCCCCAGGCTTTCATTTTATAGATTCTCAAGTCCTGGCTCTTTACAAGCAGTTCTGGCCTGAAAACAAAACCATCTATTCCAATTTCCCTCTCTGAACTGTCTTTTGCGCATGCGGTACAAAATAAGGTCATGAACACTGCGATAGCCATCCAAATTTTCCGAGCTCCAACTACTTTTAATCCCATACCCTCTCTTCCTTCCATAGCCCTCTTCTGTGTTGTTCTGTAATTTTATTTTCCCTCATTTTATATAGATAAACTCCGTTGCGATGGCATTGGCCTATGTTTAATCCATTCTGTTACGGCAAGTTCATCCAGGGACATTCCCTGAAATCCACTACCTGTTTTCCTGTACCAGAGTCCCTACTCTGTTCTGGATAAGCCAATGCGGTGCAGAATAAGGCTATGAACACTACAATCCCCACCCAAACTTTCCGAAGTCCTGCTGCTTTTAATCCCATACCCACCCTCCTAACCTTCTTCTTTGGTTTTTTTCTGTGATTTCATTTATCCTTTCCTACCATATACTATACTATATTTACAGTTTTATCAAGGTTTTGGAAAAATCCCGGATAACTTCCTGCAAAAAAGCCTTGTACCATTCGGTTTGGCCGAACAGCGCAAAGCATATGCTCCTCTTTCATTCACTATCTGTTTTCCTGTACCAGGGTTCTTACTCTATTTTGGATAAACCGGGCCACTTCCTCCACAGATCTATCTCCCTCCATGTAACTCTGGCTTTCTTCTATAATAATCCCTACAATATCATTCTTGATACCGCCTGTAGGAGTGAAATCCACAGCTTCAAGCACTTCCAACAAAGCATCCGCCTGTTCTTGCGTCATAAAATAATAAGGAATTGATTCTGGTCCATGGGCGGCTTTTATTTTTAGTCTCGGCTTTCCCATTGATAAAACCATTTCACCATCTTCTGTAATTAAATATTCAGGGGTCATCTCCTCCTCCAACAATTTTATGAATATATCCCGACGGCCTGGAATCCCCAAGCTGTTCACATTATCCCGGGAAAGAATATATTCTATAAATTCCCATGCCCCTTCCTTATGTTTTGCTCCAGCTACAATACCTATGGCATCAATAGGAACAACCGGAAAAAATACACTTCCATCCCCTGTGGGATCACCCTTGAAAGTCACCTCTTCCCCGAAAAGCACTTCCATCTTTGCACAATCAGACATAGAATTCATCTCCATCCTTGTTACCAGTCTTTCTTCTGTCCAGTAACGATTCTCTGTCTGATCTTCCATAACTGCATCAGCATATTTTATCCATTCCAGAAAGCTGCAGAATTCCTCACTGTCAAACCGGCATTCCCCTGTGTCCCAATCTATATAATGACCGCAGAGATACTGCTTGAACAGACCTTTGAGCATGAATTCCCTGCTGCTATAATCTGTAAGCCTCAGCCCCGGACTCTTCTCTGCTGTTTCCATAAACTCTTTCACAGTCCAACCGGCCTCTTCACCTATTATCGACGTCTTTCCAGTAGTTATTTCTACAGCAAAGCATCTCGGTACACACACCAATTTTTCATCAACCGTGTATCCCTCCAACAGGTTCTCCATAAAATCTTCCCTGTCCAAAAGGCTGCTCCCCTCCAGATAGGGTTCCAAATCTTCAAATGTCTGTTTTTCTGCATAGTTCAAAACATCTAACCGGCTCACATCTAACAAATCCGGCGGACTTGAAGACACCAGACGGCTGTTCAGTTTTGTATCCAATTCCCCCCAGAGATAGGTTTCCACTGTCACATGATACCTGCTGTTACTCCGGTTAAACTCCGTCACCATCTGCATCAGCTCCGAAGATGGGTAAATAGATACCATCACAATCTCTTCCCTTTCCGGCAGTTCAGCCACTGGTGTTCTTGTAAGAAGGCTCATTCCTTCTCTGTTTTCTCTCCCCGTATCAACCGCAAGATATGTAATGATTCTGTCCTCACTGATCTGGGCAATCAGATTTGTATTAGAGACAGGATGATACATGTCCGCATCTCCCCACTGCAACAGCATCTTCCACCCAGAGCTGTCTATACTATACTGGTAGAGTGTACCTCCCCAGGTATCACATAACAAACCATACTCTGACGAATATATATCCGTAATATCTTCCACTGGCAGTCCTTCCAGTTTTACAAGCTGAAAAGAATCTTTTCCAACAACCTCATAAAATGAATATCGGGCAAGGCTGGTCTTCACACAGTAGTATATCCTTCCCTCCGCTCCCTGCAGAAGCTCCCCCTCCATCCCAGGTTTTCTGATTTCCCCTGTCCCTATACTGTCTGTCAGTTCCCCTTTTGGATCCACGCAATAGATTCCATCTTCCAGCGCCAGGAAGGCCCATCCCTCTCTGTTTACCGCCAGACATTCCTCTCCGCTGACAGCAGCATCCGGAAAGAAGCGGGTGTATTCTGTTTTGCCGTTTTCAAGACGTTTTATCAGGGTACAGCCTCTGGCATCAGTCTTTGCATCCCAGGCTCTCTCTTCTCCTGCAACATAATATAGGGTCTGATCCGGTCCCGGCACATAGTCCAGCATACCCCCTGCTGGAATTTCCATCACCTCCCTGCTGTCTGTAAAATCCACTTCATTTTCTACTGACAACCTGCATAAAGCATTCCTTCTGACATAGTACAGATACCCTCCCCAGGCTTTCATTTTGTAAACCCTGGGTTCCTGTCCCTCTATAGTAAAAAGCAGTTCTGGCCTGTAGACATAGCCATCTATGCCGGCTTCCTTTTCTGAACTGCCCTCTCCGCATGCGGTACAACATAAAAATATAAGTACTGCAACACCTACCTCCATCATCCAATGCCCAACGGCCCTAAATGTCATATTTTATCTCCTCTATATTTAAAAATAGGGCTGTGGAAAATAGTACATTACCCCACAGCCCAAAGACTATAAATATCTTATTGAATTACCATGGTGTCGCATGATACCCTGTATTTTTCCCATCACATGTAATGAGTCTTATACCTTTTGTTCCTGAACAATTTCCGCAAACAAGATCATACAAGTGATCATTTTCACCTACATGTCCCCGGTCACTGTAGTCACCCCAACTATGAGATTCTCTAACATAAATTGTACCTATCCCCATCGAATTATGACATGTTTGACACATTAGATCATATTTATACTTTACATCGTGTTCATCCTCATTAATGTTGACGTAGCTTTGCTTCTTTCTTGTACCAGGTCTCTCAACAGACATACATTGATGCTCTAATGCACTCACCGGAATCACATTAGCAAAAACCACCAACGCGCACAAAAAAGCCACCACTGCTTTGCTCCTAATTTTTTTCAATGTACCTTTCATATAACTTTCTCCTTCCTTCGTCCAGGGGCTCCCTTATCCCCACACATTATTACCTGCTGTCAATTACATCCGCCATCGCCAAGATTCATCTGTCCAATGGAACCACCCCTTTCTTTACTAAGCCTTGTTTGCAGTTGCAATACAGATATTCTATCTTATATCTACTCCGTCAACAATACGTCGAATTAGTTGCCAACTCCGCAACTAATTCGACGTATTGTACTATCTTTCACTTCCAGATATAATGTAAGAAAATTCAAAAGAAAGGATGTATTACTATGAAGAAAATAAACTTAAGAACCTTGCTACTTACATGTGTCTTGGGTGTCGCAGTGTTTGCTGTTGTCCTCCCCATCTCCATTCCCAAACCGGTATCTGTGCCTATAAAGCCCGCATCTACTGAGGTTCCAACAGGAGAAAATGGTATAGAACCCTTATCAGATCTCGAAGAGAAAAAGTTACATTAAGTAATCTTTCCGCCTCTTTTGCAGAAATTCCATTATGTATTCGTCATAAAATAGGTCTGCCACTGTTTCACTGGCCTGAAAAGCATCCATCCACTGTTTTCGGTACAATTCATGTTGCATTTTTTGCTTTGACGAAAGCTTACAGGTATTCCATGCTATGCGATAATATGCCCTGTCCAGAGTGTCTATCTCAGGCTGTTTCAAGTAATTTGAAACAGCCTCTTTATTGGCTTCAATTGCTTCTTCGTATCTCTCCTCCTGCCCCAGATAATTATCAACACTTTCCATTAATATTGCATACCCTCGTTGTTCTAATCCGCTTTTTCCCTTTTGTTGTTGTAGGGAGAAACGAATAGCCTGATACCATCTTCTAGCTTCTTCCATTTTTCCCAATATTCTATAAGTACTTGAAATATTGCTGGCTATAATAATCTCTTCTCTCTGAAAAACCCACCATTTCTTATCCCCCTCTATATCTGGCATGGTAATATACAGTGCCTTCTGCAGCATGTCCAGACTTTTCTCCCATTCTCGCTTATACTCCTGCAAGATCAATGCATCAAACAACAAGAATGCCTGTCTAACCCTTGGATATGACATAACCACCTTCTGCCGTAACTGCTCGATTCTTTCCTTCGCCCTATCCCACTCACAAAAACCAATCAAAGAACATATCTCCTGCCATTGTTCCAATACCTCCACAGAATCAGTCTCCAGCATGGGCATCATCCACCCTCCGGACTTTCCATACTGTCGGATCAACCGCTGATAGTTTTCATGAGAAGGCATGTGTTCTCCCCGTTCAATTTTTTCCAGCTGCCGTTCTGTAATTACCATCTCCTCCCCATCATAGACAGCTTTGGCACAGGACTTTCCAGCAAACTTCCGCAGCATCTTCAGCACAATTCCCGCCTCTCTGGTATTTTCCACGTAAACTCCCTGCCAGATCCTGTACCCCGGATACCCTTCCTGAGCATATATATGTTTGAATCCATCTCGAAACACGATTATCTCATTCCTGTATGCCCGGTCCCTCTCCCACAATTCCACTTCAGAGATCCCGCTCATCCGCTCCAAAAGAGGCAGCAGGTAACAATGGCAAGAATTTCGGCGCAGCATCTCCACCGCTTCCCTTCCCATTCTAAACGCCTTAGAGCTGTCTTTTTCCTGCAAGGCCAATTCCATCCCAAGCAGTGCCGCCTGGGGCATGATCTGTACAATAATCCTCTCCCTCCACCCGTGCCTCCTGGGATAATCCCATACCGCCTGCTGTATCTGCCAGGCCTCCTCCCTTCTGTCGCAGATCATTCTGACAGCGCCAAGCAGAAGGAATGCCTCCAACTCCGACGGTGCCAGCGGAAGCTCAATCCACTTTCCGCCCCTCCTGTCAGGAACCGTGCGGGCTATCGCCGCCTCTGCCATGGTTTCTATCCTCTCCCTCTGTAAACAGGCCTCTGAGCCAGCTTTCTCCACCTGCTCCTTCAGCAGCAGTAAAAGTTCTGCCTTCTGCAGAAACTGTTCCTCTATCGGTTCCCTGTCAGAATATCTCTCGCGGTATTCCCTTATCCTGTCCTGCGCCTTCCTGTCTTGATCCGAAATCAGCAGAGAGATATCTTCCCTCATCCGCCATCTCTCCAATTCATCTGAGGAGGCCACCATTTCAAAATAATCCGGTAAAATCCCCAAACGCTGAAACAGCGTATCTCCCGTAACCTTTCTCCATCCAGTTTTCCCTGACTCCATATTTCCCAAAGCTGTCTTGCTCAATAAACCGGCAGCGATCTTCTCCAAAGACATCCCCCGGCTCTTACGCTCTTCCCGAAAAATGCTGCCACACACCTTGTTATACTCACATGTAAACCTTTCCTGGCTATAACTGTCTGACATTTATTTTTCCCCTTTTCGCTTTTGGTCTGGTTATCTTGTATACCTTTTAAAGAATACACAGCTTCTTCCATTGTACTATTTTCCTCTTTTTACGTCAACACCATATGACGATATATTACATACTAAATCACTATTCTGTTTTCCTGTGATAAAAAACAGAAAGTCATGGAAGTGAAAAATGTGCTGGAAGAATTCTATAACGGTGAAATCTTCCCGGCGGAACAGTACTAAACTGAATCCGCCACTTGACAAGCAGTTTATTGAAATCACGGACGAGCAGTTGGATGTAATCCCGTATGAGTTTTCGGAAATGGGGCAAAGAGGATGGCAGCAATTTTCAAGAAAAGCATAATTACAGGATGTACCAATTATCTTTGGGGACGTGCCATTTGTTTTAGCAAGATTGCTAACCACGGCCATTTGTAATCTGCAGCATTCCTGGATACTGCCTCCATAAATATTAAGAAGATTTTATGATTCCTTAAGCTGAAGGTCAAACTTTGGACATAATTTAGGGGTATGATTAGACCATACACAAAGGAGCTGTTGAATTTTAGCCAGAATGGGTTAGGGTTCTGTCAGCTTCGACTAACAATAACGCTGCACTGCAGCTTTATTATATACTTTCTCTTTCATGTTTATCTTTTGTCAGAGGAGCTGCCGGAAGACAATCGGCACTTCCTTACTCCCTGGCAGGCAGAAATTCCTCAACAGAACTCCTGCCTGCCTCAAACTTTACAGTCGCACTGCCTCTCAGGACAGTCTTTCTTTAAAATCCCTGTACCCGAACTTCTTTACCAGGACGCAGTCCCCGTCCTCTTTTCGCAGGGCCAGTGCAGGAAGGGGCATTCCATTAAAAGTATTGGTCTTTACCATAGAATAGATTGCCATGTCCTCAAATACCAGTCTTTGTCCAGGTTCCAGAGGCTCGTCAAAGGAATATTCTCCTATAATATCTCCAGCCAGGCAGGTAGGTCCGCCCAGCCGGCAGGTATAAGCTTTCTCCCCCGGCAGGCCGCTGCCCTGGAGAGGAGGTCTGTAGGGCATCTCCAGCACATCCGGCATGTGACAGGCGGCGGAGGCGTCCAGAATAACCGTATCCCCCCCGCTGTGGACCGTGTCCAATACCGTCGTAATCAGAAATCCTGCCTTCAGCGCCACGGCCTCCCCCGGTTCCAGGTATACCGTCAGACCATACTTTTCCTGCATCTTCCTGATACACCGCTCCAGTCTGGGAATGTCATAGCCCTCTCGGGTAATGTGGTGGCCTCCGCCAAAATTAATCCATTTCATTTCCGGAAGATACCTGCCAAATTTTTCTTCCACCGCTTCCAGGGTCGTCTCCAAGTCGTCCGCATCCTGCTCACAGAGCGTGTGAAAGTGCAGGCCGTCCAAAAGGGAGAGGCCTCCCCCTGCACCGCTTCTGCCGCCGCTCTCCAGCCCCGCTTTGAAATTCTCCTCCGTCACTCCCAGCCTGGATCCCGGCGCACAGGGATCATAAATGGCATGGCCCTCCTGGGTGGAGCACTCCGGGTTTACCCGCAGCCCCACACTTTTCCCTGCAGCCCTGGCCCGGGGAGCAAATCGTTCCACCTGCTGCCAGGAATTGAATACAATGTGGTCACAGTATTGCAGTATCTCATGAAAATCCTTCTCCTGATAGGCAGGAGAAAAAATATGGTTCTCCAGACGCCTGCCCTCCTTTGCCAGAGGTCTCACCATCTCCTCCGCACAAAGTCTGGCCTCATAGAGACCGCTTGCGGCACAGCCCCGCAGATATCGTCCCACCAAAGGATACAGGGCGTACATGGAAAAAGCCTTCTGGGCCAGCAGGATTCCTGCTCCGGTACGATCCATTACCCCCTGGAGCACCTGAAGGTTTTTCTCCAGCAGTACCTGATCCACCAGAAAACAAGGGGTGGGTAATTCTGATATATTCATCTCCGTCTCCCATTGTGCCCGGTTCTCAGTCAACCAGAACCGGATTCTCCTCCACCACCCAGGGAAGGCCGTACTCGTTCAGGGCTTCCATAAAAGGATCCGGGTCAAATTCCTCCACATTGAACACCCCAGGCTTCTTCCAGGCTCCATTCATCACAAGCATCGCTCCGATCATAGCAGGCACCCCGGTAGTATAAGATATGGCCTGAGAGCCCAGCTCTTTATAGCACTCCTGGTGGTCGCAGACATTGTAGATATAGACGGATTTTTCCCGTCCATCCTTGACACCGGTAAAAATACAGCCGATATTGGTCTTGCCCACCGTGCGGGGTCCCAGGGAGGCAGGATCCGGCAGCAGAGCCTTCAAAAACTGTATGGGCACAATCTCCCTGCCCTGGAACATCACCGGATCCGTCCGCAGCATTCCCACATTTTCCAGACACTTCATGTGGGTCAGATAACTCTGCCCAAAGGTCATAAAGAACCGGATCCTCTTCACACCGGGAATATTTTTTGCCAGAGACTCAATCTCCTCATGGTGCAGCAGATACATGTCCTTCCTGCCCACCTGGGGAAAATCATACTCTCTTTTGATCTCCATGGGCTCCGTCTCCACCCAGTGCCCGTTCTCCCAGTAGGAGCCATTGGCGGACACCTCTCTCAGATTAATCTCGGGGTTAAAATTGGTGGCAAAGGGATAGCCGTGGTCTCCTCCGTTGCAGTCTAAAATGTCGATATAGTGAATCTCATCCAGGCAGTGTTTCAGAGCATACGCACTGAAAACACTGGTGACGCCGGGGTCAAACCCGCTGCCCAGCAGGGCTGTTATGCCCGCTTTTTCAAAACGCTCCCTGTAAGCCCACTGCCAGGAATAGTCAAAATAGGCCGTGAAACCTTCCTCCCTGCAGCGTTTTTCATAAACCTGGCGCCACCGGGGATCCTCCGTGTCCTCCGCCTCATAGTTGGCAGTGTCAATATAGTCCACACCGCAGGCAAGGCACGCGTCCATAATCGCCAGATCCTGATAGGGAAGGGCCAGATTCAGCACAGCCTTAGGACGCTCTTTTTTGATCAGGCTTGTGAGCTCTTCCACATTGTCCGCATCCACTGAGGCGGTGGTGATCCGGGCCTGGGTGTATCCTGCCAGTTTCTCCTTCAAAGCCTCGCACTTGGACACCGTTCGGCTGGCAATGCAGATCTCTGAAAAAACATCCGCCTTTTTTGCACATTTCTGAATGGCTACAGAGGCCACACCCCCGCATCCGATGATTAAAATCTTAGACATTTCTCCTCTTTTCCGCGCGCTTCCACGCTCAATTTGTCTTTAAGTTTTAAGCCCTTTTGAGTCCTTCCGTCTTCAGCAGATTTCCACCTTTCGGAGCAGTTTTTCCACATAGGCCGGCAGGCAGAAAGCCCCCTGGTGCAGCCTGGGAGTGTAATATCTGGTCTCTATTCCCCGGTCAAGCCACCTGTCCCCGTCCAGATCGTGGACAGGATGATACCTTCTGGAGGCAAATCCGAAAAGCCAGTGCCCGGAGGGGTAGGTGGGAATATGGGCCTGGTACACCCGGCTTATGGGAAAGCTTTCCACAATGCGCTTGTGGGCACGCATGCAGGCCCTGGCATCCGCCTCGTAGAAGGGGCTTTCATGCTGATTTACCATGATCCCCTCCTCCCGCAGAGCCTTGTAGCAGTTGCCGTAGAACTCTTTTGTAAACAATCCCTCCCCCGGCCCAAATGGATCCGTGGAGTCCACAATAATCAGATCATATTCGTTCTCTTTCTGCCGCACAAATTTCAGACCATCCTCATAGTAGATATGAAGTCTAGCGTCATCCATGCTGCAGGATACTCGGGGCAGGTACTCCCTGCACACCTGAATCACCTGCTCGTCTATCTCCACCAGGTCGATCCGCTCAATCTCCGGGTACTTGGCCAGCTCTCTCACCGCTCCCCCGTCCCCGGCCCCGATCACAAGCACCTGGCGCACCCTGGGATGCACCGCCATGGGCACATGCACAATCATTTCATGATAGATAAACTCATCCTTCTCCGTCAGCATCACATACCCGTCCAGCGCCAGAAGCCTCCCCAGCTCCGGCGTATCGTACACATCGATCCGCTGCAGCTGGCTCTGCCCGCTGTAAAGCTGCCTGTCCACCCGAATGGATAACTTTACATTGGGTGTATGGGGCTCCGAAAACCATAATTCCATATTCTGACCTCCCTCTCGGCTTTGGGTAGTGTCAAATCTACCTCTATGTTTTTTATTACAAACCTTATATTTTCAA
>OFFE01000417.1_pt1 | contig 37067 bp, 28 predicted proteins | sample 1521371 | NCBI WGS metagenome assembly OFFE01 (sample SAMEA3504131, study PRJEB24116) | mouse gut metagenome | biome: mouse gut; feature: mouse-associated habitat; material: faeces | place: Denmark | collected 2011 | reverse complement strand
GGTGGGGGAGCATAAAGCCTGCAAGAATGCCCATAAATGATAAATCCTTTCTGTTTTTTCATTCTGTTTTCTGTTGTATTCTGTATTTCGTTCCATTTTATACGAAAAACAGTGCTGTTCTGTATTTGCGGGGAGTTTACGTAACTTCTGGCTCCATTATACTACAGTTTATTTCTGTGGGAAATCTGTTTTTTATAAAAATAGTATATCATTTAGTATTTCATTTAATGCTATTTCATTCATCTCTGTTTATTTCCTTTTTCTCTCTTCGGGGAACAGATTTATCCGCTCCTGTCAAATGCTGCGGAACGTTAAATTTACACGATTCAATTTACTGCTTTCTGAGGATGAAGATCTGAATTCCTATGGGAATGAAATGACTTTATAGCAACAGCGGGTTGCTTGTACTTTCATAATATTTATGACATAATCTCTATAAGCTTTTTTTACCTGGCCATATTTATTAACAGGAGGTTCACAATATGGAAACAAGGGATGTCATACTTGAGCTTCGGACAAAAAACGGATTATCTCAAGATGAACTTGCAGAAAAAATGTATGTTACCCGTCAGGCAGTATCCCGTTGGGAAAACGGCGAAACCGTTCCAAACACGGAAACTCTGAAACTGCTGTCGAAGCTGTTCGACGTTTCAATCAATACCCTTTTAGGTTCTCCCCGAAAGCTGATCTGTCAGTGCTGCGGCATGCCCATGGATGATTCTGCAGTCAGTAAAGAGACTGACGGCTCATTCAACGAAGAGTACTGTAAGTGGTGCTATGTCGATGGAAAATTTGTTTACACAAGTCTTGAAGAATTAACGGATTTCCTTGTTGGGCATATGTCAAATGATAACTGGCCTCCGGAGCAGGCACGAGCCTATTTCGAAGCCCAGCTGCCAGGGCTCAGTCATTGGCGGCAGCCGAAGAAATGAGGTATGCCTGAAAGGCGAGCATATGAAGACGGCCGTCTCTCCAGGCAAAGACGGCCGTAAAATTCATTCTGTCTGCGTTACGCTGAGTCCTTGATATTAAGGTTACTGCTGATGCCTTGCTTCACAAGGTATTCTGTCTGTTTTTTCCTGCCCCGTACAAAACGGAACCGGCTTCTCAGAATCAGGACTTCCGTCTTATGGGACGAAGTACCTGATACCCCAGCACCTCCGGATAATGCCGCTGGTAACAGGGGCATGCCTCCTCATTCCACATGTACCTCCCGCTCTGGAACTCCTTTTCAATATCGTAATTCCAGGCAAGCTTCTCCACTTTTCCCATGACTTCACCGTTGTCCTTCAGATAGTCGAATGCAGGATGGAAGAATACCAGATAATAACTGGCGGGAATATCCCGTATCTCGAACCCCTCCGGAACAGGACCTGCGTAATCTGCAGGCATTCCGACGCCGTAAAAATATCTGAGCTCACCGTTTACCCGTTTCCAGCCTGCCGTGTGGCCAGTGACAATAATGTCACTGACATGGTTCATGCTGTCTACGATTCCACAGACAGAATCGCAGTCATGCCTCTGCCAGAATTCTCCGTAATTTGCTGCGGATTCATCCCAGATCCCCATGTATTTGTGGGCCGGAATAAATTCGACCTTCACATTTGCTTCTGTTAAAATCATACTGCTCATGCTTTGTTCTCCTTTCATCGCCTGATAGTGTTCAGGGAGATAGACAACCTGACGGATCGGCAGGGGAATGGGAATCGGTTTTCTCCGATAGGACGCCGGTGTACACCCGAACGCCGCCGAGAAAGCCCTCGTCAGGGCTTCCTGCGAAGAATAGCCGTATCTGACCGCAATGTCCAGAATGCGCTCGTCCGAGTCCCGAAGGGCCAGGGCTGCCAGCGCCAGCTGTCTGGCTGCAATATAGCTTTTGATCGTTCTCCCCGTGACTCTATGGAACTGTGCCGAACAGTAGAAAGGGGAATATCCGATATGCTCCGATATCTGCATTAAAGTGGGAGCGTCACAGATATGCGCTTCAATCCAGTCGATTATTCTCTGGGTCGTCTCATTCCACTCGTACATGGCAGCCTGCCTTTCCTGAGAATGCTTTCCTTCCATTGGAACGCTCTTCTTCCATTGAAAAGAAAATCCGATGCTTTGCCTTTTGTGTCCCTGTAAAAATCAGGATAGCACAAAAAAGGAGGGAAGTTTTGATGTCAGTTGTATTATTGCGGTTAAAATTTCTTTTTTTCCTTTATGATTCAGGAAGCGACAAAATTTTTTAATATAATTATTTGAATGCCGGACTATGCCCCAAACTTACTTTAGTGATTCCGACAATCAATATCCCAATAAGCGCAACTGTATCTACAAGTAATACAGCAACTACACTTTTTATCAATCCATATATAAACATTATAGAAAATACCTCTACTGACAGCGCAATAAAACATAAATAGTTTGACAAGTATTCTGTAATCAGTTCTCCGTGGACATAGTTCATTAAAAATCTCACATAGATAACTGGTCTTAACAAAATACGGATACAGATACAGGCTAATGGATATGCAAAAATGAATTTCTTATCTACAACCGAAGTTACGATTCCTTTGTCCCATTGAACAGGAATCTCAGATGGCAATTTCGCATATGATAATATTCCGACCATAAAACACAATAATGTAATAATTACCCATGTAATTAGGCTGCCCCAAATATACAAGAAGCTAACTGAATCCAGGTTGAAAACAGGTTTATTATCATTCCAATAAGTTTCCAGATCTGCTACATATTTCTCAATCTGTAATTCGTCAAAACTGATATTTCCAGATTCAAGCATTCTTTCACACATGACTTTTGCCTGATTTAAACCCTCTATTTGTGTCTGGATTGTCGTAGTTTGTTTTTTTATAATTTCTGCCAATGGCACTTTACCAGATATGATATTACGGATATCTTCAATGGAAATTTCCAGTGTCCGCAAATAAGCAATTTTTTTAATATTTTCAACATCTTTTTCAGAATAATCCCTATATCCGTTTTTATCATTTCGTGACGGTTCTATAAGTTTTTCTTTTTCATAAAAACGTATATTGGAACGTGTCAAGCCTGTCCGTTCCTCAACCTCTTTTATCGTCATAACGCCACCTCCTGTTCCGGGAATCTATTTAATTTCTTTTTTGCTCATAACCATACATAATAAAACAATTTCTGACAAAAGGAATATCAGCCCTATAACAATAGCCCTTGCATATACGGATTTTTCAGAATACAGTCCAATTTGAAAGATATTGGAATCCAACATAAATTGATTTACATTGAAATGTGTAAACCGTTCAATAAGCACATACAAACCATTTAGAATTTTAAATGCCATGAAAAGTCCGGCTGCCACGGTAAAAGTTGTACTGCTGGTTGGTATATAAAAAAGCAACAGTAAGCAGCAAAACGCCCAATGCAAAATAAACTGTACAATCAGCAATTTTATTATAGCAAAGAAGGAAACATCAATAAACGTATTTCCAAAAAAGACTGCCCCTGCGATAATCGTACATATCGAATATACAAAAAAATGCAAAGCACAAGCAACAAATGCTGCAATAATCTCTGGCAGAACTAACATTTCACGCCGTGGAAGTTGATTGGCAATATTTTTTATGAAACCGTTCTTATACTTGCCGCTCACAAATATAATAACCGCTACTGTGCATAGTATCATAATCATACCGCCATTTATTTGTGCTGCCAGCAGTTCTCCAACATTAGAATAAATCTGAATTGATTTATTAGTGGAAACCAGCATAGCACTTAAAAATGCAAGCATAATATCAGCAAATAGGATTGTCCATGTGGATGCAGAGCGAAAGAAACGATATAAATCCATTTTTATCATCTTAGTCATGAGATACACCTCCTGTTAAACTAAAAAAATATTCCTCTAAATCCTCTGTCAATTCTGTTTTTAAAATCTGCTTTTTCAATTCGCCTTTTTCAATAATTCCATAACGGGTGGCAATTTTAGATAGTTCTCCTAAAATATGGCTGGATATTATAAATGTTATTCCTCTTTCTCTGTTTAGTCTGCTAATCATTTCCCGAATTTCAGCCATGCCTTGTGGGTCAAGACCATTGATAGGTTCGTCCAAAAGAACCAGTTCCGGGCTTCCTACCAAAGCTAACGCAATACCTAAGCGTTGTTTCATTCCAACAGAAAAGTGTTTGACTTTTTTCTTGTCGGCAGTTGACAGCCCGACGCTTTCTAAAAGCTCTGTAATATAGCTTTTACTTGAAATGCCCTTTGCCAAACACTTTAGTTTTATATTCTCTTTTGCGTTCATATTCGGGTACACTCCCGGATTTTCAATCAGCACTCCCACACGATTCTGCGCATAAATCGTATCATGACCATTTTTCTCAAATAAACATACATTTCCTCCTGTGGGTTTTGCCAGTCCACTAATCAATCTCAAAACAGTGGTCTTTCCTGCCCCATTTCGCCCTATCAGTCCATAAATTTCGCCCTTTTTAACGGATAGATTTACACTGTTTACAACTTTATGCTTTCCATACCATTTCGTGAGATTATTGGTTTGTACTAAAACCTCCATACCATATCCTCCTGTTACAAAACTATTATTTTCCTTGAAATATAAGGTATCAATAAGGTTTACAGTCAAGCTCTTTTTCCGTTTTTTCAAAAAAGAAGGTTACAGTAATGGCGGATGGCAGTAAAAAAGAATGAGGACGCTATAGATGACTGGAATGCCATTCCGGAAACATTGTATTTGAATTCTATACCTGGAATGGCGGAAAGTATGATTAAAGCAGGAGAAGAAACGTTAGAAGAATGCACTGTATATAATCAGGAAGAGGAATGGTAAGTGTATATAATCAGGTTTAGCAAACAGGCAGACAAAGACAAAAGACTATTAAAAAGAGCCGGTTTAGAGCTAAAAGCAAAATTCCCCAGCCTTCTTTTGACAGAGACTATTTTAGTGACAGGATCAAACGTTCTGTCCCGGTAAATACTCTTTTCCGCCAAAGACTGAAACGCCGCCTCTTTCATAAACGGTCTGATTCATGGAAGTAGCATTGGTTGCGTTCGGCGCGTTCAAAGAGCGTCTGTTGGATCTTGAGGTGACAGGATGCGCAGTATCTACGTCTTCTGTCCAATCGATCAGGTTGACAGCAATGGATTTCAGCGTAAATTCTGCCCAGGTCATAGATGCAGATCTGCCGATGATTTGATTGCCGTCACCAATATGTTCGTTGAAATAAGCGGAAAAATCGTAGGTATTGCCATTCTTTTTCCATGCCCATCCGTCAAAAAACTCTTCAATTACAAGAAGTCCAAGTTCATTGCAGATGTCAATGAAAATTTCTGCTCCGGGGTTGTGAGTAATTCGGATCGTATTGATACCCATATCTTTCATAATGGACATCTGGCGGTATATGGCATTATAGTAAGAGGCAGAACCTTTCAGAATCTCTGTCTGTACATAATACAGCTTCGGTTTTTCGATGGACCATAGCTTGGGCGAGGATACGGGTACTTTTGATGTTACGTTTTTTGTTCCGCCTGCAGGTATGGTTTCTGTTTTGTCTATCGTGCCGGATGGCGTTTCGCTTCCTTTTTTAAAGATCATATTGCGGACGGTGATGTCTGCAGGAAATGTACTGTCGTTTTGGACGTCGACTGCAATATGAACCGTTCCGTCGGATCCGTTACTTTCTTTTGAAACGTCGTTTCATAAATAAATGTCCTCCTGTTTATTCATATTTCAGTCGGTTTGGCTGCAAAATTAACGGGTTCTTTTGACGGGATATCTGTCAGAAAAAGAGAAAATTATTTGACGGATAGTCCTGTATTATTTTTTAAAATCAGAGCAGAACCTAAGCTGGTATCATATCAACAAAATACATGTACTTAATAAAAAAATCAGGTTTTAGTATAGCTATTTTACATAAAAAATGTTAGAATATAGCTGAGGCTTTTGGAAGTATACACAAAGAAAAGTTTGTAAAAGAACTGTCTGTACGTATGTTTCCATACAAATTTCGGTTATGGAATTTTATTTTCTCATGATATATGTGAAATGGAATTTCATAAACCAACCGATGAAAAGGAGGTATGCATTACATAAAACATAATTGTACCTGCGCAAGGCATTGTTCAAGGACATTGACAGGTGACTGCGTAGTAAAATGTAAAGATAATAGGGGATTATCCATCCAATAAATAGCAGTATGGATATGGTCAGTCATTACCCGATATCAGGAAACCCAATAACTATTCAGCCATTCGTTGGCTGCAATTCTAACAATTTCAGGAGGAATTTTATGAAACAACGTTTCAATAAACTGCTGGCGGTTATTTTATCGGCTGCAATGTGCATACCGGCGCTGCCTGCAGAGACGGTAAACGCTGCAAACGATCCCGGCGTCATTTTTTTGGAACCGGAATCCGTTGGCATCAGTGAGCTTGGCAGCGACAGGTCTACGTTATTTAATGATGATTGGAAGTTTATTCTTGATGATCCTGTAGGAGCGGAAGGAGTAAATTACAGCGATACGCAGTGGGAAAACTTAAATCTGCCGCATGACTACAGTATTATTCAGGAGTTTACAACATCGTGCGACGATGAAAGCGGTTATCTGCCGGGCGGAACCGGATGGTACAGAAAGAAATTTACGCTTCCGGTAAGCTGTGCAAATAAATCCATCGTTTTGGATTTTGACGGCGTTTATAAAGATGCCTACGTGTATGTGAACGGAACGCTTCTGGGAGAAAATCATTATGGGTATAACAGCTTTGCGCTGGATATCAGTGATGCGGTAACCTGTGACGGATCTACGGAAAATGTGATTGCGGTAAAAGTGGAACATCAGACGCCTTCGAGCCGCTGGTATTCCGGAAGCGGTATTTACCGTGATGTAAATCTGGTGATTACGGATAAAGTACATGTAAATTTAGGCGGTACGGCAGTTACGACTCCGAATCTTGCAGAGAGTAACGGAACTGACGGTACGGTAAATATAAAAGCGGATATTGTGAATGACATGGATCAAAGCGCAGAAGTAACCGTGATCAACGAAGTATATGATGCGGATAACCGGAAAGTCGCATCTTCTGCGGGTACAACCGTTACCGTAAACGCAAATAGTTCCAAAAACGTAGAGGATACGGTAAAAGTGGAAGAAGCGGATATAAAGCTTTGGAATATCTGGTCAAACGGAGACCAGGATATGTACAGAGTGCATACGAAACTTTCGGTGAACGGTTCTGTTGTGGATGAATACGATTCCGTGCTTGGATTCCGCTGGTTTGAATTTAATAAAGAGGTTGGATTTAAGCTGAATGGTGAAAATGTAAAATTAAACGGCGTATGTATGCATCACGACCAGGGAGCGCTTGGTTCCGCTGCGTATTATGATGCAGTTTACCGCCAGCTTTCCATTATGAAAGATATGGGAGTGAACGCCGTTCGTATTACGCATAACCCTTCCAACAAGCAGTACCTGGAAATTTGTAATGAACTTGGGCTGCTGGCAATCGAAGAGTTCTTTGACGGATGGGAATGGAGTAAGAACGGCAATCGTTATGACTTTGCTTCATACTTTGGGAAAAATATTGCAGAAGATAATCAGCTGTTAGGGGCGGACGCATCTATGACCTGGGCGGAATATGTTATGAAATCCGTCATCAAGAGAGACCGCAACAATCCGTCTTTGATCATGTGGTCTTTGGGGAATGAGATCGACGAGGGAGCTTACCACGGAGACGATCCTAAATGGGCGGTTATTGCACAGAATCTGATTGACTGGATGAAAGAAGAAGATACGGCGCATCCGGCAACGTCAGGAGATAATAAGCGAGACGGAGCAGCGTATACAAGACAGGTCAATGAAATTATCGATCAGAGCGGCGGAGTCGTTGGGTTTAATTATCCGCGGTCAGATGATCAGATTTATAATTTGGGAGAAAATTACAATGCGGTTTATGCTTCCGAAACAGCTTCTCATATCAATAGCCGCGGTATCTATATGTCACAGGCAAGCGGAACGGATGTGGACGGAAAACGCCATTTGACTTCTTATGATACATCCGCTGTAGGCTGGGGACAGACGGCGCACGATTCTATGTGGCGGACGATGTATTCCGACCGTGTGGCAGGCCAGTTTGTATGGACAGGATTTGATTATATCGGAGAGCCGACGCCGTGGAATGCTACACGTCCGGGCGGAAATCTGGTTGACGGACAAAAACAGCCGCTGCCAAACAGCAGTTATTTTGGTATAGTAGAAACTTCCGGTTTTGAAAAAGATAATTATTATCTCTACCGCAGCCAGTGGAACCAGACGGATACAACGCTGCATCTTGTGACGGCTTGGGATCCGGACAATATGATCAATAACAACGGAAAAACACCGGTCGTTGTATACAGCAATGCTCCGGTTGTAAAGCTTTACCGCGGCGATGATCTGGTGGGAACGGCTACCAGAAAGGCGTTGTCGGAAACGACGACACCGGCCGGCCATGTATACTATGCGTATAGTACGCAGGCAGAGAATGCTTCTTTGTGCAGTACAAGCAGCGGTTCCGGCGCAGAAAGCCTGTACGCTTCTTTTAATGTTGCTTATGCAGACGGCACGATTTCAGCGAAAGCGTTTGAAGCGGACGGCACGACAGAAATTACAGACACTGTAGGAAAAGCAGCCGTTTCTACTCCCGGAACGGCAAGCAAGTTAAAAGCGTCTGTGGATAAAACGGAAATTGCAGCGGACGGCAGCAGCCTGGCATACATTACCGTTGACGTAACAGATGCTAACGATGTCTTAGATACGACTGCAGTGAATGAGATTACCGTATCGTTAAGAGGAAACGGTGAAATTGCAGGTGTCGACAACGGAGACCAGGCATCGTTAAAGAAATTCCAGCAGCCAAGCGCTCTTCTTAGCAGCACTTCTGCAAAGATCGATGCATATGCAGGAAAAGCGCTGGTAATTGTCCGTTCTGTGAAAGAAGGAGGAAAGATCACCGTAAATCTTACGGCAGATAACCTTACGGCGGCAGCGGCAGAGATTACGGCAGTTGGGCAGCAGGTATCGGAAAATGAAATTGCAAGTTACCGGATGGTGAAACATTTCTATGCACCCGTAAAGACAAAAAATATTGAACTTCCAACTTCTGTGGAAGCAACTTATACGGACGGAACAAAGAAAAATTATACGGTTGCCTGGAAAACGTATGACAAAACAAAACTGGAAAAAGCGGGAAATATCCGTATTGACGGTTCCTTCCAGGCGGACGGAAAAGAAATCAATGTATATATCACCGGGCATATTTATGATAAAATTGCGGCGGCAAAAAATTATTCTGCTATGACGCGTCCCGGAATTATGCCTTCTCTCCCGTCGGTTGCCATGACTTATTATGCGGACGGTACAGAATTTGAGACATTTCCGGTTGAATGGAAATTGGAAGGCATTACCGGAGATACATTCCGCGAAATCGGAACAGTGGTTTCGATTCAGGGAACGGTGACGGCGCTTGGCAGCACCTGTCCGGTAACTGCAAGCATACGTGTGGCAGAACCTGTCGTTGACAAACATACAAATGTAGCGGGAACTGCGGCGCTTGTTACAGAAAATCAGCGGTATTCCGATGAATTGAGCGCAGTGAATGACGGCGTGAAAGAAGATAACGGAGCATCTTCCCGCTGGACAACATACAACCAGATGGGAACAAACGAAGAAGCCGTGATCACGATGGCATGGGATACGCCGACAACATCGGATTTGGTAGACGTGTATTATTTTTACCAGCCGAGCAATAAGAATTCGCAGCTTCCCACTTCTGTGAGGTTCGAGTATGCGTTAAGCTGTACGATCGAAAACGGAACCATTATAAGCGATAATTGGCAGGAGATTTCCTTTGATCCGGAAAAGGTTCAGCCGATTGACGGAGCCACCTCTATGACGACAGGATACAGCTATGCGTTAGACTCTACGGTAGCGTTCCAGGCGTTCCGAATTGCCCTTGGGCGCGATACGGATAAATTTATCGGCTTGAATGAAATAGAGATCTTAAAACCGACAGAATCTTACTATTCTAATACTTCCGCTGATTTAGACAGCGTTACGGTTGGCGGTGTGAAAGTAGATTTTACGGGTGATACTACCGAATATGTAGTTGATGCAGCTTCGCTTGCGGATATTAAGGTTGGGAATGCTCTCAATGCTGCCGTTACTATAATCAAAGTGAGCGAAAGTGAAGCAAAATTGGTTGCGGTTTCCGAAGACGGAAAAACTACAAAAACGTATACACTGAAATTAAAGAATAAACCAAGCGGAGGCAAGGACGACGAAGATCTGCCGAATCCGAACAAGGATCAATTAAAGAAAGATCAGACGGCGACGGTAGCCGGAAATACGTATAAAGTGCTCGATCCGGTGAAGAAAACCGTGGCGCTTACTGCCGGCAATAAGAAACTTGCAGGGAAACTGACGATTGATAAAGTGAAGATCGGAACGGTTTCGTGTACGGTAGTTTCGATTGCAGATAATGCATTTAAGAAAGCAGATAAGCTGTCCGGCGTTACGATTGGAAGCAGCGTAACGTCCATTGGAAAAAATGCATTTGCCAACTGTAAGAAGTTAAAATCGGTTGTGATCGGAAAGAGCGTAAAAACCATTGGAAAAAATGCATTTAACGGCTGTAAGATTTTAAAGACGGTGACGTTTAAAGGCACGGCAGTAAAAAGCATCGGATCCAAGGCATTCAAAGGTACGGCGAAAAAAATTACAGTCAAAGTACCGAAGAAGTTAAAGAAAAATAAAAAATTCAAACAGAAACTCACAAAAGCAGGCATGAGCAAAAAATTGAAGGTGAAATAAGATTTGAATTGTACGCTGCGGAAGTGAGCTGCGGTTTAAAAAAGAATGAGATGTAAGGAACAGAGCTGTTGTAAAGGCGGGGTGACCTGGCTGGAGCAATGGCTCTGTTTTTGCGTGGGAGAAGAGTATGGTTTTGGATGCGTGTATGTGATTGCTGCGCGAAATGAGAATGTATCTTTGCAGTCAGAATGGAAGTGTGTCGAAAAATGCGATTAAAAGCAATGGAAATATGGGTATCACGATGATAGTATATAGATAGATGGTATTTTTTGTCGATAAAGATTAGTTTTCTGATAAAACGATAGAAAACTGCATTCGCAGAATTGGACAGTTAGCAAGAAGATTTTTAGGAAAAGGAGCTTGTAAAGGCAGAGAATATGAGTGTGTTAGATCAAATTCTTACATTGGAAGAAAAGAAAAAATTAGAAAATATGTTTACGGGAGATCGTAACAGAGATGCAAGTGAAAACATCCGGGGATTTTTGTTTCAGGATTTGGTTGCGATCGATCAATTGCTGAATGAAGAGACAGAATGTGTTTGTTTAGAATTTTTAGAAGATGTAGATGTTTTTTGTAAAGACAGTACCTTAAAATTTATTCAAGTGAAATATTTGCCAAAATCTGATCCGGTAAAAAAAGAAGTAATGACAGATCTTTATTATCAGTTCTTGAGAACGGAAGTGTTAGGATTGCAGTTAAAACCAAAGATGCAATTGATCATCCATGGTAAAAATAAAATGGCAATTCCGGATCAGGAAGAAATGAAGTTACATGTAAAATGTACTAAGACAGCCAAACCAAAGGCAAAAACAAATCCAATGGAATGGTTAGCAGCGAAAGTCTATTCGTCAAACAAAAAGGAAGAACAGAAGAAGAGGTTATTTGACCAGGAAGCGAATGAAGAATCAATTCAAAAGTTTTTAGATTGCTTCGAATTCATACCGGCGGATGATATAGTTACTTATCAGGAAAATGTAGCAGAAAAGCTGCATGCAGCTTTTCCTTCAGAGAATGAAGATGAAGAAAAAAGAAAGAAAATCCTCTTGGGATTGGCAATTGAATATATCCAAAAGCGGTATCTTTTAGATGAACCAAACCTGGATGATTTAAAAATTGTGAAAGAAGATTTTTTAGAATTTATTCGTCAGACAATGAAAACAAAAACGGAAGAACAAATTTCTGCATATCTCAATTCTCTTGTTGCAGATGCTTATCTGGAAATTATTACAAATAATCCGGACCTGAAAACAGAAGACGTACAATTATTAAATCAAATAGCCAGAAATACACAGTTGTGGATTTCGGAACTGGCGAAGACAAAAGAGGGGCAGTATAAGGTTATTTATACAGTCAGCTATGACAGCTATGAAACAGTTGAGAAATTTAAAACATTAGACGTTTCGGGCAGAATCATTAAAATTGCTGAAGTGAAAGATAATTTTCTGGTATTTTTGGATTTCTTTTGGAAAATTATGCTTAATTTGTGCCGTAATAAAACGGACTTTCATATCGAGAACGATGCAGATATGTTAAAGCCGCAGTATTATATAGACGATATTGCCGAAAAATATATTTGTTTAACATTTACAAAGGATATTGCACGCACGGGGATTATTTTACCGCTAGTAAGGAATGTGAAGAAAAAAACGGATGAAAAAAATATTTTTTCTCGCATGTACAAAGTAAGACCGGAAAAGTGGTATATGTCTGGAGCGAAATATGGAAAATGTGAATATGATTACAATGTAACCCAGGTAGCAAGTGAGACCGGGGACCATTCTGTCGCTGTGTTAGAACCTGACGCTTTTTATGTGGAATGTATGGACTGCATCAAGATTGATGAAAATGAATGGGAGAATATTGAAAACTGTGAGAAAAGTATTTTTGCAAAAATGTGTATTCAGAAAAGGGGTATCAAATGATATTGCAGGATTTATTTGAAGAAAGCGGGTATAGAAATATTATAAATGAAGACAACGCTAAGCCATATCACTTATCTGTTGATGTGTTCTATAACGAGGAAGGGCAAATACCGTCAGAGCTGAAATTTCTGTATATCAGCAAAACAAAGGATGAATTATTTTTTGTTTTAGATGGAAGAGTAGAAAGCATAAGTAATGTTTGTAAAAAATGGGAACAAAATATCAGTGCATTTATGGCGTTTGGCTCTCCTGACAAAAATGTGATTAGAAATTTGAAATATAATGTTGTTATGCTGGTGTTGTTTGAGGATTTTTCGGTGGATCGCTCCAAGGAGAGTTCATTAAATATTGCCAGAAAAATTTTCCTGCCATGTACTTTTAAAGCAAACGGAGATATAGAAATAGCAGAGGAAGAAGTTGTTGAACTGCCGTTTTATTTAATCAAAGAAGAAGCTTTTGAAAAGGATTTTAATATGGCAGACAGGCTGAAGCTGATGCTTCCAAAAATGGAGCAGGAGGAGATGGATTTTCTTGGAATAACAAGAAAGCAAGTGCCTGGAAGAGAAGACAGCAATGGAGTTTTAAAAAAGAATTTTAAACAGGAAGAGTATGAGAAAATAAAGAGGTGGTTAGAAACGAATGCGGATACAGAAAGTTGAATTAGAATACTTTAGAGGAGTTGGGGAAAAGAAAGAATTTTCATTTGAAGGAAAACCATTTATTTTACTGTCTGCGCCAAATGGACTTGGAAAAACAACGCTGCTTGATTCGATCGAATGGTGTTTGACGGGAAATATTTTAAGGTTAAAAAATGCGTTTGACAATCGAAGTACAAATGACAGTGAACGAAAGAAAAATGTAGATGGTATCTTAAGATATAAAATGGCTCCGGAAGATGCTGAAATATCAGTGATATTACATATAATCGATGGAAATCAGGAATTTACCATACGGCGTGTTCAAACAAAGGATGAGCTGAATCCTAAATCCAGTACCGTGAATGTCAGCGGCAGTGAGAAACGCGCGAAGCAATTACTCTCAGCAATCGCAGACCAGAGTTTTTATAATTATCATTTTTGTGATGTACAAAAGTCTATGGACATTCAAAATCGCAAAAGGAAGGATTTGCCGGGGCTGTTTTCTGATTTTATTACGGATTATTCCAGAGAAACTTCGATAGCCAATAACCTGGATTTATTTGTACAAGATATCGAACGGTATAAGCAGGATTTGGAGAAACAGAAAATACCCGAGGATTCTATACGTATCTTGCAGGAGACCTTGAATCAGTATAAACAAACTCCCATGATTCAGGGCTATCCGCAGACGCAAATGTTTCAAGGAGAGAATGTGGAAATTTCGGATGCGGACGAAAAGCAATGGAAAGATCAGTTACGACAGCTCTTTCAATGCGGATATCAGTATGCAGGCATGCTTTTAGGAGATGTACTGAAAGATGAAACGGCAAGATCGACTCAAAAGAATTTAAGAACATTAAAACTGCTTTTGCAGTCCAATAAAGAAAAGATAAAAAAAGCGATAGAACAGAAGCTGCATATTGACGATCAAAGCATTACCGTCCTTGAAAGCAGAATAAAACAGTATGAAGAAATAAAATTAACAAGAGAAAATATATGGAGTTATACCGGTACAATACTTTCGTTTCAAACCAACGCTTTCACCGAAAGTGAATGCAGCAGCTTAAAAACAGAAATTCAGCGGTTGGAGAATGAGTTAAAACTTTTAACACAAGAAATAGAAACGCTCTCAAAAGGGAACGATGTTTTGGATACACTTTCAACTTTGGTAAATTTGGGACCGGGGTTGATTAAGTACCGAGAAGAAAAACAGCAAAACGGGGAAAAAACGTTTTGTCCTGTTTGCGGTTCTGCGCAGTTTGACCGCATAAATCAAGAAGACATACTGCGTGATGCCCAAGATTATATGGAACAGCATGGGCTGTTAATTTCGGAGAAAAAGAAACATAAAGATCAATTAGAGAAGAAAATACGTGTAACATATGAATCTATGATCGGAATATGCAGTCAACTTTTAAAAGATGAAATAAACAAGTACGAGAAAAATAAAATGAAGTTGATCAAACTCCAAAATGAAACAGCTGATTTTTTTCATATATATCGGAGGTTAGAACAAACTGATCCTAAAAAATATACGTTAGAAACATTGACGGAGCAGGACAATCTTGATTCACTGCAAGAAGAAGTGAATCAAGATATTCTGGATGCAGAAACCATTCGTCATAAGCGGGAGGACTGCAGAAAAATATTAGAGTTTCTGGGGTATCAACCGGGAGAGAATGAAACAGAAAGAGCTGCTATCCAGAGAATTCATGAATCAGCGAAAGGAGCTCCCGGTCTGATTTCTTTTTCGCATACGCTGTTTGTTCAGAAAATCAATTCGCTGAATAGTATGCTGAATAATAAAACATATCTGGACAGCAAAAGACAGCTGCAAGAGTTCAATCGGAAAAATACCGACCTAAAAGTACGGCAGACCAGGCTTGATTCTCTGCATAAGACGGCAAAAGATCACGCAGGCCAAATCCGGAAATTAATCGATCAATTGAAAGCAGATGAATACAACAAAGTGGGACCGAATCTGTTTAAATTTTATAAAAAGTTATCCCGGATTCATACTATTGAAAAAATCAGTCTGAAGCAGGAAAACGGATTATTATCGATTGTAGATGAGAAAGACAAAAATATAGTTAATATCTTAAGCAATGGGCAAATGAGCGTATTTATGCTTGCGTATTTCTTTGCAGGGATTGTTTCAAGAAATCATCAGGAGCCATGTAAAATATATTTTATTGACGATTTGACGGCATGCATGGATGATGTAAATATGCTGGCGTTTTTGGATTTAATGAAGTATCAGCTGCTGGATCAAGACGCAGTTATGGATCAAATCTTTTTTGCTTCCTGTGATGAAAAAATATGTAATCTTCTTCGTTATAAATTAAAAGGCTGCGGCGTTGATTATTGTAACTTAGTAGAAGCAGATTTTATTTAGTTTGCAAATTTGAACAGGCATTCTTATTCCCCAAGAAAATTAAACGATTTTCTTGGGGAATTGTGTATACAAAGCAATTTCGAAGAAAAAATTTAAAGATTTTATTATACAATAAAATGATATATCCATATATTATCAATTAATCTGACAATATTAGCAAAAAAACTGTTTACATTCCATTCAAAAAGTTGTATGATAATAACCAGAATATATGCAAACTGTCCTCTGCCCAGTATCAAAGCAGGGAAACAGCCGCAGGAAGGGTGAAATTATGAAGAAACGAAACAGCAGCATAACGGCACAGGGTATGTATGACCCGAGGTTTGAGCATGATAACTGCGGGATCGGCGCCGTTGTGAATATAAAAGGGATCAAAACTCACGATACGGTAGAAAACGCATTGAAAATCGTAGAGAATTTAAAACACCGCGCCGGAAAAGACGCGGAAGGAAAAACAGGAGACGGCGTCGGGATTTTGTTGCAGATTTCACATAAATTCTTTTCCAAAGCTGCGAAGCAGCTGGGAATTGACCTGGGAGGGGAACGGGATTACGGCGTCGGTATGTTTTTCTTTCCCCGGGAGGAATTTAAGCGCAATCAGGCGAAGAAGATGTTTGAAGTGATCGTGCGCAAAGAGGGGATGGAGTTTTTAGGCTGGAGAGAAGTTCCGACGGATCCTTCTAAGCTGGGACAAAAAGCGGTGGACTGCATGCCCTGTATGATGCAGGGGTTTGTCCGGCGCCCGGAGGATGTGCAGAAGGGACTGGAGTTTGACCGTAAACTCTATGTGGCAAGGCGCGTGTTTGAGCAGTCCAACGACGATACGTATGTCGTTTCGTTATCGAGCCGTACGATCGTATATAAGGGCATGTTTTTGGTGGAGCAGCTTCGCCTGTTCTTTATGGATTTACAGGATAAGGATTACGAATCGGCGATTGCGACCGTGCATTCCCGGTTTTCCACGAATACAAACCCGAGCTGGGAGCGTGCGCATCCGAACCGTTTGATCGTGCATAACGGTGAGATCAATACGATTAAGGGTAATGCGGACAAGATGCTTGCCAGAGAAGAGACGATGGAATCGGAGTATTTAAAAGGCGAGTTGTTAAAAGTGCTTCCTGTGATCAACAGCGAAGGATCGGATTCGGCGATGCTGGACAATACGCTGGAATTTCTCGTGATGAGCGGCATGGACCTCCCCCTTGCGGTCATGATCATGATTCCGGAGCCGTGGGCGAACAACGCGCTGATGCCGCAGAAGAAAAAGGATTTTTACCAGTATTATGCCACGATGATGGAGCCGTGGGACGGACCGGCGTCTATTTTGTTTTCGGACGGGGACCGGATGGGAGCCGTGTTGGATCGCAACGGCCTGCGTCCTTCCAGATACTATATTACAGACGACGATTATCTGATCCTTTCTTCCGAGGTAGGCGTTTTGGATATCGATCCGATGAAAATCGTGGCAAAAGAGAGGCTGCGTCCGGGGAAAATGCTTTTGGTGGATACGCTTTTGGGACGCGTGATCGATGATGAAGAATTAAAAGCGACCTATGCAGGAAGGCAGCCTTACGGTGAATGGCTGGACCGCAATTTAGTCTGTCTGGAAGATTTGAAAATTCCCAACCAGCGCGTGCCGGAATATTCCAAAGAAGAGCGAATGCGGATGCAGAAAGCATTCGGTTATACGTATGAATCTCTGCGGGAAGAAATTCTGCCGATGGCAAGGGACGGCGGCGAGGCAACGGCGGCGATGGGGATCGATACGCCGCTTGCCGCACTGGCAGGGGATCATCAGCCGTTGTTTAACTATTTTAAGCAGCTGTTTGCACAGGTGACCAATCCGCCGATTGATTCGATCCGTGAAAAAGTCGTGACTTCTACCGCTGTCTATATTGGAGAAGACGGCAATCTTCTGGAAGAACAAGCGGTCAACTGCCATGTATTAAAGGTCAACAATCCAATCTTGACGAACACGGATCTTATGAAAATCAAATCGATGCAGGTGGAAGGATTTCAGACTGCCGTGCTGCCGATTACCTATTATAAGAATACAAGTCTGGAAAAAGCGATCGACCGGCTGTTTGTGGAAGCCGACCGCGCCTATCGGGACGGCGCGAATATTTTGATTCTCTCCGACCGGGGCGTAGACGAAAACCATGTGCCGATTCCCTCCCTGCTTGCTGTTTCCGCCTTGCAGCAGCATTTGGTAAAGACGAAAAAAAGGACGGCGGTTGCTATGATCTTAGAGTCCGGAGAACCGAGGGAGGTGCATCATTTTGCAACGCTTTTGGGCTATGGCGCCTGCGCCATCAATCCGTACCTGGCGCAGGATACGGTAAAGCAGCTGGTAGACGAGCATATGCTGGATAAGGATCCTTATGCGGCGATCCAGGATTATAATTATGCCGTTGCCAACGGCATTGTAAAAATCGCTTCTAAAATGGGCATTTCCACGATTCAGTCTTATCAGGGATCCAAGATTTTTGAAGCGGTTGGAATTGACAAAGACGTAATCGATAAATATTTTACAAATACGGTCAGCCGCATCGGCGGTATTACGTTAAAGGATATCGCGCGGGATGTAGACGAGCTGCATTCGCTGGCATATGATCCTCTGGGACTGGAAACGGATCTGACGTTAGACAGCAGGGGGCGGCATAAAATGCGCAGCGGAGCCGATGCGCATCTGTACAATCCGGCGACGATCCATTTGCTGCAGGAGTCGACAAAACGCGGCGATTACCGGATGTTTCAGGAATATGCCAGGCTGGTAAACGCCCAGGAGCGCAGCGGCACTCTGCGCGGGCTGTTGGATTTTAAATATCCGAAAAAAGGCGTTCCCCTAGAAGAAGTGGAGAGTGTGGACGCCATTGTGACGCGGTTTAAAACAGGCGCCATGTCTTACGGTTCGATTTCCAAAGAAGCGCATGAAACGCTTGCGGTTGCGATGAACCGCCTGCACGGCAAATCCAATTCCGGTGAAGGCGGGGAAGATGCCGAGCGCATGTTAAGCAAACACAGCCAGGTAAATAAATGTTCCGCGATTAAGCAGGTGGCGTCCGGACGGTTCGGCGTGACCAGCCGTTATCTTGTCAGCGCCGACGAGATCCAGATCAAAATGGCGCAGGGTGCAAAGCCCGGCGAGGGCGGACATCTGCCGGGGAAGAAAGTATATCCCTGGATTGCAAAGACAAGGTTATCTACGCCTGGGGTATCTTTGATTTCACCGCCGCCGCATCATGATATTTATTCGATTGAGGATTTGGAACAGCTGATCTATGATGTAAAAAACGCCAACCGAAACGCGCGTATCACCGTTAAGCTCGTTTCCGAGGCGGGGGTAGGTACGGTTGCAGCGGGCGTGGCAAAGGCCGGAGCGCAGGTCGTTTTGATTTCCGGGTATGACGGAGGTACGGGTGCGGCGCCCAAAAGTTCGATTCACAATGCCGGGCTACCCTGGGAGCTGGGACTTGCGGAGACGCATCAGACATTGATTTTAAACGGGCTGCGCAATAAAGTCCGTATAGAGACGGATGGCAAATTAATGAGCGGACGCGACGTTGCGGTCGCCGCGCTACTCGGCGCGGAAGAATTCGGTTTTGCGACGGCTCCGTTAGTTACGTTAGGCTGCGTGATGATGCGCGTCTGCAATCTGGACACCTGTCCGGCGGGCATTGCGACACAAAATCCGAAACTTCGGAAGCGCTTTGCCGGAAAACCGGAATACGTGGAGAATTTTATGCGGTTTATTGCGGAAGATTTGCGCGAATATATGGCGAAACTGGGATTTCGGAGTATCGATGAAATGGTAGGGCGTTCCGATCTGCTGAAAATGCGCGAGGATTTAAGCGAAAAAGAGCGGGAGATGGATCTTTCTAACATCCTGAACAATCCGTTTGCAGGACCCAAGGACAAAGTGACATTTCTGCCGAAACATGTCTATGATTTTGAACTGGAAAAGACAAAGGATATGAAGGTGCTATTAAAGAAATTCAAAGACGCGTTGGAAGGCGGGCAAAAAAAGAGTATTCAGGTGGAAGTGACGAATACGGACCGTTCCTTTGGTACAATATTTGGTTCCGAAATTACCAGGCGGCACAGTGACGGACTGGAAGAAGATACGTTTCTTGTCAAATGCAGCGGTGCGGGCGGACAGAGTTTCGGCGCCTTTATCCCGAAAGGGCTTACGCTGGAGCTTGTAGGTGATTCCAATGACTATTTCGGAAAAGGATTATCCGGCGGAAAACTGATCGTCTATGCTCCGGCGGGCGTATCTTATCGGAAAGATGAAAATATTATCATAGGAAACGTAGCGCTTTACGGCGCGACAAGCGGGAAAGCATTTATCAGCGGCGTGGCGGGCGAGCGGTTCTGCGTACGCAATTCCGGCGCGACGGCGGTTGTCGAAGGCGTCGGGGACCACGGCTGTGAATATATGACCGGAGGACGCGTGGCAATTCTGGGAAAAACAGGGAAGAATTTTGCCGCAGGAATGAGCGGCGGCATTGCATATGTACTGGATTGCGACAACGATTTATATACCAGGATCAACAAGGAAATGGTCTTTTCCGAAGCCGTTTCCAACAAATATGACGTGATGGAGTTGAAGGAGATGATCAAGGAACATGTCGCGTTGACAAATTCCGAAAAAGGAAAAGAAATTTTGGATCATTTCAGCGAATACCTGCCGAAATTCAAAAAGATCATTCCGTATGACTATCATAACATGATGATGGCAATCGTGCAGATGGAAGAAAAAGGGCTTTCTTCCGAGCAGGCGCAGATCGAAGCCTTTTATGCGAATACCAGAAAGTAGAGGAGGAACGTGACATGGGAAAACCGACGGGATTTATGGAGTACGAACGAGAAACGGCAAAAGCGGTCCTGCCAAAAGAGAGAATTTTACATTTCAATGAGTTTCATACGCCGCTTTCGGAAGAAAAGCAGAAACAACAAGGCGCCCGCTGTATGAACTGCGGCGTCCCGTTCTGTCAGTCCGGCGTGGAACTGATGGGTATGACGAGCGGCTGTCCGCTGCATAATTTAATACCGGAATGGAACGATTTGATCTATACCGGAAACTGGGAAGAAGCGTATGCCAGATTAAAGAAAACAAATAATTTTCCGGAATTTACGTCGCGGGTATGTCCGGCGTTGTGCGAAGCGGCATGTACCTGCGGCCATTATGACGAACCCGTTACGGTAAAGGAAAACGAATACGGGATTGTAGAACACGCATACCAAGCAGGCTATGCCGCCGCAAAACCACCCAGAACCAGGACCGGCAAGACCGTTGCCGTCATTGGCAGCGGTCCGGCAGGGCTTGCAGCCGCAGACCAGCTCAATAAGCGCGGGCATACGGTGACGGTGTATGAGCGGGACGACAGAATCGGCGGTCTTTTGATGTACGGTATTCCGAATATGAAACTGGAGAAACATGTGATTGACCGGAAAACGGCAGTGATGAAAGAGGAGGGCATAGAGTTTTTTACAAACGCCCATGCAGGAAAAGAAATAAAGCCTGCACAGCTGGTAAAAGACTATGACGCGGTGATCTTAGCGTGCGGTGCAAAGCAGCCGAGGGATCTAAACGTACCGGGAAGAGATGCGACAGGAATCTGTTTTGCCGTGGATTATCTTACGGCTGCGACAAAAAATCTGCTGGATGCGAAAGAAAAAAAGAAGCCTTCCCTGTCGGCAAAAGGGAAAAAAGTGGTGATCATCGGCGGCGGAGATACCGGAAATGACTGCGCAGGGACTGCCGTCCGGCAGGGAGCCGTAACGGTCACACAGCTTGAGATGATGCCGAAAGCGCCGGGGCAGAGGGCAGAAGACAATCCCTGGCCGCAGTGGCCGAAAATTTCCAAAACCGATTACGGACAGGAAGAGGCGATTGCCGTATTCGGTCACGATCCGAGAATCTATCAGACGACAGTAAAAGAATTTATCAAAAATAAAGCGGGGGCGGTGAGCGCTGTCATAACCGTTCGCCTGGAACCGAAAAAAGATGAGAAAACTGGAAAAACGGCAATGGTGGAAATTGCCGGATCGGAATGTAAAATAGATGCAGACCTTGTGTTAATTGCGGCAGGATTTACGGGCGCACAGAAGTATGTGGCGAATGCATTCGGCGTGGAACTGAATGCAAGAGGAACCGTGGCGGCAAAAGGCAGCGGTTATGCAACGAATGTCAAAAAAGTATTTGCCGCCGGCGATATGCGGCGCGGACAGTCCCTGGTGGTATGGGCAATCCGGGAAGGGAGGGAAGCGGCAAGGGAAGTCGATGAATATCTGCTCGGTTATTCCGGGCTGCCGTTACAATAATGATGCAGGAATCCGCAATATATGATAAAATAATCATATCCGAAAGAATCTGGGTATGAGGAGGAGAACGATGGAATTAAAGTGGAAAACGTGTATACGGGCGGGGACGACAATTTTAATATTATATCTTTTGATCCGTTATTGGGGCGTTTGCGCCGGTATGGCAAAAACGGCGTTTGGGGCTGCAATGCCGTTATTTTTGGGGTGTGCTGTCGCTTATGTCGTGAATATTCTGATGACGTTTCTGGAGCGTCGTGTTTTTCAAAAGCAAACGTCTCCGGCAATGGAGAAACTGCGCCGGCCGTTTTGCATGCTGCTCGCTTATGTGTGCATTGTTTGTTTTGCGGTGTTTATCGTCTGTATGATCGTTCCAGAGCTTTTAAGCTGCGTAAAGATTTTGATCGACCAGCTTCCGAAAGCGCTGGAAGAGATCTATGTATGGATGGAAGATAATTTTCAGATCAGCGGTCTGTTTACGGAAGAAAACAAACTGTTTACAAAAGATGCGCTTGATATCAGAGAAAACTTAATGAAAGCCCTCAATATTTTATTTAACGGCGTAGGCGGCGCGATGGGCGCTGCGGTAGGCATTGTGACCTCTATGTTTTCCAAAGCGGTCACGCTTATGATCGCAGTTATTTTTTCCATTTATCTTCTGGCAGGAAAAGAAAAAATCGGCGGACAGCTGACGGTTTTGATCCAAACGTATCTGCCGGAGCGTATAGAAAAGAACATCTTTTATGTGCTGCGGACGATGGATGAATCCTTCCATAGTTTTATCGTGGGACAGTGCATGGAGGCGGTTATTTTGGGATGTCTTTGTATGGGAGGCATGCTGCTGTTTCGTCTGCCGTATGCAGCGATGGTCGGCTGTCTGGTTGGATTTACGGCGTTAATTCCGGTGGCGGGCGCTTATATCGGAGCAGCCGTGGGAGCATTTATGATTTTTACCGTGTCTCCGGTCAAAGCCGCTGTATTTATTGTATTTTTGGTTGTTTTACAGCAATTGGAAGACAATCTGTTTTATCCGCGTGTGGTGGGATCGTCGGTCGGTCTGCCCGGGATCTGGGTATTGGCAGCGGTTACTGTCGGCGGGGGCGTTCTTGGCGTGGGAGGCATGCTGCTTGGGGTTCCTTTGGCTGCCGCCGTATACCGGCTTGTGAAACAGGATGTGAAAAAGCGGCAGACATAGCGTAAGGATCTGCCTGTTTTTATCTTTCATCCTACCATCCGGCAGAGAAATCTTAAATTTATCTCTAATGCGGCAAAAAATCTTGAAACATCAGAGGATTCATATTATAATACCATCAGTGTAAATAGGGGATCGTACAGGTTACAGAAAGAGGAGTTTTATGATATGAGTCGAAATTTGAAAATATTACTGGCATCTGCGGTTTATCTGCTCGGATTTGCAGTCTCCATATATGTCGGCGGCTGGATTATGTTGTTAAAACCGATCCGGGGAACGATTGCCGCGTATACACTTGGTACTTTGACGTTTCCGCAGTTAGCGATTGCCGTGATCAAATGTATTTCTTCCATGACGGTTACGGGGCTGATCTGGTGTATCGGGTATATTGCAAGCAATTCTATATATGACAGCCGGGATGAATGATATCCATTGGCGCGGATTTGAAAAGTTCAGGTTCGCGCCATTTTTAAATAAAAGGGCATACATTTAAGGTAAGATTTAGTAAAAGAATAAGATTTTTTTCAAAAGCTACCTGTATGTGCTGAAAAAAAGCACAAATGGAGGGAATGACCAAGAATGAAAAAAGCAGTATTTTTTGATATCGACGGAACGTTATGGGATCACCGTATGCGTGTGCCGGAGAGTACCGTCAAAGCCATTCACAAGTTGCGGGAAAACGGGCAGTATGCGTTTCTCTGCAGCGGAAGAAGCCGGGCGGCGATCCAGGCAAAAGAATTATTGGAGGATATCGGATTTGACGGAATATTGGCAGGCTGCGGAACGTATATCGAATGGGAGGGCAGAGCCGTTTATGAAAGAAATCTCTCCAACGAGGAACTAAAGCAGCTGTTTCGGACATTACGGGAACATCATGTACAGATCGTGCTGGAAGGAAAACAATATTTGTATGCAGATTTAGCGGAATTTGGACACAATCCATATATTTTAAATTTAAAAAAAGTGTTGGGAGACGGATTTGCACCGCTGTGCGCCAGGACGGAAGAGTACGACGTGAATAAATTAACGGGATATTTTACGGGAGAAAACGCAGAAGAGATGAAGCGTGAACTGTCCGGGCAGTATGAATTGCTGTTTCATACGCCGCAGGTATTCGAGCTGCTTCCGAAGGGATTTTCCAAGGCGAGCGGGATTCAATGGATCTGCGATTATCTGCATATTGCGCACGAAGACACCTATGCGTTTGGTGACAGCGTCAATGATCTGGAAATGCTTAGATATGTCAAACATGGGATCGCAATGGGCAACGCTTCCAAGGACGTAAAAGAAGCATCGGATTATGTAACGTCTGATTTGCGGGAGGACGGGATTTTCAACGGGCTGAAGCACTTTTCACTGATCTGACGGTATGCCGGGCAGACGAACTCGAAACATCCGGTCCGCAATCCAAAACAGAACATAAACGAATTCTAAAAAAAGTATTAAATAGCCCAAAATCGGAAAAAATATGAAAAAGTGAGAAAAAGTGAGTATAATTGAGTATTTGCCAGCATAGTATAGTCAGCAGTGAACAGATTGCGTTTGCAGAAACGAAAAGCAAACCATATTATATGTTTAGCAGTTAGCACTCGAAAGAAATGAGTGCTAATAACACTAAATTTCAACAGAATATATTAAGGAGGCATTTCAAATGAAGTTAGTACCTTTAGCAGACAGAGTTGTTTTAAAGCAGTTAGAAGCAGAAGAGACAACAAAATCGGGAATTATTTTGGCAAGCAAATCTCAGGAGAAACCCCAGGAAGCGGAAGTTATTGCTGTAGGTCCGGGCGGAGTAGTTGACGGCAAAGAAGTGACGATGCAGGTTTCTGTGGGACAGAAGGTGATCTATTCCAAGTATGCCGGAACCGAAGTGAAATTGGAAGAGGAAGAATACATCATCGTAAAACAGAATGATATTTTGGCAGTTGTAGAATAATATTAATATAGAAGAAAGAGGTAGACATTATGGCAAAAGAAATTAAATATGGTTCAGAAGCAAGAGCTGCACTGGAAGCCGGCGTGGATCTGCTGGCAAATACTGTTCGGGTGACGTTAGGACCCAAAGGAAGGAATGTCGTATTGGATAAATCCTTCGGCGCTCCGTTGATTACAAACGACGGTGTTACGATCGCAAAAGAGATTGAGCTTGAGGATGCATTTGAAAATATGGGCGCACAGCTTGTGAAAGAAGTTGCGACGAAGACAAACGACGTAGCCGGCGACGGTACGACAACCGCTACGGTTTTGACGCAGGCGATGGTTCATGAAGGAATGAAAAATCTGGAAGCAGGCGCAAATCCGATCGTTCTCCGCAGAGGAATGAAAAAAGCGACCGATGTTGCAGTAGAAGCACTGCAGGCAATGAGCCAGAAAGTAAACGGCAAAGACCAGATCGCAAAAGTCGCTGCCATTTCAGCCGGTGATGAAGAAGTCGGAACGCTGGTATCCGATGCAATGGAAAAAGTAACGAACGACGGCGTAATCACGATCGAAGAATCCAAGACGATGCAGACAGAGCTGGATTTGGTAGAGGGTATGCAGTTTGACCGTGGATACGTTTCTGCATATATGTGTACGGATATGGATAAGATGGAAGCGGTTCTGGACGATCCGTATATCTTAATTACAGATAAGAAAATTGCAAATATTCAGGAAATTCTTCCTCTTTTAGAGCAGGTAGTACAAAGCGGCGCAAGGCTTTTGATCATTGCCGAGGATATCGAAGGCGAAGCTTTGACAACATTGATCGTCAATAAACTGCGCGGTACCTTTAACGTAGTAGCAGTGAAAGCTCCGGGATACGGCGACAGAAGAAAAGCAATGCTTGAGGATATTGCGATCTTAACCGGCGGACAGGTGATTTCCGAGGAACTCGGTCTGGAACTGAAAGATACGACGATGGATCAGCTGGGACGTGCAAAATCTGTGAAAGTTCAGAAAGAAAATACAGTGATCGTAGACGGCGAAGGCGATAAAGACGCGATCAAATCAAGAATCGCGCAGATCCGTGGCCAGATCGACGAGACGACATCAGAGTTTGATAAAGAAAAACTGCAGGAGAGGCTTGCAAAACTGGCAGGCGGCGTTGCTGTTATCCGTGTAGGCGCTGCAACCGAAACAGAGATGAAAGAAGCAAAACTGCGGATGGAAGATGCATTAAATTCCACCAGGGCGGCAGTAGAAGAAGGTATTATTGCAGGCGGCGGTTCCGCATATATCCATGCTTCCAAGAAGGTTGCTGAGCTGGCAGAAACCTTAGAAGGCGATGAAAAGACAGGTGCGAAGGTAATCTTAAAAGCGCTTGAATCCCCGTTGTACTATATTGCTGCAAACGCAGGACTCGAAGGCGCCGTGATTATCAATAAGGTTAAAGAAGCAGAACAGGGCGTTGGCTTTGACGCAGTGACCGAAGCATATGTGGATATGGTGACAAGCGGAATCTTAGATCCGGTAAAAGTGACCAGAAGCGCGCTTCAGAATGCAACTTCCGTAGCTTCTACCCTGTTAACGACAGAATCTGCCGTTGCCAATATCAAAGAAGACGCTCCGGCAATGCCGGCGGGCGCTCCCGGCATGGGCGGCATGATGTAAAAATCAAAAAAGAGCGAAAATAAAACAGTTACCCCGGACGTTTTTTCGTCCGGGGTAAATTAATTTCAGAATGATAGTGGAAATCCAATTTAAAGTATGTTACAATTAAAATATTGTGATGAAAATACAGGAGGGACTTATGGGCAAAATTGCGATTATTTCAGACAGTAATAGCGGCATTGCACCAAAAGAAGCGAAAGAACTTGGAATTTATATATTACCAATGCCGTTTTTTATCAATGGAGAGACGTATTACGAAGGAGAAAATCTCTCGCAGGAGGAATTTTATGAAAAGTTAAAGAGCGGCTGCGAAATTTCCACATCCATGCCGTCCGTGGCAAGCGTCACGGATTTATGGGATGAGCTGCTGCAGGAATACGACGAAATCGTACACATTCCTATGTCAAGCGGACTGAGCAGTTCCTGCGAAACGGCGCTGATGCTGGCGGACGATTATGAAGGGAAAGTATTTGTGGTAAACAATCAGAGGATTTCCGTGACGCAGCGCCAGTCGGTTCTCGATGCGAAAGCGCTTGCAGAAGCGGGAAAAACAGCGTCAGAGATCCGGGATATTTTGGAACGGGAAAAGATGGAATCTTCCATATATATTATGGTAGATACCCTGACTTATCTGAAAAAAGGAGGCAGAATTACGCCAGCCGCCGCTGCGCTTGGCACGCTGCTGCGTTTAAAACCGGTTCTGCAGATCCAGGGGGAACGCCTGGACGCTTTTGCAAAAGCAAGGACCGTAAAACAGGCCAAGACGATCATGACGGACGCTATGAAGAACGATTTTGTTCATCGCTTTTCGGATCCAGAGGGAAAACATATGCATCTGGAAATGGCGTATACTTATGATCTTGCGGCAGCGGAAGCATTTCGGGCAGAAGTACAGGAACTATTTCCGGGCTGTGAGATTGTCATGAATCCGCTGTCATTGAGCGTGTCCTGTCATATCGGACCGGGAGCGTTGGCAATTGCCTGTTCCAGGCGGATTCCGGAACTGATCTCTTAAGCAAAAGAAAAAGCGGCAGGATAAGAAGGAGGAAAAAATCTATGGTGAAAGCTGTTGTAGGGGCGAACTGGGGCGATGAAGGAAAAGGAAAAATAACGGATATGCTTTCCAAAGAGGCGGATATTATTGTTCGTTTTCAGGGCGGCGCCAACGCGGGGCATACGATTGTCAATGATTATGGAAAATTTGCATTGCACACGCTGCCGAGCGGTGTGTTTTACACGCATACGACAAGTGTGATCGGAAACGGCGTAGCGCTGAATATACCGGTTCTTATGGAGGAAGTGAAGTCCGTTACGGACCGCGGCGTGCCAAAACCGAAGATTCTGGTCTCTGACCGGGCGCAGATTGTCATGCCGTATCATATTTTATTTGATCAATATGAGGAAGAACGTCTGGGGGGCAGATCCTTTGGATCGACCAAATCGGGCATTGCTCCGTTTTATTCGGACAAATACGCAAAGATCGGTTTTCAGGTCAGCGAGTTGTTTGAAGAAGAAGCGTTAAAGGAAAAATTAAAACGTGTCTGTGAAACAAAAAATGTTCTTCTGGAACATTTGTATCGGAAACCGCTTCTGGATGCAGACGAATTGCTGAAGACGATGCATCTGTACCGGGATATGATACAGCCGTATGTCTGCGATGTTTCCCTCTTTTTAACCCGTGCAGTCAAAGAAGGAAAACAGATTCTTCTGGAAGGTCAGCTGGGGACGTTAAAAGATCCGGATCACGGCATTTATCCGATGGTCACATCTTCCTCCACGCTGGCGGCTTACGGTGCGATCGGAGCAGGGCTTCCGCCTTATGAAATCAAGCAGGTGATCACCGTATGCAAAGCGTATTCTTCTGCCGTGGGCGCAGGTGCATTTGTCAGCGAGATTTTCGGAGAAGAAGCGGACGAATTGCGGCGGCGCGGCGGCGACGGCGGTGAGTATGGCGCGACGACCGGAAGGCCAAGGAGAATGGGATGGTTCGACTGTGTGGCAAGCAAGTATGGCTGTAGGCTGCAGGGAACGACGGACGTGGCGTTTACGGTACTGGATGTTCTGGGTTATCTGGAAGAGATTCCGGTCTGCGTCGGATATGAAATCGACGGAGAAATAACGACGGACTTCCCGACGACCGGAAGGCTGGAGAGGGCAAAACCGGTATTACAGACGATGCCGGGCTGGAAGTCGGATATCCGGGGAATCCGGACGTATGAAGAGCTTCCCGAAAACTGCAGGCGTTATATTGAATTTGTGGAAGAGCAGATCGGTTATCCGATTACCATGGTATCAAACGGACCGGGCAGAGAGGATATTATTTATCGCTGATTTGGCGGAACCAAACGAGAAGAATATTCGCTTTAAAAAATTTCAGACAGGGAAAGTAAGCAGAGAAGCCGGCGGGTCGCCGGCTTCTTTTCACATTCTTTTCACATAAACGCCCCTGTTTCTACACAAAGAAAGTATAGTCTTAATTTGGTAAATCAAGGATGTGTTTTCGAGATACTGCGGTTCTTATATGGATGAAAATCGGTGAGACAGACAGGAAAAAATTTCGGGAATACAAAAAGACAGGAGGCGTAAAAGAGTGATAGAAATTTCCCATTTGGTGAAAAAATACGGGAGTCATACAGCAGTGGATGATGTAAGCCTGACGGTGGAACCGGGAAGAATTTATGGATTCCTTGGACCCAACGGGGCGGGAAAATCCACGACGATGAATATTGTAACAGGATATTTGGGTGCGACAAGCGGTGAAGTGAAGATTAACGGATATGATATTTTCAAACAACCGGAAGAAGCAAAACGATGTATCGGCTACCTGCCCGAAATACCGCCGCTTTATATGGATATGAGTGTGGAAGAATATCTGTATTTTGCGGCGGAATTAAAGGATGTGCCTTTGAAAGCGGGCAGAAAGGAGAAAAAGAAACTTCGGAAACAATACGTGGAAGAAGCAATGGAGATGGTTTTGATCACGGATCAGAGAAATCGGCTGATCCGCAATCTGTCCAAAGGTTACCGACAGCGGGTCGGGTTGGCGCAGGCGGTTCTTGGTTATCCGGAAGTGATTATTTTAGATGAACCGACTGTGGGATTAGATCCCAAACAGATCATTGAAATCCGTCGGCTGATCAAAAAACTGGGAGAGCGGCATACCGTGATTTTAAGCTCCCATATTCTTTCCGAAGTGAGGGAAGTCTGCGATTATATTTATATTTTATCGGAAGGAAAATTAGTGGCGGGCGATACGACAGAACATCTGCTGCAGCAGGTAGCACATGGCAAAAGACGGATCGAAATCGTTTTAGAGGAAGACGGCGCGGCGGCGGAAGAGTGGCTGAAAGAGACCGGAATCGTGCAGGAAGTAAGCCTGCGTCCCGGTACGGAAGAAGGAACGGTTGTTCTTTCGGCAACGGTGCCGGAAGGAGACGAGATCCGAAACAAAATTCTGCGGGAATTTGTATATGCAGATATTCCGGTTTTAGAACTGAAATCTGCCGGAAAATCTCTGGAAGAAATTTTCCTTGCGCTGACCAATCCAGGGCATTTGCCTCAGGAAGAAGATTTGCCCCAAGAAGAATTCTATCCGGAAGATCCGCTATTTCCAGAACACGATGTGTCAGGAGAAGAACGATTCCCCATCGGGGATCTTTTGCAGAAAGAGGAAACGGAAGGAGTGGATTTGGATGACAGCAATCTTTAAACGGGAATTTCGTTCGTATTTTCAGAATATTACGGGCTGGCTTTACCTGGCAGCGACTACGGCGCTCTATGGTTTGTATTTTTATGCCTATCAGATGAATTTTGGCTATGCGAAGATTTCCTATTCTCTGAATGCGATTACGTTTCTTGTCCTTGTGACGGTGCCTGTACTTACGATGCGCAGCCTTGCAGAAGAGAAAAAAAGCAGGACGGATCAGCTGATTTTGACATCGCCCGTTTCTGTGGGAAAAATAGTTTTGGCAAAATATTTTGCGATGGCGGCGGTTCATACGGCTGCGATCGCGGTCATTGCAGCGACGCCTTTGATCCTTCTTTGTTTCGGAACGGTTCCTCTGGCAGAAAGCTATGCCGCCGTATTCGGTTTCTGGCTGTACGGTCTGCTGTGCATTGCCATTGGCCTGTTTGTCTCTTCATTGACCGAGAGCCAGGTGATATCCGCTGTTTTAACGTTTGCCTTCCTGTTTTTGGGATTTATGATGAAGAGCGTCACCGGAATGTTTTCTTCTTCCGGAAATTTTCTGACGAAAATCTTAAACTGCTATGATCTGGTTATGCCGCTTCATTCCTTTCTGGACGGCTGTTTTTCTGTCACAGGTATGATTTATTATCTGACGGTCAGTGCGTTATTTTTGATTTTAACGGCTCAGTCTGTGCAAAAGCGTCGTTTTACCGTAAGTGTCAGAAAGATCAAAACAGGCGTATTTTCTTTAAGCTTTGCAGCTGCGGCAACAGCGCTTACCGTACTGGTCAATTTATTTGCAGCGGAGCTTCCAAGCACTTATATGGAAATCGACCTTACGTCTTCCAAACTCTATTCGCTGACAGAAGAAACGAAAACATTTCTCAAAGAGATCAAAAAAGACGCCGTGATTTATGTGATCGCAGCAAAAGACGATGTCGATACAACGGTGGCGGAAACGTTGAAGCGCTATGAGGATTTTTCGGCGCATATTCAAGTGGAATATAAAGACCCGGCGGTTAATCCGAATTTTTACAAAGAATATGCCGATACGGTATCCATGGGCAGTTTGATTGTGGTCAGCGGTGAAGCGTTTCGGGTGATCGATTATCAGGAACTGTTTGAATCTTCGGTGGATTATACAACGTATTCGCAGCAGACGACAGGGTATGACGGAGAAGGGCAGATTACGAGCGCCCTGGAATATGTGACCGGTGAACATATGCCTGTGGTGTACGAGGTGACCGGACATGGGGAAACGGAACTTTCCGGAAATTTTCTAAAAACGCTGCAGAAAGCCAATATGATGCAAAAAGAGCTGTATTTGTTAAAAGAGGACAGTGTGCCGGAGGATGCGGCGGCGGTTTTGATCAACGGACCTGTATCTGATTTTTCCAAAGATGATGCAGATAAGATCATTGCTTATATGAAGACGGGGGGAAATGTGCTGCTTTCCCTGAATTACCAGGCAAAAGAAGAGCTTGTAAATCTTTCTTCCATATGGAAAGAGTACGGTATGGAGATTGTAAACGGCGTGATCGCAGAAGGGGATGCCAAGCGGTATTACCAGAATCCGTTTTATCTTCTGCCGTATGCAGAGTCTTCTGCTTATACGGCATCGGTTGGCAGCAGCTATATATTTGCTCCGTTCGTACAGGGGATCATACTGCCGGAAAACAGCGATACCGTTACTTATACGCCGATTCTGACAACTTCAGAGGAAGCGGTTGCCAAAGCAGATACGGCAAATGCCACAACATATGCATTTGAAGAAGGAGATATAAAAGGACCGTTTACCATTGCTGCAGCAGCAGAAAAAACGGTTGACGATACAACGAAAGGGCGCCTTGTGGTATTCGGTTCTTCCGAGATCTTGGGAGAGAGTGCCGATACCATGGTTTCCGGAAGCAACTCCGCGATGTTTTCGGATACGATGACAAATATGGCTGCGACGGGGGAAGATACTTCCGTTGTGATACCGGTAAAAAGCTACGACAATGCGAAATTGATCGTACCGGCATTCAGCGGAAGACTGATCGGTATATCTGTGATGCTGATATTGCCGGTTTTGTGCCTTGCCGCCGGGATTATTTTGTGGGCAGGGAGAAGAAAACGTTAGGAGGGATGACTTGTATGCAGGGACAGAAAAAGTATTTGGTAATACTATGCCTGCTGCTGTTTGTATTTGGCGGAGCCTATGCGGGCATGCGGGGATATAACGGAAGACAGGAAGAAAAAGAAAACAGTGAGACGGAGGCATCTAAAATTTATGTGGTTCGGGAAAAGGCGGAAGAGATTACCGCTTTTTCCTACCAAAACGGCGGAGATACTCTGCAGTTTGTCAAAGAAGGCAGCACCTGGGTGATGAAACAGGACGATTCGCTCACGTTAAATCAGACGCTTGTAGGAGATATTACAGATGAGATTGCATCTCTTACGGCAGATCAGACCGTAGAGAATGCTGGGGAACTTTCCGAGTATGGATTTGATAAACCCGGAAACATTATTACGTTTACGACAGCGGAGGGAACGAAGACGCTGACGATTGGTATGGAAAATCCGGTTACGGGGCAATATTATGTAAAGATTGACGGAGAGGATACGCTTTATTTAGTTTCCGGCAGTTTCCCGTCCGTATTTAGTAAATCGCTGGAGGAATTGAAAGAAACGACAGAAGACACCGAAGCATTGCAGGATAGTACAAAAGCAGCGGAGGAATAAATACAGGTACAAATGGATCCTGTCAAGCCGTTTGTCATGCAACTGTAACTTTTTTCTGTTATAATAATTGTGGCTGTACATGGAACGGATAGTCAGTATGAGAAAAGGCGGAAATTGACAATGGTTTCTATTTATTATGTAGAAGATGATGCGGCTATTGCATCTGTTGTAAAAGAATATCTGGAAGGGAAAGGTTTTCAGGTGACCGTCTGTGTTACGATGGAACGCGCCAGAGAGGCGATCAAACATCTTGTGCCGACGCTGGTATTATTGGACTGGAACATGCCGGACGGGCGCGGGGATTGTCTGTGTCAGTGGATCCGCCGCAGATGGGCAGGGTTGCCGGTGATTTTCCTGACCGTTCGGGGGGATTTATCAGACATCGTAGCAGGGTTTCAAAACGGGGCAGACGATTATGTGGTGAAGCCGTTTGAATTAGAAGTATTGTATTCGCGGATTCTGGCGCTACTGCGCAGAACCCGCTCTGCAAAAGAGCAGTATCTTTCCTGCGACGGAATTGTAATCGATCAAAACCGTCGAACGGTTTCGTGCCATTTGGAAGAAATATCCTTAAGCCCGGCGGAATATCAATTGCTTTTGTGCCTGATGCAGCACAAAGGTAAGACGGTGACCAGAGAGAAAATCTTAGAACAGGTGTGGGATGTGAGCGGAAATTATGTAAACGACAATACGCTGACGGTGACCATGAAACGGCTGCGGGATAAACTTTGCCGTCCTGCATGCCTGAAAACAGTCAGAAGCGTGGGATATCGGATGGAGGATACGCTATGAGCGGACAAAAAAACAGTTTCGTCATTTTGGGGTTTGTAGTATCCGTCAGCCTGATGGCTTCTGCCGTCACTGCCATGCTGGTTTTTTCTCATTGCAGCCGGCGTTCGTATGATTTGTTAAATGAAATCTGCAAAGAAGCGGCGATACAGGAACCGGAAACAAAACAAGCAATTTCTGCCGCATTGAAGGAGTATACAGACGGAAATTCTGACGGCGCAGCCATAGAGGATGTGCTGTCCGAATGGGGATATCACAGAGCTGATTTTAAGGATTCGGCTTTCCGGCAGAATTGGTTGTTTGCGGCAATCGGTTTTCTGTCGGGGACGCTGCTTTTTCTATTTACTTTTGTCTGTCGGAATCGGATGGAAGCCAGACGGATCCGGGCGTTAGCAGAATATCTGGAACAGGTCAATATCGGCAAAGCAGTCATCCTCTCCGCTGCCGGAGAGGATGATTTTTCTAAACTGGAAGATGAAATCTATAAGACGGTAACATCTCTTTGCCAGACGAAAGATGCAGCGGTACAGGCAAGGAATTATTTTGCGGAAAATCTTTCCAATATTGCACATCAGATCAAAACACCGATCACAGCGATTTCTTTATCCGTTCAGATGATGAAGCGGGATGCCGGCAGTCAGTATTTGGATCAGGTGGAGAAACAGCTGCTGCGTCTGACGCATCTGGAGGAAGCCCTTCTGGTTTTATCCAGGCTTGATTCCGGAACATTATGTTTCCAAAAGAAGGAAGTAGACGTTTTTACCTTACTTGCGCTGGCGGCAGATAATTTAGAGGAATTGTTTGCAGATTCGGGAATTTCTGTCGACCTGCCGGAACTGGGAGGAATGGAGATTGCCGCCGATTTGGACTGGACGATGGAGGCGGTGATGAATGTGATGAAAAACTGCATGGAGCATGGAAATGGCGGGACAATACATTGTGCTTATGCGCAGAATCTGTTATATACGGAAATTTTGATCTGGGATCACGGGGAGGGGTTTGCCAAAGAGGATATACCGCATTTGTTTGAACGGTTTTACCGGGGCAGAGGTGCCGGCGGGGGAGGCATCGGCATCGGATTGGCTTTGGCAAAAGAGATCATAGAACGTCAGAACGGAACCATACGGGCATACAATAAGCCAGACGGCGGCGCTCTTTTTGAAATTCGTTTCTACCGTCGCTAAGTTGCAACTTTCGTTTGTTATATTGTGTGTAAAGGTTCTAACCACAGGTAAACAGAGAGGAGAAGATACAGATGGAAATTGTAAGGTGTGAACGGGTAAAAAGGTATATGGTTCCGGCGGCAGCCAGGTAACGGCGCTCAGCGGGATCAATTTATCCGTCGGCAAGCCTGTCGATTACGACTGCGGCATCGAAAGATCTGACTGCGCTGCAGGATGCGGTGATACAGCTTGTCAGCTCCAAATACAGCATAGAAAGTGAAAACCGTATCGAAGAGTATGAAACAAATCAAAAACAGATCCGGGGGATGATGGCGATACTGGGGGGATTCTGTATTCTGCTTGCGATGATTGGCGTCGGCAGCGTATATTCCAATACACTGGGATTTGTACGCCAAAGGAAAAGAGTATTTGCGAGGTATCTGTCGGTCGGACTGACACCCAAAGAACTTAGAAAAATGTTTTGTATAGAAGTGCTGGTGCTTGTCGGTCGACCGATATGGATCGGTTTTCCGTTTGATTTGTTTTAGCCGTATTCGGATCCGTTGCGCCGGCTTATGTTATGGCATGGCGTAAGATACGAAACATCAGCCTGTCGGAGGATTTAAAAGACGATACGATGATATAGCAGTCAGCTCGTTTCCCTGTGAATATGTTTTCACGCGGACAGGGCAGCAGCGTGCATCAGACCGATACTTTTGTTCTCTTGTGCCGCAGCCCGGCAAAGGGCAAAAAACAGACGGACAGACAGCGGCTTTTATGATTGCACAGCCGTCTGTTCGTCTGTGTATGGAACTCTGCAGCAAGTATCGGATCAAGGATCAGAGAAATTCTCTGCTGCGAGCGACCGAAAACAAATCTGCCCGTATTGTCCGATTAATTTATCTGCATCCGCAGTTTTTATCGATTGCCGGGTTGCATGCATAGAAGTTTTTGGAATCCAGACGATCTTGGATGATGCGCAGAGCTTCACCGAAACGGGAGGATTGAAGTAAATCTATCTGTTGATTTTCTGCATTTTCTTTATAATCGACTGCCAATACATGCGGTCTTTCAATACCCGGATTACCGTAATCGTAGAATCCTCCACAACAAAGAAGATTAAATATGTACCGTAAGGCTTGAAATAAATGCTCAATCCCTCAATTACATATCCCGTAGCTTCATAGCCTTTGGGGAAGGAATCCAGCTCTTTGATAGCCTTCTTTATCTTCTTTGAAAAGTTTTCCGCATATTCACGATATTTGAAGGTGTCGAGAATATACTTTTTCGTTGACTTAATATCCCAAAGCGCGTCCTTGGATATTACGATTTTATATTTCTTTGGTTTGTCCGGCATTATATTTTATCAATTTCCTCCCAAGCTTCATCAATCGTATAAACATCGCCTTTTTTCATGCTGTCTATTCCTTTGGAGAGCTCATCATATAATGCACCTATGGCTGTCTTTTCAGAATACTCTGTTTTCATAATATTATTGTTCTTAATAACCTGTGTTGCTGGTGCCATAGAATCACTTCCTTTCTTGATTATATTATACGGTATTTAGCTTTTGCTTATCAACAGATTTTTATTAAATTTTCTTTGAAATTTCCTCAAAACTGTGTGTTTCAGACTTTCATAGATAATGGTTAAATGTTCCAAGTGATTTCAATGTTTCCGTCTGCAATGCGAATAACTTTGATGAGCGTATCGACTACCGCCTGTCTGTCATCGAAAGAGAGCGTTTCCCATGTTTTCACATGATTGGTTATCTGCTTCAATCTGCCCTCTGTGTCTGT
>OFFE01000415.1_pt1 | contig 37154 bp, 31 predicted proteins | sample 1521371 | NCBI WGS metagenome assembly OFFE01 (sample SAMEA3504131, study PRJEB24116) | mouse gut metagenome | biome: mouse gut; feature: mouse-associated habitat; material: faeces | place: Denmark | collected 2011 | reverse complement strand
GCACGTCGTACCGCTGCTGCCCGCACCACGCAAAATAGAAGGCCTCGCCGCTGGCGAAGGTCTCCGCCTCCGCTTCACAGCGCTCCCTCTCCTTCCATTCTTCGATATATCTCACCAGGATGTCCCTGAGCACCTGTTCGTCATCCACGATGGCAATGTTCAGCATGGCTCCTATCATCTCCAGGATAAATAGTAACCCATTTTCCCCTGTCCGTCAATGCCCTGCGTTCGGCGATGGCTATATCACTTTCCATGTCGGAAGGCGGACGGCGAGCTGTTCTCATATTTCCGGAACACCCTGGCCAGCTGGGAGGCGCTGTTGTAACCCACCTGAGCGGCAATCTGCTCTACCGTGAAGTCCGTCTCCATCAGGAGCTTCTTCGCCGCCTGGAGCCTTTCCCCATGCAGACAGGCCAGATAAGACCTTCCCACATTCCTCTTAAAGAGGGCGCACACATAGGCAGGATGCAGCCCCACTGATTCCGCCAGATCCTCCAGGGACATGTCCTCCCTGAAATGCTGCCTGATGTACCAGAGCATCTGCTTTGTCAGGGTATCCTCCTCCGGCGCCCCCTGCCCTTTCGTATCTGCTCCTTCACATCCTCCAGACAGGCCAAAAGCTGTTCGGCCAATTCCCCGAAATCCAAATCCGCCCCGTCCTGGCCCTCCCCGTTCCATACAGCCTCTGGATTCCTGAATCCCTCCGGCACAGGGATGCTGCTGTTCTCCAGATACAGGAGCACATTGTGCAGGAAGCTCTTCCCTATCTCCTCCGGCCCATAGAGATTCCCAAAGACGGCGGCAACCTTGGCCAGATACCCCTCCGTCAGCCGCCGGAGGGAGCTCTCCTCATTTTCCATAAAGATATGCACGCAGTCCTGATAAGTGAACAGCGCCAGCTCCGCCAGCTTGTTTCCCCTGCCGAAATGCTTCTCATAGAAGATCTTTTGTACCGCGTTGATATACAGTCCCGGCAGAGCCTTATAGGAGGTGGCGCTGATGCTGACTCCCAGCCAGAACTGGCTGCAATGGGTCTTTTCCGCGAATTCCAGGCGCAGGCCCTCTGTGTTCACCAAAAACTGACTGTGGCTACAGATAGCGATGATCTGTCCCCTTTCCTGCCTGAAGAAACAGTCAAAGCCTTCATAATATGCCCCCAGGATTCCCTCCAGTACCTGATCCAGCCCTTTCCCCTCCTCTCCCGTCCAGGCCAGCTCCAGCACGATTACCGTAAAATAGCCATGGGGGAACAGACCCTCCAACAGCTCGCCGGAACAGGTCATCTCCTGGTCGGACAGGTCATAGAGCATCATGCTGCGCACCTCCCGCATGGCCAGATGCCGTTCCATCTCCTCCTGTCTGCGCTTGCGCCCATAGGCCTGCTCGATGGTGGTCTTCAGCGCGTTCTGGTCGATGGGCTTCAGGATGAAATCCGTCACCTGGAACCGGATGGCCCGCTGGGCATAGGCGAAGTCCGCATGGCTGGTGAGTATCACGATATCCATGGCCGGATACCGCTCCCGCACATGGCCGATCAGCTCGAAGCCGTCCATGACGGGCATCCTGATGTCCGTCAGCAGGAGATCGGGGGAAAAGGCCTCCAGCACCTCCACCGCCTGGGGCACATTGGACGCGGTGACCACCTCCGTGGGAAAGGACAGGCCGCAGCCCTCCTGAATCATCATCCGGATTCCGTTCAGGATAATCCGCTCGTCGTCCACAATCAGAATTCGAAACATATCGGCAATCCCTTTCTTCTATCTCGTTTCATCCTACCTCCCCCTCCCCGGTGCTGGTCTGATGGCCGCCACGATTCCAAGCGCCCCTGATCCGGATGACGGTCCGCGTCCCGCGCTCCCATCTCTCCAGATGCATATCTGCATTTCCCTCGAAAAGGATGTTCAGCCTCTCCCTGATATTGTACAGCGCCAGCCCGTTGCCCGGGCGGTCCTTGCAAACAATCCCCCTCTGCGCAATCTCCTTAAGGGCCATGTCCCCGGAAAGCAGACCGTTGATTTCCTCCATGCGCTGAGCTTCGATGGGAGGCCCGGTATTGGACACGGTCAGCAGGACGCTGTCCCCTTCCCCGTCCTCCCGGGCCTCCACCTCCAGCACGCAGGGCTCCAGGGTCTTGGAGACGCCGTACACAATGGCATTTTCCAAAATAGGCTGCAGGAGGAAAGACGGCAGCTCCAGCCCCAGCAGCCCCTCTTCTACTACGAATCTATAGTCCATCCTGTCATCGAAGCGAATCTTCTGAATCTCCAGATAATGCCTGGCGATCTCCAGCTCGTCCCCCAGGGTCACAGGCCTGGACGAGATGGAGATTGAATAGCGGATCAGGGCGGACAGGGAGTAGATCATGTCCGCAGTCTTCCGGTTCTCGTTCCCGTCCCTGCTCTGCAGGGCCATCATGCGGATGGTCTCCAGCGTCCCGTATATGAAATGGGGATGGATCTGCTCCTGGAGCGCCTGGTACCTGGCCTCCTGGCTGAGCAGCTCCATCTTCTCAATCTGGGAGATCAGGGAATTGTTGGTCTGTATCAGGCCGTTGTAGGCAAGAATCAGGGTGTCCAGCTCGTCCGGCCCGTCCCCGCGCTTAAGCCTCTCCTGTGGGGAAAAGGGAGCCAGCCGCTTGGGCGCGGAATTCTGGATGTGGGAGGAGAAGTCCAGGATTCGCCTGGAAAGGGCCGCCACCTTCGCGAAGAACCCGGCGAACAGCCCCAGGAGCATCAGGATGATGCAGGCGATGAGGATGCTGGGCATATTGCTGGAGGGCAGCGCCACCAGATCCGAGGGATGCCCCATCCGGTAGACATGCAGCCCCAGCTCGGGCAGCGCCAGGCAGTTCTCATACCAGCCCTCCAGGCGGCTGCTCCGGTAGCCCTGCCCGGCCTCTCTGGGAGCGGCATCCTCCGCGTCCCCCACGGACTTTTTGCACAGAAGCTCTCCCTCCTGGTATAGGGCGTACAGCGCTCTCGCATCGCCGGACAGATTCGCCACCAGCGCAAAATACTCCTCCAGAAGCCGGGGAGACAGCTGCACCTCCACATAGCCGATGCACCTGCCACAGTTTTCCGTGTACAGCTTCTGGTAGCCCCATATGGCGGGGAATTCCTCCTCCGGGACATTTCTCACCATCCAGACCGTCTCCCGCAGCCCGGCCCCCGCAAGCTCCTCCAGCTCCTCTCCTGTCAGGGGGAAGTCCTCCATTCTGGCAAAGGGAGCGGCGTACAGCACCAGGGAGCTGTCGCTGTAGATCTTCAGGCTGTCCATATAGGGCGTCATCCGGCAGAGATTGCCGCAGAAATTGGACACATTGCGGTATACCCCATAGAACATCCGGCGCTTATTGGAGCGCTCGTCCATGTACTGGATGATCTCCCGGTTGCCGGATAAGGCCATGACGGCCTGGGAGGCGGCATCCAGGGAGGAATCCAGCAGGAACCGGGAGTTCTCCATGCTCGCCTGGCTGGCCTTTAAGGCATTCTCCGCGTAATATGTCCACAGCACGTTCTCATAGAGCCACCAGGCGCACAGGCTGGGCACCAGAATCATAAAGACAAAACGAGTGACAAAATGGTGCAGAAACGAATATTTCGGCACTTTGCTCCTGTTTTTCCAAGGCATCCTTTGCACCTCCCCCTGCCTGTCCCTTTCCTAAAGTTTAATGCATTTCCCTCTCTTTGACAACAACAGAATCCCCATTGGAGCAGGGATTCTGTCGTCTGTCGTCTCTTATTTATTGTCCCGCATTCTTTCCTAGTCATTCCCCACGATACGGTCGCGGCGGGCCTGAATCGCATCCATGTATTCCTTTATCCCCAGGCTCTCCAGCTCCTGCTGGTACTCCGGCAGGTCGTCCAGGGACTTATTGCCCAGGATCAGGTCTGTGACCAGCTCGCTTGCGTAAGTAAACAGGGCCTCTGATTTCTCCGATACCACTGCGCTCTCCTCATCCGTAGGGATTGCCAGGAATTGTCCCCCGAACTCCCTCTTGTCCGCCATGGGGTACAGCTCCGTGCAGAACTTATATCTCCAGAGCTGCTTGTTGACCATATAGGGCTTCTCGGCCGATTCTGTAGACTGGGAGCGCTCTTTCACCTCCGGATAGAGGATGAATCTGGGCAGTGCGAACAGTCCGAGTCCTGTCTCAAACAGGGTCTTGTAGGAATCATCCTGCTGCGCCGCGTCCACGCTCAGTATCACATAGTTGCCGTTCTCATCCACCTCGTAATGCTTCCCCTCTATCCCCAGCTGAACCAGCTTGGCGTATTTGTCGGTATATACATAGTCCATCAGTTTGACCACTGCCTCAGGATGCTCACAGCTCTTGGGAACGAAGTACTGGTTATAGGTCATGACGTCATTGCTGTCTGTCAGGGTGCAGAATCCGTTGGTAAGGTCTCCGTCCATATCTACCAGAATGGGCCTGTAGTAGTCCACTCCGTCCTCCAGCTCGGGAAGCGAGAACTCAAAATCCCACATGGCGTAATTGTAGACCACTGCCGCACGGTTCTCGCTTATCACCTGTTCAACGGAGGCGGACAGGGACGAGGTGTCATAGAGTCCGTTGTCGTACAGCTTCTTCATGAATTCCACATATGCCGGGAAATTCTCATGGTAGAAGTTGGAGAACACCTTATTCTCCCCTTCAAAATAGCTGCCCATGGATTTATTGGACAATCCAAAGCCCTGGGCCACGCCATTGTTGAAAGAGGTAATGTCTACATGGAAGACCTCGTCAGGCTTGCCGTTTCCGTTCACGTCCTGCTCCTGCATCCTCTTCACCAGTTCGAACAGCTCGTCAGGCGTATATACGTCCTTCACTTCCTCCCCCAGGGCTTTCACCCAGTCCTCCCGGATGGAAAGGGTAAAGGGATATACGTCCTCGTAGACCTGGGCCGTCTCCTTGTCCACTGCATCGTGGGCGTTGGCCAGATAGCTGAACCACCAGACGCTTCCGTCTGCCTGGGCATTCCTCTCCCAGCCTCCCGGCGCTTTCTCGTCATAGAAGGCACGGATAGATCCATCTGTGTCATACTGCTCCAGCAGCTCGTTGACGGAATACACCAGCCCGTTCCTTGCCCAGTCCAGCACATCGTTCTCACCCCCGCCAATCCAGCAGTAGGCAATCAGATCCGGCAGATCCACGCCGGAAGCCATCCTGGTATTGATGACGTTCCCGATGCTCTCGTTGTCGATGCATTCCAGCTCCAGGCGGATGCCGATTTCCTCCAAATCCTGGATGAGGATCTGGGACACCGGGTACTTCTCCCAGTCCGCCACCTTGACCTCGGCATTGAAATCGTTTTTGCAGAGAATCTTGACTGTCGTCAGTTCCTGGTCTCCACTGTCCGGCTCCTGGGCGGATGCTTCCTCTTTCCCCGCCTCTTCCTCTCCGTCCGCGGATTCCTGCCCGCTTTCTCCGGCGGCTTTACTATCCCCGGAATCGCCGGCATCTCCGGCAGGCGGGCTCCCGCAGCCGGTGAACAGGCTGCATGTGAGCGCTCCGGCCAACAATAGCGACAATACTCTTTTCTTCATTACAGTTCCTCCTTTTCCTTTCCCTCTTCTCACTTGCCTTTGTTATCCTTTCAGGGAACCTAACATGATCCCCTTGGTGAAATGCTTCTGGAACATGGGATACACGGCTATGATTGGCGCTGTGGTGATGACTATCATGGCGTATTTGATCTGGTTGGCGGACAGCGCCATCTCCTGGTACTTCTTCTGCATCTCCATGGGCATCTGGGAGATGACCTGGTTCTGGAACATGTTGGCCGTGGAGGCCAGGATGTTCCGCACATAGAGCTGCACGGGCTGTATGGCCTTGTTGGTGGTGTAGATCGACGCCTCGAACCAGGCGTTCCACACCCCCACGATGGTGTAAATCATGATGACGGCCAGCACCGGCTTGGACAGGGGCAGCACGATCTTCAGGAATGTCCGAAACTGGTCGCTGCCGTCGATCAGCGCCGAGTCGATCAGCTCCCCCGGCAGGGAGGCCATGAACGTCCGGCACAATATGATGTTCCCGATGCTGTAGCACCCCGGCAGCACTAGGGCCAGCGGGGAATTATACAGCCCCACCTTGGTGATGACGATGAACGCCGGAATCATGCCGCCGCTGAAATACATGGGAATCAGCAGGTAGTAGGTCAAAAGCTTCCTGAATTTCAGGTTCTGCCTGGTGAGGGGATAGGATATGGCCACCGTGGTAAAAAGCATCAGCAGACATCCCACCACCACATACAGGATGGAATTGCGGAACCCCCTCCAGAAATCCATGTTCGATATGACGATGCTGTAGGCATCCGTGGAGAATCCCCTGGGTATCAGCGTCACCTTCCCTGCCAGCACCATCTTCGGGTCGCTGATGGAGCAGGCCGCCACGTACAGCATTGGGAACAGGGTAACGGCCACCGCTGCCAGGGCCAGAACCGTCACCACCGTATCGAATGCCGTCCATCTGTTCAGTCTCTTCTTTTTCCTCATTTTGTCCCTTTCCTACATGTCCATACCTATGAATGCCGCATTCCGTCAAGTTACCAAATGGAGAAGTCTGTGGCTTTCCTGCTGATCCTGTTGGCGATACATGTGAGCGTGAATCCCATGAGGCTCAGCAGCAGCCCGCTGGCCGTGCCGTAGCTGAACTTCCCTCCCATGAGGCTCTCCCGGTACACATAGGTGCCGATCACGTCCGCCACCTTCATGGTGGAGCCGTTCATCATGAGCAGGAGCATCTCCGTGTTGGAAGCCAGCATGCCGCCTATGGACAATATCAATTGAATCATGATCAGGGGCAGCATGGCGGGCAGGGTCACATGCCATATCTTCTTCAGCCTCCCCGCGCCGTCCACGGAGGCCGCCTCGTACAGCCCCGGGTCGATGGCCGTTATGGTGGACAGGTAGATGATGCTGGCCCAGCCAAAGCTCTTCCAGATGGAGGTAAGGGTGTAGATCCAGGGGAAGGCATTGGTATCCGCGTTCAGGGACTTGGCCTCGAACCCAATGGCCTGGAGCATCCTGGTGATGATGCCGTCACTGGACACGAAGTTCATCACCATCCCCGCCACGATGACCGCCGACAGGAAGTAGGGCAGATAGCTGACTGTCTGGGTGAATTTCTTGAATTTGGACGCCCGGATCTCATTGACCACAAGGGCGAAGAAAATCGGCACCCAGAACCCCATCACCAGGTTCAGCAGGTTCAATACCAAGGTATTGCGCAGTATCCTGGGAAAGTAATAGGAGCTGACGAACTGCTTGAACCACTTAAGTCCCACCCAGGTGACGCCCTCCCCGAAGAACGGCTTCCCGGACACATAGTCCTGGAATGCGATTACGATGCCGAACAGGGGCAGATAGCTGAAGATGAAAATCAGGATCAACGGGATGCACATCATCAGGTAATACTGTATGTTCTCTTTCACATCCCGCTTTTCAAATGCGGAAGACTTTTTTCTGCTGCTCCTATCATTTGCCACGGTATCTCCCCCTGCCTTTCCTTTTTCAATTCCTTGCTTTCCTTTTTGTCTCTCTTCCATCTGACAGTATTATAACAAGGGGAGTACCGTGCCTGAAACAGGCAATTTTTTGGACTAAATACAGAAATTTAGATTTGATACGATTTTTAAAATATGTATGCTATTCCGTAAGGCCAGGCCCCACGAACGCCCTGATGAACCTGTCGTTCACCTCATTGTACATCCTGCGGCTCACGGGCACCAGCGCGCCGCCCTCCATGACGATGTCCTGCCTGCCTACTTTAGATACCCTCCGCAGGTTCACCAGATAGGAGCGGTGGCAGAACAGGAAGTCCCCGCGCCCTTCCAGCTTCTTCGCCAGCTCTTTCATTCCCAGCTTTAGCTGCAGACGCTCTCCCATGCATTCCAGCACGCAATAATGTCCTACCGCCTCCCCGTAGAGGATTTTGGACACGTCCGTCTTCACCAGCCCCTCCTCCGTGGGCAGGAGGATCCACTCCGCGTCCTCCTCCCGCCGCTTCAGGCACTTATCCAGGCATTCCCACACCTTCTCTTTGCTCAGGGGCTTCAGCAGATAGTGCATGGCCTCCACCTCGTAGCCCTCCTGCATGTAGTCGGCGATTCCGGTGGTGAATATGACGTCCAGCTTCCTGCCCTGCTCCCGGAGCCGCCTGGCGAGGCTGATGCCATCCGTAGCGCCCATCATGATGTCCAGGAAAAGCACGTCGTACCGCTGTTCGCCGCTCCACGCAAAATAGAAGGCTTCGCCGGAAGCGAAGGTCTCCACCTCCGCTTCCAATCGTTCCTTGGCCTTCCACTCTTCGATATATTTCGTCAGGATGTCCCTGTGCACCTGTTCGTCGTCTACAATGGCAATGCTCAGCATGGCTCCTATCATCTCCCGGATAAATAGTAACCCATTTTCTGCTGTCCGTCAATGCCTTGCGCAAACTCAAAAAAGGCCGGATATCAAAGCTGATAAATATCGAAAATATCTATTGGAAATTTTTCCGGGATGTGCTATGTTGGACAGGAATAGTCCAGACAGTTTCCATAAAAGAAGGACATTCCAAGGAGGAACATACCATGAAGATGCAGATTGCGGATTATGAAGTCCGCCCGGGGGTAGTCCCCAGCGGAGAGAAAACCAGGGTGCGAATCATCCCCCGGGGCAGGCACGCCAGGTTCGATGACAAAATCCATGCCCAGCAGAAGGGCTCTCCCTTCCAGTTCGGGCCCGAAGTCTTTGCGCGGGACGAGACGGCTGAGTACAGGATTTATTTCCTTCCTATGCAGCAGACCATGGAGCCGAAGCCCCTCACGGTCTGCGACAGCGTGCTGGTGCGGCCTGACCAGGACGGCTCCCTGGCATTTGAATACACCTTCCGCGGGGAGCAGGAATACAAATTAGTCATCACTGACCCCAAAAGAGACGGAAAGGAGCTGCTTCGTCTGTCCATTTACGCACTCCTGCCTGACCTGTACGGCAGACGGGTCTACCGGGGCGATCTGCATGTGCACTCCTATTTTTCCGACGGCAGAGAGGATCCCATGATCGTGGCCGCCAATTACCGGAAGCAGGGCTTCGACTTCATGGCCCTGACGGACCATCATAAGATGTACCCCTCCAAGCTCCTTTTGGAGAGCTATAAGGATATCCCTACCGACTTGACATTGTTCTCCGGGGAGGAGGTGCATGTGCCCTATCCCGTGTACATCCATGCCATCAACTTCGGGGGCGCATCCAGCGTAAACGAATACTATGAGGAGCATCGGGAGGAATGCGATGCGGAAATCGCCCGGATGGCGGAAGCCCTGGATGCACCTGAGGGCCTGGATGCCCTGCAGCTGGCCCAGCGGATCTGGGTGGCCCAGCAAATCAAGAAGACTGGCGGCATGTCCATTTTGGTGCATCCCCACTGGATCAGCAATGCCTACAACATGCCGGATGATGTGACGGATTATCTGTTCGAGCATGCGGTCTACGATGCCTTTGAGCTGCTGGGCGGACAGGGCGTCCATGAGAACAATATGCAGACCGCCTTCTACCACGACCAGCGGGCCATGGGGCGGAAAATCCCCATCGTGGGCTCCAGCGACTCCCACGGCACGGAGCCTGCGGTGTACTTCACCTGGAGCAGCACTCTGGTCTTCGCCAGGGACAAGTCCTTTGAAGAGCTTACCGGCGCGATCAAAGACCTCTACAGCGTGGCGGTGGAAAAGTATCCCAATGAGGAGTACCGGGTGCATGGCCCCTACCGCTATGTGAAATATGCCAGATATCTGCTGGACAGTTACTTCCCCAGATATGACGAGCTGTGCTGGGAGCAGGGGCGGCTGATGAAGGAGTATGCCTGCGGCGATGAAAGTGCTTTGGAGATGCTGAAGCGCCTGGAAGGCCGGGCTGACGGGTTCGCGGCGCGCTTTTTCGGGGCATGATATAAGTCTTACCGGTATTAACAGGGGCTGTCGGAACGCACCATTTTCCGACAGCCCCCTGGGTTCGTTTTTCACGTAACAGTTCAGACAGGACGCTGAACTGTTTTTTTCACACCGCAAGCAGCCAGTCAATCAGGCCAATGGACTTGATTCCCTCATAGGAAGCGTCAAGCCCGGAATCCAGGGACAATACAATCTTCTCATAATTGTCCGGAATCTTCTGCAAAGGGGCCAGCTCTCTGTTTCGGACGGTCTCGCCTGCCATGGATTCCGTCACCTGCACGTAGAGCTTATCATCGGCTTTCGTGGCAATGAAATCCACCTCGGCATTGTCCACCTTTCCGATGGCCACATCATAGCCTCTGCGCAGCAGTTCGAAATACACTACGTTTTCCAGCGCATGGCCGCTGTCCCGGTTCCGGAAGCCGAGCAGATAGCTGCGCAGGCCGATATCCACGATATAATACTTGCCCAGAGTGCGCAGATATTCCTTGCCCTTGATGTCAAAGCGCTTGATTTCGTAGAAAAAATAGGATTCCAGCAGAGCGTCCACATAGGCCTGGACCGTATGGGCGCTTGGAGAGCCCTTTCTCCCCTGTCCTTCCAGAAGTCCCTCATTGGCCAAAGTCCTCCCAATGGAGGACACGGAAATGCTGCTGCCGATGTTGTCTGCCAAGAACAGGATAATCTTCCTAAGGAGCGCCGGATCCGTAATCTGCTTCTGCCCTCTGCGCTTTTCCCGCTCCAGGATGTCCCGGATGACCACAGTAGAATATATGCCGTCCAGCAGCGTCAATGCCCTTTCCTGATTCAGGCCCACATCCGTAATGCCCGGCATCCCGCCGAAGCGCATATAGGCCTCAAAGACCTCCCGCGGCTCGTAGCGCTCGCCGTTTTTGTCAAAGACCTGTTTCCTCATACCGCCCAGAGCGCTCTTTCCCTCCCTGACCTCAAAATCGTGGAAATACAGGAATTCTCCAAAGGAGAGGGGGAGCATCTTGATCTCCACGCATCTGCCGGCCAGGTAGGTGGCGTACTCGGAAGACAGCAGCCATGCGTTAGAGCCGGTTATATAGATGTCGCAGTCAAAGTCCACACGGAAAGAATTCACCGTCTCTTCCCAGCCCGCAATCCGCTGTACTTCATCAAAGAAAAAGTACATGCGCTGCCCCTGGAGAACCCGCTGCTTCACGTAATCATAAAAGGTGTCCGCAGTCAGCTTTTGAAATGCATGGGATTCAAAGTTCATCTCCACGATCTGAGGAGCCATGACGCCCGTTTCCTTCAGATGTGCCACCATCAGCTTCAACAGGCTGGATTTGCCGCAGCGCCGAATTCCCGTCACTACCTTTACAGGTTCTGTGTCGCGAAACGCGATGATTTTATCCAAATACAAGTCCCGTCTTTTGAGTTGGCTGCCGTCTATCATAAAGCATCCCTCCTTACAACGAGATTGTAGCATAAACTTTTATAGAAATCAAGTTTTTGCACTGAAGTGCATAAACTTTTATATTTCGACTTTTTTTGCATTTAGGCGCAGAAAATATCCATTCCGGCACTGCCAGGTAAACTGCTAGACGCAGATGACCTGGTAAGGCCTGATGTCCCTATGGTCGGCAGGCAGCTTTTCCAGCAATTGGCAGCAGTAGCCCACCGCTATGGTGCGGGCCTGCAGGACCGGCTTGTCCGCCAGGTATCTGTCGTAGAAGCCCTTGCCGTATCCCAGCCGGTTCCGGAATCGGTCAAAGGCCACGCCGGGCATCAGAAGGAGCGTCTGTTCTGCTCTGTCCGGAGTATAGATATAGCGCTGCGCGTCTCCCGGGGGCTCCGGAATCCCTTTGTAGCCCGGGGCCAGATTTTCCAGGGCTTCTATCCTGAAAAAGGCCATCTCAGGATCTTTGTCCTTCAGCACCTTGGGCACGTACACCTTCTTGCCTGTCTTTAGCGCTTCTGTCAGAATCTCCATGGTGGAAATCTCGCTCCCGTAGCTCACATAGCAGAGGAGATATTCCGAGCGGTAGAACCACTGGTGCCCCAGGATGCGCTCCGTCAGCAGGGTGTCGCCCCTCTTTCGGGCTTCCGGGCTCAGGCTGTCCCTTTCGCGCAGGATGCTTCTTCTGATTTCGCGCTTTTCCGAATTATGTTCCATTTGCCGTCCTTTCGGTGCATGGTCGTGTCATGGGTCGTAGGTTCAGCTTTCGCGGCGGGGCTTGCCGCCGAATTTTTCGCCCAGGTTCTCCATGGTGCCGTCGGGCCGCTCGATGGTGATGTTGTCAAGCTGGCCACGCAGGTTCGCTCTGACGCTTGCCACGTACTCCTTGCGCAGGCGGGCCTGTTCCGCTTTTTCCTCCTCGGTCAGGCCCTCGTTCTGGGATTTATGGTACAGCGCGTTGATTCGTGCGATTCTTTCGTCCATGTTCATGATTCTTGTCCCCTCTCTTCCTTTTCCCTATGATTGATCTGGTGATGCCGCTCTTGCTTGCCGTATCTCTTTTATGGCGCATACTCCCTGGCGATGGCCTCTGCCACCCGGATGCCGTCCATGGCCGCGGAGACGATTCCTCCGGCATAGCCCGCTCCTTCTCCGCAGGGATATAGTCCACGGATTTCCGACTGGAACTGTTCGTCCCGGTGAATCCGCACCGGTGACGAGGTGCGGCTCTCCACACCGGACAGGCAGGCATCCGAGCTGTCGAATCCGGCAATCTGCCTGCCGAAAATCTCCATTCCTTCCAGGATGGCCTGGTTGCAGGATTTGGGGAGGATACGGCTCACATCGGCCCAGGCCCACGCTCCCTTGCACTGGGGATACAGCTTGCCTGCAGTGTCCTGGGCATCTGTATCCTGGCAATCCCCGCCCTGCGCATTTATGCCCTGCCCGTTTATGCCCCGGGCGAAATCTCCTGCCCGCTCCCGGATTCCTTCGGCCCCGTCCCCTTCCACGTGCCGTTTGCTTTCCACGCACCATTTGAAATCGCTGTACCGCTGTACCGGAATCTTTCCGCCGCCCACGGCATATGCCCGCTCCTCCAGCCGACGCTGGAACGCGATTCCAGCCAAAGGATGCCCCGATTCGAAGTCATCCGGCGTGACGGTGACGATGATGGCGCTGTTGGCGTTTTTGCCGTCCCGGGCGCTGTAGCTCATGCCGTTGACTGCCGTGCGGTTTTCCTCGGAGGAGGCGTTTACCACGTAGCCGCCGGGGCACATGCAGAAGGAATAGACGCCCCTGCCGTCTCTGGCTTTCGCGGTCACCTTATAGGGGGCAGCGCCCAGTCCTCCCGGCTCTGACGTGCCGTACTGGCTGATGTCGATCATCCGCTGGGAGTGCTCCACCCGAAGCCCTACGGCAAAGGACTTGGCCTCCATGGGCACTCCCCTGTCAAGCAGCATGGAGAAGGTGTCCCGGGCACTGTGGCCTATGGCGAGCACCAGCTGGCCGCATTCCAGGTACTGCCTGGGCTCCTCCTCCGTAAGGCACGCTCCGTCCATAGGATTTCCACATTCCAGGGAACGCCCAACTTCTGTAGAACGCTCCCCCTGTACGGCAGGCCTCTCCACAGTCACGCCCTTCACGCGCCCGGCCTCCACATGGATATCCGCCACCTGGCTCTCGAAGAGCACCTTGCCGCCCAGCCGGATGATTTCCTCCCGCATCCGCCTTACCACGTCGCAGAGCACATCCGTGCCGATGTGGGGCTTGGCCTCATAGCAGATGCTCTCCTTCGCGCCGAACTTCACAAAGGTCTCCAGCACCGCCCTGTTCCTGCCGTCCCTGTCCTTCACCAGCGTATTCAGCTTCCCGTCAGAGAATGTCCCTGCGCCGCCCTCGCCGAACTGCACATTAGAGGCCGGATTCAGCTTCCCGGTCTCCCAGAAGCTTTCCACGTCCCGTTTGCGCTCCTCCACGCATTTCCCACGCTCCAGCAATATGGGACGGTAGCCGTGCAGCGCCAGGAAATAGCCGCAGAACAGACCTGCAGGGCCTGTCCCCACGATGACCACGGGGGCTTTCCTCTCCTGCTTTCCGGGTGTGGGGAAACGGTATGCGGAACGCCCTCCTTCCGGGCCTTCGGATCTGCACACCAGATTTTCCTTTCCGCGGAATCTATGTAGGATCCTGTCCTCGTCCTTCACGGCCACGTCCACGGAATAGCTGTAGTAAATCACAGGCTTTTTCCGGGCATCGATGGACTGCCGGACGATTTTCAATTCCGTTATATTCTGTTCGGGCACCCGTAATACGGATGCGGCCTGTCTCCTCAGCTCCGCCGCCGTATGCCCTGTCTTCAATTTCACCTGATTGACCCGAAGCATCCAAACCTCCTGTCCTTATACGCGGGAAATCCGTTTTTCCCTGCAGCCTGCCGCCCCGCATCCCGCTATGAAGCCGCTGCACCAGGCCCACTGGAGATTGTAGCCGCCGCACCTGCCGTCCACGTCCAGGAGCTCTCCCGCAAAATAGAGGCCCGGCACCAGGCGTGACTCCAATTCTTCCGTCACCTCGTCCAGGGGCACTCCCCCTGCGCAGACCTGGGCGCTGTCATAGGGATTGCTGCCCACCACATGGACGCTCCAATGCCTGCACAGCGCGAAGACCTTCGCCAGCTTCCTTTCGTCCGCCTCTCCTACGCTTTCCGTGGCCTTCAGTCCGGCCAGCTTTATGAAGAGAATCATGAGCTTTTTATGCAGCATCCCTGTAAAGAACTCCTCCACGGTGCGCTGCCCCTGCAGAAGCCTCCTGCCCGCGCACATCGCCTCGAAATCACTGTCCGTGTAATCCGGCAGGAAATCGATGACAACCTCCACTTCCCTGCCAGGCTCCTTTTGCTTATTTCCCTGTCTTCTTTTCTCTTCCCGCCCCGGCTCCTCTCCCCGCCTCGCTGACGCGCATCCTCCAGCAGCGGTCTGATCTGTCGCATTATCCGGATGCCTGAGAGAAGCGTCTCCTTCTCCGCCGCGGCCAGCCTCCCCGGGATTCTTCCCCAATAATATGTAATTCACGGTACGGCTCAGCTGGAACACGGGAATCCCTGAGATTCCGTACTCCGTCAGCTGTAGCTCCCCCCGCTCTCTGCTTACGCATTTCCCCTGCCAACAGACCGACAGCTCCGCATCCGCCCTGACTCCGGCTACTGCCTTCAGGCAGTCCTCCCTGCATCTGAGCTGTACCAGGGCCGGGACTGTGGGAACCAGGCTGTGCCCCAGCTGCCTGGCCAGCCGATATCCGCTGCCGTCAGAGCCTGTCTTGGGCACCGCCTTCCCCCCGCAGGCCAGGATGACCCGGTCAAAGGATCGGCCGCCCTCCCTGCCCTGAACGTTGAACTGCCTTGCCCTTCTGCCCAGCCGGATGGACTCCGCCTTAAAATCCGTCGCCACCTCCACGCCCGCGGCCCTGACCTCATAGCGCAGCACGTCGAGCACTGCCGCCGCCTGCTCGCAGGCCGGATACAGATAGCCGTTCCTGCTCTTTACCATCAGTCCGATTCCCTGAAAAAAGGAGATTGTGTCCGCCGTGCCGAACTGCCCCAGGAGCTTCTCCAGCAAATCCGGACATCCTGTGTAGTAGTCCTCGATGCCAAGCCTCTCGTTTCCCAGATTGCATTTCCCGTTGCCGGTGGACAGTATCTTCTTTCCCAGCCTGTCATTCCCCTCCAGCAGCGTGACCTTCGCCCCGCCCCTGGCCGCCGCGATCGCCGCCATCATTCCGGCGGCTCCGCCGCCTACGATGCCCACTGTATTTCCCATGAACCGCTCTCCTGTCCTAACTTGAATAATTCTCCAGAAAGCTGTAAAGCTCCTCCTCGTCCCTGATCCACATCATATCGATGATGTTCTGCTGCAGATGTGCCGGCAGGGAATCCAGGCTGATGTCCGTCTCGATATACACGGTCTTCCTGTCCTCCAGATAGACGATTACCTCATTGTCGTATGCCGCCAGATAGAAGCTGCTGCTGGGCTGGACGAATTTATAGTCCATCCTGACCACCACCCGCTCCCTGGAGAAGGACAGCACCTCCAGCCCCACGAAGCCCCGCTCCAGCTCGGACAGCGGAGGGAAAGCCTCATAGACCTCCATGGCCTGCAGGAACTGCTCCCTGTTCATGCCCACATACTTGTCCGGCAGCCGCCATGTGGTCTCCACCACTGTGTGATGCAGCACATCCGTCTCCTCCAGCACATACTTGGTGTCCACACAGAGGGTCTCCGCGGAGACCATGACTTCCTCCGCCGTCTCAGCAGGCCCCTCCGCTCCGTCTCCTTCTGCTCCAGGCTCCGTCTCCTCCGGCACCGATCCCGCCTTCTGGCCAGAGGCCTGTCCATTCTCCGCGCTCTTCTCCACAGAGGCCCGGGGAATCTCCGCATCCTCCCCGGCCTCCTCTCTCTGGTAAAAGAACCAGGAGGACTTCACGCCCACATAAAAACCAATCCCCAGCACCAGCAGGGGATATACAATGAATAAGCTGATACATTTTACATACTTCATAGTATTCTCCTTGGAAATCACCTTCCACGGACATCTCTTCTTCTATTCGTAATCAGTATCAGCTATTTTCCTACTATTTATACAAATCCAGACCCCTTTGCCTCAAAAAATCCGCAGCAGCTGCCCCAGCCTGCCGATCAGCCGCCCGCCCGGAACCACCTCCAGCTCCTGTTCCTTGAAATTCCGGAGCAGCAAAAGCATAATCCAGTATATCAGTCCCGCCACCGCAAGCGCCACAAGCAGCATGGCCAGGCTGCCCAGACGCGCTGCGAACAGCTTCCTCATCAGCAGGCATATCAGCCCTGCCACGCCCCCGGCCCCCAAGGGTATCGCAAAAGTGCCCAGCCAGTCAGGCCGCACCCGCATCTGCCTGTAAGCAAAGACACCCAGCACCACGCACAGGACCCCGCCCGCCGCCAGGCCGCCGTACACAAGGGACAGGACGCCCACCTTGCCCATGCCGGCCAGGACGGCTATAGAGAAGACCACATCCGCCCCGCAGGCCGCTGCCAGCACAGAATATTTCTTCCCCATCGCGTGCAGGAGCCTCCTGAAATATCCGCAGAGCGGGATCAGCACAATCAATGCGGAGCCCTGTCGGAGCATGCGGGCCGCGGTCTGCGCGTTCTCCGGATGCAGGAGATCCGCAATCTGTTCCCCCATCACCGCCACGAACACTGCCAGGAAGATGCCGTGCACCAGGCCGATATGGACTCCGCTCTGGAACACCGTCCTGGCGAAGCGGTTCTCCTCCCGCTTAAAGCACTGGAAGATCCTGGCAATCACCGGCAATACCGCAATCCTGACCAAGGCCGTGACGATCCCGCACACCACCAGATATTTCCCCACATACAGGCCGTAATCCACAGCCGTCTGCCCTCCGGCCTCCCCGCTCCCGCCGAGGAACAGCAGCCCCAGCGCAAAGGGAAGGAACACGCACAGATCCGTGGCCCAATGAGGCCATCTGGCGCTGTGCAGATACCTGGCGCAGTCCCAGGCAGAGTCCGCCGCATACATCCCCTCCTGCTTTGCCCTCCGCTCGGAGCGGCGGCTCCCTCTGTAGACGAGACCAAGGAAAAGGATTACCGGCAGCTCCGAAAGGTTCACAGCCAGGGCGATTCCCAGGCCGCCGTACATGGCCACGAAATTCTCCTGCCGCAGCAAGCTGCCCACCTTTTCCCCATAGCCTCCCACCAGATGGCAGAACAGGATTCCGAATCCCAGCAGGAATGCCTGCCGCAGGATTCCGGCTATGGCCCTCGGCGCCTCCGAGCCCTCCCCCTGGAAATAGCCCGCCAGCACCGCGGAGACTGTCCGCAGCAGCACGGCCGGGGACATGGCCAGAAGAATCAGCCCGCTATAGGGGATCCGGAACAGCTTCTCCGCCACCACGCCGGAAAGCGCTGCCAGGCACAGGCTCACTGCCAGCCCCAGTATGGACTGGAACAGCATGGCGCTGCCACGCATCCTGGCGATATTCCTGTACTGTCCCTTGTTCTTCCTGGAGCGCAGCAGCCTCCCAAGCGCGTCCGACAGACCTCCGCTTATCATAATCCAAAATAACGTACATACCTGTACGGCCACTGCCGTATATGTGATTCCGTTATCTCCCGTCAGCCCTCCCAGGACATATATCGCAACGAACATCAATATATCGGAAAGCGCCTCCGCCTGGCGCCTTCTTGCCTCTGCCTGATTCATCCGCCGTCCCTCAATCAATCTCTCGTGATGCCCAATCCCGTCAGTATCTCTTCCTGCCTACGCTCCATCCGCGCCCGCTCTTCCTCTTCCATATGGTCATAGCCGCACAAGTGGAGCATGCTGTGGGCCACAAGGAAAGCGAATTCCCGCCTGACGCTGTGCCCGTACTCCTGCGCCTGCCCATACACCCTGTCCACGGAAATCATGATATCCCCCAGCACCAGCTCCCCGGTCTCCGGGTCGAAATAATCCGCCTCGCTGTCCTCGCCGATGTCGAAGACACCCTTCTCTTCAAAGTCCACATTGGGAAAGGAGAGGACGTCCGTCTCCCTGTCAATGCCCCTGTACTCTCGGTTCATCTCACGTATGCCTCTGTCGTCCGTCAGCAGGACGTTCACCTGGGCCTCATAGGGGCAGCCCTCCGCCTCCAGCACCGCCTCGCACACCAGCCTTGCCGTATCCTCCGCGGAAAAGTGAAATTCCCGCTCCGTCTCGTTCTCCATGTATAAATTCATCCCTGTCGCTTCCTTCCCCTGACCCCAGTCCGGAAGAATGCCCGCACTATGGGCATTCTTCTGTGTGAAGCTTAAGCTTCTCAGCGGGCGCCTCTTTTCACACCGCGTTCCTTATTCCTCCGGCTCCTGGCCGCTTCCTTTCCCTCGAAGTCCTCATAGGCCTTGACGATCTTCTGCACCAGCGGGTGGCGCACCACGTCCTTGCTGGTCAGTGTGCAGAAAGCGATGTCGTCTATCCCCCGCAGCACCCTGGCGGCGATGTCCAGCCCTGATTTCGCGTCCGGAGGCAGATCCTTCTGGGAATCGTCCCCCGTGACCACCACCTTGGAGCCGAAACCAATGCGGGTCAGGAACATCTTCATCTGGGCCGGCGTGGTGTTCTGGGCCTCGTCCAGGATGATGTAGGCATTGTCCAGCGTGCGCCCTCTCATGTAGGCCAGGGGCGCCACCTCTATCAGGCCCTTCTCCATATTTTTGGCAAAGCTTTCCGCCCCCATGATCTGGTACAGGGCATCGTACAGGGGCCGCAGATAGGGATCCACCTTGCTCTGCAGGTCTCCCGGCAGGAAGCCCAGCTTCTCCCCGGCCTCGATGGCAGGTCTGGTGAGGATGATCCTGCCCACCTCATCGTTCTTGAATGCCGTTATCGCCATGGCCATGGCCAGATAGGTCTTCCCCGTTCCGGCCGGGCCTATGCCGAATACCAGCATATTCTTCCGGATAGCGTCCACATATGCCTTCTGCCCAAGCGTCTTTGGCTTGATCGGCTTGCCGTTCACCGTGTGGCAGATGCAGTCCCCGTCTATCTGCGCCAGCGCCTCCTCTTTCTCTTCCATTCCCAAAGCAATCGCATAATCCACGTTCTGTTCCTCGATTTCGTTTCCCCTGCCGGAAATGATGGACAGTTGTTCCAGGACGCTCCTGGCCCGCTTCACCATCTCCTCTTTTCCGGTAATCGTCAGTTGCCCGTTGCGGTCTACGATGGCTACGCCAAAGTCCCGCTCCATCTTCTTCACGTATGCGTCCTGCATACCGAATATCTTCTGCATATGCGCTGTAGGCATATCCATCCTTACCGTAAATTCATCCATCTGTCCCTGTTTCCCCAACCTCGATTCTTTCTGTTTCAGCGCTTTTCCCCACAGGCTCCTGCACCAGGAATTCCCCCGTCAGCGCCCATGCTTCGCTGCCTTTTTCTATTCTAACATTTTTTTCAATAATTTGTACCCCTTTTTCCTCTAATTCTGCAAGAAAATCCATTAATTTTTGATTAAGATGCGCTCTTGCCTCTTCTTCCGTATATTTGTATTCCATATTTTGATACTCCCGGTACGTCACGGTGCCCCAGAACACAGGCACAGACAGCTTCTCCAGCATCAGGGGCCTGCTCTCCCTGATTACGCTGTCGTAGACAAGGAAGGGACGGTCCTCCGGCATCGCCCACGACCTTTCCCCCAGCTTTATGTAATGGCTGCTCTTCTCCCGGCCCGTGTACTTTTTCTCGATGTGGTCGAAGGGCAGGCTGGCGGTGAACGTTGATGCATGCTCCAGCATGATGTCCGCGTCCGCGTCCACGTAGCTGTACTCCCGCACGGTGGCGTCCTCATTGTAGACGGGGACCTTTCCCTCCACCAGCACCGTCCCTTTCTCCACCGTGTCGCCGATCGCCACCTTCGGGACGCCGCTCCTGACGATGATCGACACCACTCTGCCGTCGTATTCCGCCACCAGATCCGTCCCGGGCGTGTTCTCCCGTTCTTCCGTGCTCATGGGGGCGTCGTTCTCCTTGATGTCTATCAGCAGCTTCGTGCCGTCCAGGCGGGCGGAGGCCCAGGTGATCTGAGGGAACTGTCTGCGTATCTGCTTCTCCAGTTCCTGGATGTCCAGGTCGTCCCGCCGCATGCCGATCCGCACCTGGTTCTCCTTCAGGAAGTTCTGGAACACGTCGCCGGTGATTTGATAGTTTCCGCTCAGGTGGATGTCCCAGATGAACAGAGAGGACAGCATCCAGAAAGCGACGGCCAGAACCAGCCCCAGGACGAACATCTTGCGCTTCAGAAGCCCGGGCAGAAAAAAGGGCAGTCCATATCTTTCCAGTATGGCTACCCTTGTCCCTGTCTTTTTTGCGATAGGCCTTATCTCCCAGAATCCCTTCAGGGTGATGTTCATGTAGTAGACATCGCCCTCCCTGACGATGTCCCACAGCAGTATGCCCTTATTGCTGCACAGGTTCATGAACCGCTCCGGGGAGAAGCCCCAGACGCGGACGCGCAGATATCCCTTCATATATTTCAGAAATCTAATCATGGCCTGTTCCTTTCCGATTCCGCAATCGCCCTCCGGTTTGCCGCGCTCTATACGCATGCGCCGGAAGCCCATTCCGCTTCCGGCACATTCCTTCACAGATACCTGACACAGCTGATGCATCCGCTGATCTTCATGTCCTCATTGGTATAATAATCGATGGAAAGCCTGGCCCCCTCAAAGCAGACCTGACAGGTCCTGCCCTGAAGCAGTATATGGCTCTCCGTATACTCCAAAAGCCCCCTGTAATTCTCGATCCATGCCTCCCGGTTGCCCGTCAGCGTCACCTTAATGGCGCCCATGCAGATGTCCTTGGGGAACCGCAGGGAGTCGATCAGGGATTCCTTTCTCTCCTCGTTCCTCTGGATGCGGTCATTGTTTCTTTTCATATTCCCATTATATTACCGCTGCCTTAAAACTATGCCCCCTTTCCTCCCGGGCGTCCTCTCATCCGGGCCTGCCGGAGGAATGACGCCCTACCGGAGGATGTTCTTGATGAAAGGCATCCTCTCCGGGGCCTCTCCGGCAATGGTGCAGGCCTTCAGATAGCGCGCCCGGGCCTGTTTCGCTCTGTCGGCGTCATTGGCGTGTATCACCGCCAGGGGCTCTCCGGCCTCCACGTAATCTCCCACCTTTTTGCACAGCACCAGCCCCACGGACAGGTCTATCTCGCTCTCCTTGGTCTCCCGGCCCCCGCCTAATATCAGGGAGCAGATACCCACCTCATCGCAGACGATACGGGACAGATACCCGCTCTCCGGCGCTGCCACAGGCTCCTGGATGGCCGCCTGGGGCAGGAGCTCGGGATGGTACACGGCGCTGCCGTCCCCGCCCTGGGCCTCCACGAATTCCGCAAGCTTGCCCAACGCGCTACCGTCCGCAATCACAGCCCGCAGCATCTCCTCCGCCTCCCGGGCGCTTTCCGCCTTTCCGCCCGCCATCAGCATCTGGCTCCCCAGAGTCAGGCACAGCTCCAGGAAGTCCTCGGGGCCGTTTCCCCTCAGGGTCTCGATGGCCTCCCTGACCTCCAGGGCGTTCCCCACCGCAAAGCCCAGGGGCTGGTCCATGTCGGAGATCACCGCAACGGTCCTGCGCCCGGCGTTCTTTCCGATCTTCACCATCTCCTCCGCCAGGGCTTTTGCCTCCGCCTCCTGCTTCATGAACGCGCCGCTGCCCGTCTTCACGTCCAGCACGATGGCATCCGCCCCGGCGGCCAGCTTCTTGCTCATGATGGAGCTGGCAATCAGGGACAGATTGTCCACCGTGGCCGTCACGTCCCGCAGGGCGTAGAGCTTCTTGTCCGCGGGGGCCAGGTCGGCGGTCTGCCCCATGATGGCGATGCCGATCCGGTTCACGTTATCAATGAAGCGCTCCGTGGTGAGGGCCGTGGTGAAGCCCGGGAAGCTCTCCAGCTTGTCGATGGTGCCGCCGGTATGGCCCAGCCCCCTGCCGCTCATCTTCGCCACGGGGATGCCACAGGCGGCCACCATGGGAGCCAGGGCCAGGGACGTCTTGTCGCCCACGCCTCCCGTGCTGTGCTTATCCACCTTTACGCCCCTGATGCCGGACAGGTCCAGCCTGTCGCCGCTGTCCGCCATGGCCATGGTCAGAGCCAGGGTCTCGGCCTCTGTCATCTTCCGGAAATAAATCGCCATCATCAGGGCTGACACCTGGTAGTCCGGAATCTCGCCCTTTGTGTAGCCCCCGATAAAGAAGTCTATCTCTTCCTTTGAGAGCTCGCCGCCGTTCCTTTTTTTCATGATGATATCGTACATTCTCATAGCATCTTGCCTCCTTACACACTTAGGCCTTCACTAAAATCTTCCATTTCCCGCCAGTGCAAGAGAATCCTATACCGCATTCTCCGGAAAAAGCGCGGGATGGCTTATCCTTGACATAAAGCCACCGATCCCGGCGCACTTTTATGTATTATAGTAACGGCTCCAGTATTCAGTGAAGTCAATCTTTTTGTACAGTGTATATAATTTTTCTTCATTCAGCTCATCATATAATTTGCGGAATCCTTTGTCTTTATAGACACACTCAAACATCTTTTCTCTGCACTCTAAAATGACCAAATTGCCACCGACCACCTGCGCTGCAATGCTGATTGAATGATAGCATTCATTCAATATCTGCTCGCCGCTTATTTCATCGGCTTTATATGCATCGTTTCGGCCCAACTGTCCTATTAGATATGCTGGTATGCTTTTCAGAGAGTCTCTTCCCGGGTAGTCTCCTAACATTTTCCTCTTTCTTTTAGCAGATAGTTCTGATATATCGATTGCTTTCTGTGCAATTGTATAATAGGCCATAACAGAAAAAATGCCCTGCTCAAGTTCATTAAGGTCAATGAGCAGGTATGTTTTTCCAATATTTGCCCTTTCATATGTGACTGCCTTATTTATTAAAAAATTCTCTAAATCAACTTCCCGTTGACAAGAGAACTTTTTAAAGGATTGCTCAATTTTGCTTATATCATATTCATCGTTCAAAAGTACGCCTAACGCTATCACCTTGTATGCTTTCATCTATTTCCTAACGCCCTTTTCATCTTTTCTCTCAAATCGGTATCCTGGGCCAAATTGGCTGAATGGGAATGAAAATCTTTACGCAGCGTAGGATGTACTGTTTTCGACATCTCTGATACAAACTCGGCAGCTTTGTTCGCCCTTACAGAAAATTGTTTGCCAAAAGTAGACGTGGCCATATTACCTCCTCCCTTCTTTCGCATATATTATGCCCTCTCTTCATGCTTATAGTACCATATTCATCAAAATAAATCTACATATTTTTTTCAGAAATCTGCATTTCCCGTCCGGCTTTCAGAATATGCTCCGTCTCCAGCCTGGCCCACATGCCGGGCATTGACCGCACCTATTTCTGCAGCATCTTTATGCACCAGATGGGCCATTCTCCCAAGCAGTACATCCAGTCTGTTCATTCTTTCCGGATATAGAACCGGTCCCGCAGAAGCAGCCAGTTGGCCCGGAACCACTGCATGATCTGCCAGTAGCCGCAGCCCCGCAGGCCGTACTCCTCCATCAGGGAAAACTTGGCCGACAGGCTCCTCACGTCCTCGAACCACACCTCATGGGCGACTCCGTCAGCCGTATATTTGAAATAAGGGCTCTCCGCCACATCGTCGAAACGGATTTCCGCTCCCTGCTCCACGGCAATCCGAACGGCCTGCACATTGTTGACGGTGGCCGCTTTGGTGACGCCCCTCTCATAGGGCAGGGGCCAGTCGTAGCCGTAGTTGGGGATGCCTAAGTCTATCTTCGAGGCGGGGATTTCGGTCAGGGCGTACTCCACCACCCTGCGCACCTGGTTGATGGGGGCTACGGCCATGGGAGGGCCGTAGGTATAGCCCCATTCGTACGTCATCAGCAGCACATGATCCGCCGCCTCCCCCAGCGCCCGGTAATCCTTCCCCTGGTACAGCAGCCCCTCCTGGTCCGCGCTTGTCTTTGGGGCAAGGGCCACGGAGGTCTGGTAGCCCTCCTCCCGCATGGCCTCCGCCACCTGCCGCACAAAATCCGAAAAGGCATCCCTGTCTTCGGCCAGGATGTACTCGAAGTCGATGTCCACGCCCACATACCCCTTCTCCCCCATGGCATCCAGCAGATTGCGAATCAGGTTCGCCGTATACGCCTCATTGTTCACCACGGAATGTATGAGCCGGTTGTTGAAGTTCCCGTCGGGGCCGAAGGGCGTCAGGGTCAGGATGGGCATGGCATCGAAGCGGACGGCCTCCGCAATCATCCAGGCATCGTCCCCCAGGTTCGGCGGCAGGAGCGCGCCCTCTTCCGTAAATCCGTACGAAAAGACGCGCAGTTCCGTCAGGAAGGGCAGCGTCTGTTCCAGCACCCAGGGGCTGATGAAGGGATAGGCATAGCCGCTGACCGCTGCCGCCCTGTCCGCCTCCCCGGCGTAGCCGTTTACCAAAAGAGCTTGCCCAACGGCAAGCTCATACGGATACACCAATTGATTGTCATATATCAGCAGTTCTACATTGGCGTCCAGCGCCCTGGCGATGCTGTCCACGCTGTCCCCGGGTCTCACCACATAGATTTCCATACAGCCTTCCCTCTGAAACCGCCGCTGTCCCGGAATCCGGAAAGCGGCTGCCGTCTTTGCTTATGGTATCTATATTCGTGCGGCCGTTCTTTTATGTATCCAAATGACGGCTCCGGCGCTCGGTCCATGGCAAATCTTACAAAGAGGGCCTTCGCAGCCACTGGAAAACTGCGAAGGCCCTTTTACTAACCCAGACAGCGAATGCCCATCTTCCGTACTAACACTTGATCTCCAGATACCCCAGAAGCTTGGACATGTCATACTCCTCCAGCACGCCCAGGTTGGAGTCATAGTATTTCCCGTCAAAATGCACCAGGTAATGACAGAACCGTCCCATCTTCTCCATCATGATGCAGCACCTGGGCAGCACGGTGTCTCTCCCTTCCGTATAATTGATGACATCAGCGTGGTCGATTCCGTAATAGTTCAGGGCGGAAATCATCATGCCCATAGTAGCCTGCCACTCCCTGCAGTCCATGACGGTAATGACCTCCGCTATGGTATTCCCCGCCAGCATGGCCACGCAGGACTGGCCGCAGAGCCCGTCTTCCGGCTGGATGATGACATTTATGCTGTCAATCTTGCGGATGGGATTCTCCACGCTGTAGGGGCTGTTCTGATCCATGCGAATCAAGGATCCCGTGATGTGGAGCACGATTTTGTGCGGCACTCCCAGCTCCACGCTGACGGCATCCTCATCCCCGATATGGATTTCATAATTGCCCTTCTCCTTGGGGAGCAGCTCGCAGTTGATGAGCTTGTTGTCCAAAATCACCTCGCCCTTGATGACGTCCCTCTGCTTGCAGACTTCCCATACATTGAAGGGAATCTGAATCATATAGCCCTTTTCCTTCTTCTCGACCACTGATTCAAAAAAATACTTCATCTCTTACCTCCATTCCGTTTTTGGTTGAAACATATTTTCAAAAATCTAACGTCTGATGTTTTCCCGTCATGTGTCCACCCAGCCGTGCCTGGCCTGGGAGGGAGAAATCCCGTACCGCTTCTTGAAAAGCTTGCTGAAATGGTACGCGTCGTCATAGCCCACCTGGGCCGCCACCTCCTGGATGCTCCCCTCATAACCGCCCTCCAGCAGCTCCTTGGCCTTCTCCAGCCGGATATTAATCAGGTACCTGATCGGCGCGTTCCCCGTCTCGCTCTTGAAGATCCGCGAGATATAGAACGGGCTTAAGTACATGTTCTCCGCAATCTGATCCAGGGAAATCTTCTCGCTGTAGTGATCCTCGATATAGTTCATGATCTGCTCCACCACGTATTTCTTGTTGGCGGACTCAAAGGCGCAGCCCACCGGCCGCTCCATGGGCTCGCACCGCTCCCTGATCACCAGAAGGAGCATCTGCATCAGATAGGCCTTCATCATGAAATACCGCCCCTGCCTGCGCACGGCGTTCTCCGCCTCCATGGCGGAGCAGATCCGCAGCAGCCTCTGGCGCAGCTCCCCGGTGGTGTGGAGGATATGCTGCCCGTCGGGAAGCGGCAGGAAATTGTCCTTGCAGCCCGCGATCCGGATATCCGAAAAGCCCACGAAGAATTCCGTGGACGGCGTCTCCGCCTCGGGACAGTTCAAGGACTGGTGCCTGTCTCCGGGATTGATGATGAGCAGATCTCCCTCCTGCACCGTGTAAATAGTGTCCTCAATGCGATATTTCCCCTCACCTGAGAAAATATACGCAATCTCCAGGAAATCGTGGCTGCGGTATTCGGATGCCTTCATCCCCTTCTGCCTGGTTCCCTTCCATATAAAGAGGAAAGTAGGATCCATCTCGTCGATGGAAATCTCGCCTGCCTGCTGCTTTTTTGTCTCTACACACATGTCTTCGTCTTTCTGCCTTTACGCGAAATTTCGTCTATAGGTTGCCCCATCGATCCTGTTTTCTTATTTTACCCTTTTTGGGTTCAAAAGTAAAACCCTTTTTTCATTTCCGGGTACAAAATTTTCCATCAAGGGTGCAAGATACTCCATTTCCTTTTGTATCCCAAAAAGTACAATGTACCATAAGCCCGCAAACAATAAATAGGCGGATGGAATGCCAAAAAAACGACACAGGCGTTCCGGGGAGGATTTGCATATGACACCTATCAAATGGTTCTACGGCTTCTTGAAGAAGTACCAGAAACTGATGATCGGCGGCCTGTTCCTGACCACGGTCATCGCGGCCCTGTCCATCGTCAACCCCTACATATCGGGCATCATGGTGGACGAGGTCATCCAGGCAGGGAACTACGACCTGCTGCCCAAGCTGATCGCATGCCTGGTGGGGATCACGCTGCTCAACTGCGTCCTGCGCTTCCTGTACCAGCTCATGTTCGAGACCGCCTCCCAGGGCGTCCTCTACGACATGCGCAGCACCGTGTACAAGAAGCTGCTGGAGGAGGACTTCAACTTTTACAATAAGAAGCGCACCGGCGACCTGATGAGCCGCCAGACGGGAGACATGGACGCCGTCCGGTATTTCGTGGCCTATGTCATCTACGCCGTGTACCAGAACGTGCTGCTGTTCATCTTCGCGCTGGTGATGATCTTCACCGTGAGCCCGAAGCTGGCCCTGTGCATGCTGGTGGTGCTGCCCTTCACGGCCATCTCCACCTTCAAGCAGTCCAAAGAGGTGAAGCCCGCTTTCCAGCGCAACCGCAACTGCTTCTCCTCCCTGAACGCCTTCGTCCAGGAGAACATCAGCGGCAACCGGGTGGTGAAGGCTTTCGCCAAGGAAGAATACGAGAAGGGCAAGTTCCAGATTGAGAACGACAGGTTCCGGGACGCCCAGATCAAGGGCTCCCGGGTGTGGATGAAATACGTGCCGATCTTCGAGATCCTGGCCTACGCCCTCACCGTCATCCTGATGCTCTACGGCGGGTACATGGTCATCCAGGGGGAGGTCACCATGGGAGACCTGGTAAAGGTCAACGGCTATCTGTGGATGCTCAACGCGCCCCTGCGCATGGCGGGCTGGTGGGTCAACGATATCCAGAACTTCGTCACCTCCGTGGAGAAGATCTACGCCACCTACAGCGAGGAGCCCAAAGTGCGCACGCCCCGCTTTGCCTGGAACCACGCGGATACCTTCGGCTATCCCCATGAGAAGATCCGCGGCCAGGTGGAATTCAAGGACGTGGCCTACAGCGACGGCGACGAGGACATCATAAAAGACATCAATTTCAGCGTGGAGGCCGGGCAGACCGTAGGCATCATCGGCTCCACAGGCTCCGGCAAGTCCACGCTGATGAACCTGCTGTGCCGGTTCTATGACGCCACCTCCGGGCAGGTGCTGGTGAACGGCACGGATGTCCGGGACATGAACCTGTACAACCTGCGGGACAACATCGGCATGGCCATGCAGGACGTATTCCTGTTCTCCGACACCATAGAGGGCAACATCGCCTACGGCAGGCCTGACTGCAGCTTCGAGCAGGTAAAGAAAGCCGCGATCATGGCGGATGCCAACCACTTCATCAACGCCATGCCGGACGGCTACGACACCATCGTAGGCGAGCGGGGCATGGGGCTCTCCGGCGGCCAGAAGCAGCGCATCTCCCTGGCCAGGGCCCTCCTGAAGGATCCTTCCATCCTGATCCTGGACGACACCACGTCGGCCGTGGACATGGAGACGGAGAGCTATATCCAGAAGCAGCTCAAGAGCATCAAGGAGGGCTGTACCGTGTTCATCATCGCCTACCGCATCTCTTCCATCAAGGATGCGGACCTGATACTGGTCATGGACGGCGGACGGATCATCGAACGGGGCACCCACAGCGAGCTGCTGGCCAAGGACGGCTATTACGCAAAGGCCTTCCATAACCAGTACGGGGAGATTCCCCAGGAGCTTCTGCAGAAAAAGCATATCGCATAACGAAGGGATCGTAGCGCTGAAGCGCACAGAGAGGTATAATTATGGCACGCAATCGATATGACATGGACGAAGTGCTGGAAGACAGCTTTGACGTCCGACAGTTGAAACGTCTGGGAGCCTATGTCTCCCCTTACAAAACAAAAATGGCAGGCGTCATCGTCCTGATGCTCAGCGCCTCCGCCGCCACCATGCTGGTGCCCATCTTCTTCCAGAGGATAATGGACATCTACATCCCCAACAAGGACATGAGGGGAATCGTGGCCGTGAGCATGCTGACGCTGGCGGTGGCAGCCTTCTCCGGTATCGCCATGCGCTTCAAGATCAAAATCATGAGCAACGTGGGCCAGAACATCATACACGCCATCCGCACGGATATCTTCAACCATCTGCAGGAGCTGCCCTTCTCCTACTATGATGACAGGCCCCACGGCAAGATACAAGTGCGCGTGGTGAACTATGTGAACAGCTTAAGCGACCTGCTGAGCAACGGTATCGTGAATACCATCACGGACCTGTGCAACCTTATCTTCATTATATTGTTCATGCTCTTCTGCGACACGAGGCTGACCTTGGTCTGCCTCTGCGGATTGCCTGCCCTGGCCCTGGTGATCGTCTTCATCAAGAAGCGTCAGCGGAAGGCCTGGCAGATCCAGTCCAACAAGCAGAGCAACCTGAATGCCTACATCGCGGAGAGCATCAATGGCATCCGGGTCACCCAGTCCTTTGTCCGGGAGAACGAGAACAACCAGATTTTCAACAACTTAAGCGGCAATTACAGAAAATCCTGGATGAACGCGATCCTGTACAACTTTACCCTGGGACCCAGCGTGGACATGATCTCCATCATCACCACATCCTTCATCTACGTGCTGGGCATCCGCTGGATCCTGGCCCCGGACGCCACGCTGACGGTGGGCGTGCTGATCGCCTTCACCGCCTATATCGGGCGCTTCTGGGCCCCGATCAACACCCTGGCCAGCTTCTACAACTCGCTGCTGACCGCCATCTCCTACCTGGAGCGCATCTTCGAGACCATCGATGAGCCCGTCCTGGTGAAGGACGCGGAGGGCGCTACAGAGATGCCGGCCATCAAGGGCCAGGTGGAATTCAAGGACGTGTGCTTCAGCTATGAGGAGGGCCACAGGATTCTGGACAATATCAACTTCACCGCCAGGGAGGGCGAGACCTACGCTTTCGTGGGGCCCACCGGCGCAGGGAAGTCCACCATCGTGAACCTGATCTCCCGCTTCTACAATGTGGACTCGGGGCAGGTGCTCATCGACGGCACGGACATCGCTACGGTGACAATCCGCTCCCTGCGGTCCCAGATGGGCGTGATGATGCAGGACAGCTTCATCTTCTCCGGCACCATCATGGACAATATCCGCTACGGCAAGCTGGATGCCACGGACGATGAGGTCATAGCCGCCGCCAAGACCGTATGCGCCCATGACTTCATCTCCCAGATGGAGAACGGCTACTACACCGAGGTGAACGAGCGGGGAAGCAGGCTCTCCGCGGGCCAGAGACAGCTGATCTCCTTCGCCAGGGCGCTGCTTGCCGACCCGAAGATACTGATTCTGGACGAGGCCACCTCCAGCATCGACACGGAGACGGAAATCCTGCTGCAGAAGGGCCTGAACGAGCTGCTAAAGGGCCGCACCTCCTTCATCATCGCCCACAGGCTGTCCACGATCAAGAATGCCGACTGCATCATGTACGTCGATAAGGGCGGCATCCTGGAGCGTGGCACCCACGAGGAGCTGGTGGCCCAGGAGGGCGCTTACTATGAGCTGTATATGTCCCAGTATGATTTCCTGACCCAGGAGGCTGCGGGGGGACAGGGTCAGATGCCCCTGAAGTTCGAGACCGCCCAGTACACCGGTGCATGAATTTCCGAGTAATCTTTGCTCGATGTCCGCGCCTGGCCCCATATAGCATTAATCACATAAAAGCTGCAGCCGGAACCGGGATTCCATCCCCATTCCGGCTGCTTTCTTTACGGGAAATACCACTATGCATTTGTCTTCATTCTAACCCTACAGCTTCCTGACCTGCACCGCCAGAGCCTCCCTGTCCGCGCACCCCGCCTTCTCCAGGATATGGGTCATATGCTTCTTCACAGTCCCCTCCGCGATGTACAGCTCCTTTCCGATCTCCCGGTTGCTCATGCCGCCTGCCGCCAGCCTGGCCACCTCCGACTCCCTGTCCGTAAGCCCCATGGCCCTGAGCCCAAAGTACACTCTCTGGCCGTCCGCCTCCGCCCGTTCCGCCTCGCTGTCCTGGGGCTCCTCCATGTAGGAGATCAGCATCCGCTCCAGCCTGAACTTCACAGGCATCAGCAGAAGAATGAGAACCGCCGTAAACAGGATGTCGCCGCTCATCATTACCGTAAGGAGAGAGACTACCGTGACAAACATATCCGCATTTCCCAGCATGTTTGCGGAAAACCCGTCGGCGAGCATATCCATAATATTCATCAGGAATGTGATGATACAGGCTACCACAGCCGCCTTCTCCACACACCGGACCGCCTCCACAGACCTCCGCAGCTCCATCCTGGCGCATCCCTTCCCTTTCCTGGCAAAGGCTCTTGCAAATCCCCGGAAGAAATCCTTCACCATTCCGGCCTGGTACAGAATCAGTACAATGATACAAACCTGGAGCATAGGAACCCATACGTCGCAATAGCGGATAATTTTCCACACTCTGCGGGGCCCTCCATATATCGCCAGACCTAAGTACAGAATCCAGGCAATCCCCAGCGCCGACCATAACCATCTGCATCCCAGTACCTTCCCTAATTTCTTCAGAAATTTTTTCTCCCTAAAATTTTTCATCTCGCTCCCACCTTTCCTCTTATTCCAGTTCCGCGTCTGCCCCGCCAGCACCCGGACATTGGCAGAGTATTTCCGGACGCTGAAGGAATTCGTCCGTAAATCCTCTGGGGTACTGGACTTAGCGCCCAACCATCTGCAGATACCCTTATTTTACCGAAAGCGCCCTGCATTTTGCAAGATGATTTCCCGTACCACCCCTCGAAAAAGGGGGTGGTATCCTTCTACCACCCCCGTCGTTCCGCTATTTATCAGCCTCTCCCGCTCCGGACACTACCCTCAGGAACTTGCCGGCGCTCATCCGATTCCTCAAATCCCCAGCAGCATAGCGGCGAACCGGAAATATACCAGCAACGACAAAGCGTCCACGATTGTTGTAATGAACGGGCTGGCCATCACGGCCGGGTCGAATCCAATCCGCTTGGCTCCTATGGGCAGCAGACAGCCCACCACCATAGCCATCAGCACCGCCGCCACCAGAGTCAGGCACACCGTAAGCGCCACCCACAGCCCCACCCGGTCGAAGAGCATCAGCTTGGCGAAATTCGCCGCCGCCAGCGTCCCGCCGCAGAGAATGGCCACCCTGATTTCTTTCCACACCACCTTGGGCACGTCGCGATAAGTAATCTCCCCCAGGGAAAGCCCGCGGATAATGGTCACGCTGGCCTGGCCGCCCGCATTTCCCCCTGTGTCCATCAACATGGGAATGAAGACTGTCAGCACCGCGCATACGCTCAACGCGTCCTCAAAGGAAGCGATGATCGCCCCCGTAAAGGTGGCCGACACCATCAGCAGCAGCAGCCAGGGAATCCTTTTCTTATATGTCTCTCCCACGGTGGTCCGCATGTAGGGCTTGTCGCTGGGCACGATGGCCGCCATCTTCTCCATGTCCTCCGTGGTCTCTTCTTCCATGATGTCAACGATGTCGTCAACCGTGATGATGCCCACCAGGCGGTTCTCGTTGTCCACCACCGGCATGGCGATGAAGTCGTATTTCTTGAACTGCTCCGCCACCTGCTCCTGATCCATGAGGGTGTGGATGGAGATCACGTTCTCGTGCATGATGTCCGCGATCCGCTCGTCCCCCCGGCTCAGCAGGAGATACCGCAGCGCCACAGTGCCCACCAACTGCCTCCTGGCATCCAGCACATAGCAGATATTGATGGTCTCGCTGTCCAGACCCACGGCCCGGATTCGCTCGATGGCCTGATCCACCGTCAGACTCTCCTTCAGGGACACGTACTCCACCGTCATGATGCTCCCCGCGGAATCCTCCGGGTAGCGCAGAAGCTGGTTCACGGCCTGGCGGGTCTCCGGATTGGCATTGGCCAGCAGCCGCTCCACCACATTGGCGGGCATCTCCTCCAGAAAATCCGCGGCATCGTCCGCCATCAGGTTGTCGATGACGCTGCCGGCCTCCCTGTCGGACAGGGAGGTGATGATGGCCTCCTGGCTGTCGAACTCCAGATAGGAGAACACGTCCGCCGCCAGGTCCTTCGGCAGGATGCGGTACACCTTCAGCCTCTCCTCGTCCTCCAGCTCCTCCATCAGGAACGCGATGTCCGCCTCGTTGAGCTCGACAAGAAATTGACGGATATTCGTATATTTCCTGGCGGCAAGAAGCTCCTTAAGTTCCTCTAATTCGATTCTTCTCTCCATAGCATTTCTCCTTATGTGGTTTTAGAATTGTCCGGCAACTTCGACCAGGAAGAGGGTTGTCGCTGCTTATTTTCGTACTCTTCATCCAAAACCACCACCTTTCGAAATGCTGTATTCATCAGAATCCGCGATACGTCTCTGACATTCCCATTTTAACGTCAGAACGCCTCTTTGTCAATGTAATAAATCTCTTTTATTCCCTCCAGGCCCACCCGCCCGCTGGTGGCGTCCGCCAGCTCCTTCTTCAGTATGCCCAGCGCCTCCGCAGGAATATGCAGCCGCAGGGCCACATTCTGCCCGTATTCCGCGGACAGGGGCTCTATGCCTCTTTCCCTCAGCAGGTACTGCACCTTGCCTATGTCGCCGTAGTCCGCTTCCGCCACAGCCTCATAGCCCGGGCGCATCCTGCCCACCCGGCAGTTCCGCAGGCCCTCCTTCACGGCCTGGGTGTAGGCCCTGACCAGGCCCCCGGTGCCCAGCAGCACGCCGCCGAAATACCTGGTGACCACCACCGCCGCGTTGCGGATTCCCTCTCCCGTCAGCACCTCCAGCATGGGCCGCCCCGCCGTCCCGGAAGGCTCCCCGTCGTCGCTGCAGCGGGTCAGCTCCGCCCTGCCGCCTATCACGAAGGCGGAGCAGTTGTGCCTGGCGTCCCAGTATTTCTTCTTCATCTCTTCGATGAAGCGCACTGCCTCCTCCTCGCTCTCACATGCCCGAAGCGTGGCGATGAAGCGGGATTTCTTCTCCACATACTCTCCCTCTCCGCCTGATAACAGCACGCGGTAGGAGCCCTCTCTTCCACTTTCCATATATCTTCCCCGTTTCCCATCTGATTTTTCTGTCATTATGCCTTTCTTCTATCTAGAATAGCATAATATGTCTAAAATGTGAAACAATTATTAAGAAGAAAAAGAAATCCTTTATTTACATAATACTTTTTGGTATAATATATTAAATATGCGAATACGCAACCATCCCTTCCAAAACGTATCAGCAGAAAGGCGAATCAAATGAACTATGGAAAAAGAGGTGTCCGCGCCAAGCAGAGGGCACTTAACTCTAAGACAAAGAAACTGGGGCGCAAGCTCATACTGACCCTGGTGAAGCTTGCCCTGGCCTCCGTCATCGGCATCGTAATCTGCGCCGTCTGCGCCGGGCTGGGCGCCTACAAGGGCATCCTGGCCTCCACGCCGCAGATCCACTTAAGCGATGTGGTGGCCACGGGGGAAGCTACCATCGTGTACGACTGCGAGGGCAACGAAATCGACCAGTATGTCAGCATGAACTCCAACCGAATCCAAATCAACAGCATGGACCTCATCCCCAAGCATCTGGGAGAGGCTTTCGTGGCTCTGGAGGACAAGCGCTTCTACAAGCACAATGGCGTGGATTTCGAGGGAATTGTCCGCTCGGCCGTACACTTCATACAGTCCATGGGCAAGACAAAGGAAGGTGCCAGCACCATCACCCAGCAGCTTCTGAAGAACACCATCTTCACCACATGGACCGAGGAAAACGGGAACATGATTAAGATGTTCAAGCGAAAGTTCCAGGAGCAGTACCTGGCCCTGGCCATCTCCGAGCGGTTCACCAAGGAGGAGGTGCTGCTGCGCTATATGAACGCCATCAACCTGGGGCAGAACACCCTGGGCGTGGAGTCCGCTTCCCAGCGGTACTTCGGCAAATCCTGCAGCGACCTTACCCTGTCGGAATGCGCCGTCATCGCCTCCATCACCCAGAACCCCACCGGCCTGGATCCCATCCGCTTCCCTGAGTCAAATGCCAAGCGCCGGCTGGATTGCCTGAACAACATGCTGGAGCTGGAGTTCATCACGGATGCGGAATACGAGGAGGCCATCGCGGATACGGAGGCGGTATATAATCGCATCGAGCTCCACGACCTGGATGTCCAGACCGCCGTCAACACCACTGCCGGCTCCTATTTCTCGGACGCGGTGTACGAGCAGGTGAGGGACGACCTGATCAATATCGCCGGATACAGCGAATCCATGGCGGAGACCCTGCTGACCTCCGGAGGCCTACGCATCGAGTCCACCATGGATCCCACCATCCAGGCAATCTGTGACGAGGAATTCTCCAACCCGGAGAACTTCCCCGAGAACGTATACTGGTACCTAAACTATGCCCTCACCGTCTACGGTGCCGATGAACAGCAGTACAATTTCAGCAAAGAGAACATGATGACCTGGTTCAAAGACAATCTGGACAAGGGCTTCAACCTGATATTCAGTTCCCAGGATGCGGCCTATGAGGCCATCGCCACCTACCGCAGCGCCATGCTGGCGGATCTGGGGATTGCCGACAGGGAGGACAACTATCTGGAGACCATCTCCATGACCGCTCAGCCCCAGGCCGCAATGACCATCCAGGATCAGTCCACCGGCTATGTGGTAGCCATCGTCGGCGGGCGCGGCACAAAGGAGGGGAGACGAACCCTGAACCGCGCTACCGATGCCAAGCGTTCACCCGGCTCCACCTTCAAGGTGCTGGCGGCCTTCGCCCCTGCTTTAGACAGTGCGGGCCAGACCCTGGCCACCCCCTACCTCGATGCTCCCTTCAACTTCAGCGACGGCACTCCCTGCCGGAACTGGTACAGCGGGTATCGGGGCATCAATTCCATCCGGGACGGCATCAGGGAATCCCTGAACATCGTCGCCGCCAAGACCGAGACTGTCATCACGCCCCAGTTGGGCTATGATTATCTGCTGAACTTCGGCTTCACCACCCTGACGGACGGCGTATGGCTCAGGGACTCCACCGGGGAGGAGCGCTTCTACACGGATGTCAACCAGACGCTGGCTCTGGGCGGGCTGACCTACGGCGCCACGCCCCTGGAGCTGACGGCCGGCTATGCGGCCATCGCCAATATGGGAGCCTATATAGAGCCTAAGCTCTACACCAGGGTGACCAATACGGACGGCGACATCCTTTTAGACAATACCAATCCCACCTCCAGGCAGGTCATCAAGGAGACCACCGCTTTCCTGCTCACCGATGCCATGGTGGATGTGATAAGGGGTGTGGGCGGCACCGGCACCAGCTGTAATTTCAGCTCCACCATGGCCATCGCCGGCAAGACCGGCACCTCCACGGATTACAACGATGTATGGTTCGCCGGTTTCACGCCCTACTACACCTGCAGCGTCTGGTCTGGCTATGACAACAATGTGCATATGCGCACCGAGCGTCCCGGCAGGGAGGTGGATCTGTCCAAGACCCTCTGGACCGCCATCATGAAGCGCGTCCATGAGAACCTGCCCGATGAGAAATTCACCACGCCCCAGGGCATCGTCCGGGCGGAGGTGTGCACCATGTCGGGCCTGCAGCCTATCCCGGGTGTCTGCACTACTACAAGAGGCGAATACTTTGCCGCGGGAACGGCCCCTACAGATCCCTGCAATATCCATTACGTGGGAGATGTCTGCCATTACGACCTGCTTCCTGCAAGCCCTGAATGCCCGATGAAGGTACCCGGCAATCTGGATCTGCCGTTCCAGGAGGATCCTTCCCTTCTGCAGGGCTCCGCGGCCATCACGCCTGAAGGAGAGACGGCGGACGGCTCGGACAGCCCGCATTGCCAGCACGATGCCGCGTTCTTCGCGAATCCCGACTATGAGGCCATCCTGGCGCAGCAGGCCTGGGAGATTACGGAACGCGACCTTGCCGCCCAGCAGGAGGCCCTTCAGGATCCCGGTATCGACCCCAATGCGCAATGATTTCATAATTCCTGACCTAAAGGCCGCGATGCGCTG
>OFFE01000409.1_pt1 | contig 37568 bp, 44 predicted proteins | sample 1521371 | NCBI WGS metagenome assembly OFFE01 (sample SAMEA3504131, study PRJEB24116) | mouse gut metagenome | biome: mouse gut; feature: mouse-associated habitat; material: faeces | place: Denmark | collected 2011 | reverse complement strand
CCATGATGTTCTGGGGCTTGATGTCCCGGTGGACGATGCCCCGGCTGTGGGCGTGACTGAGGCCCTTCATGATCTGTGTGATGAAATGCAGGGCCTCCGGCCAGTTCAGACGGCCCCGGCGCTCCATATACTGCTTCAAAGTGATGCCGTCGATCAGCTCCATGACGATATAGTCCATATCCCCCCGGCGGCTGACATCATAAACCGCCATGATGTTGGGATGGGACAGCATGGCCACGGCCTGGGACTCGTCATGAAACCGGCGGCGAAACTCCGCGTCCTCGCTGAGATCCTTTTTCAGCATCTTGATAGCCACCAGACGGTTCAGACGGTGGCACTTGGCTTTAAATACCACCGCCATGCCACCGGTTCCGATGATCTCCAGAATCTCGTAGCGGTTATCCAGCATCTTTCCTATGTATCGTTCCATAGTCAAGCGTTCCTTTCGTTCACTGCCAGCGTATCAACACGGCGGTCACATTATCCGGAGCCCCCTGCTCCTTCGCCATCTCCAGCAGACGGTCCAGACACTGATTGTCTCCCGCGCCGCCGTGAATCTCCCGGGCCAGCTCATGGTCCGTCACCATGCCGGTAAGTCCGTCGGTGCACAGCAGCAGGCTGTCCCCCGACTCCAGAGATACCCGGTAGCTGTCGCTGAGGGCCGATCGGTCGGGTCCCAGGGCCCGGGTGATGATGTTGCGGTTGGGGTGCCGCCGGGCCTCCTCCTCCGTGATGTTGCCCTGCTCTACCAATCGCTCCACAACGGAATGGTCCCGGGTAATCCGGGAAATACCGCCTCCGGCCCGGATCAGATAAGCCCGGCTGTCTCCCACGTTATCCAGCAGAGCCTCCCCTTCCCGCAGCACAGCGGAAACCAGGGTTGTCCCCATGCCGCGAAGACCGTCTTCAGCGCAGGAACGCTCATACACAGCGGTATTGGCCGCCGCCACAGCGAAGGCTGTTACCTCCCGCACCCGCTCCCAGTCCATCTCCGGCTGGAGATTGGCCTTGCAGGCGGTAAGGAAGGCGTCCACCGCCAGCTGGCTGGCCAGCTTCCCACCTCCCGGTCCGCCCATGCCGTCGCAGACCACGCAGATCGTGAACCCGGCTTCGCCGCCGTCATGGACGGCATAGGCGTCCTGATTCTCCCGCCGGACCAAACCGATATCCGTCATCCCCCATATGTTCGTCATACTCCTTGCTCCTCTCTCCCCTTCTCCATGGCCTTCCGCCGCAGCTGCCCACAGCTGGCGTCAATATCGCCGCCCAGGCTGCGCCGCACAGTAGCGGTAATCCCCTGGCGCTCCAGACGCTGCTGGAACTGCCGCACCCGGCGGCTTGGCTTCAAGGGGCTTTCCGCCACATCGTTGAGGGGAATCAGATTAACATGCCCCGGCATCCCCCGGAGCTTTTTCACGATCATATCCGCCTGCCAGTCCCTGTCGTTGACGCCGTCGATCATGGCGTACTCAAAACTGATGCGGCGGCCTGTCCTGTGGAAATATTCGCGGCAGGCCCCGAACAGCTCCTCCACGTCATAGGCCCGGTTCACCGGCATGATCCGGCTTCTGGTCTCGCTGTCCGGCGCATGCAGGGACACCGATAGTGTGAGCTGAAGCTCCAGCTCCGCCAGGCGGCGGATGCCCGGAATCACACCACAAGTGGACAAGCTGATGTGCCGCATGCCGATATTCAGTCCCTGAGGGTGGTTCACCAGCTCCAGAAACCGCAGCACATTGTCCAGATTGTCCATAGGCTCCCCGATCCCCATCAGCACAATGTTGGAAACAGGTACGCCGCTGTCGGCCTGGGTGAAGATCACCTGTTCGGCCATCTCCCCCGGCGTCAAATCCCGGATCTTCCCTCCCAGTGTGGAGGCGCAGAAAGCACAACCCATACGGCAGCCCACCTGGCTGGAGATGCAGACGGTATTTCCGTGGCGATAGCGCATGAGCACCGTCTCAATGCAATTGCCGTCCTGAAGCTCCCAGAGGTATTTGACAGTGCCATCCGCCTGGGAAATCTGCCTGCGGACCGCGTTCAGGCCGCTCAGCCGGCACATCCCCGCCAGCTTCTCCCGCAGCGGTTTGGATAAATCGCTCATCTCGTCAAAAGAGCGGACTCCCCGATGGAGCCAGGTAAACACCTGCCGGCCCCGGAATGCGGGTTCCCCCATCTCTTTCAAGGCCGCCGTCAACTCGTCCAGGGTCATGGATCGTATGTCTGTGTTCATCGCTTCCTCATTTTGCAGACGTAAAAGCCGTCGGTATCGTGGCGCTGGGGCCACAGAGTCAGGCTTCCGTCATTCATTTCTTGTAATCCTGGCAGCGGAAAACGCTCCTTTTGGAAATCCTCATGCCGCTTCAGGAAGGCCTCCGTCACCGCCTGATTCTCCTCCGGCAGAATCGTACAGGTGGCATACAGCAGCACGCCTCCGGACTTCACATACCTTCCCGCATTGTCCAGAATGGCGCTCTGTACCTCCGGCAGGCCCGCCAGCCGGACAGGGTCCTTGTAGCGGATATCCGGCTTCTTACGGATAATGCCCAAGCCGGAGCAGGGCACGTCGCACAACACCGCATCAAAGCCCTCCAGCCAATCCTCCCGGACCTTTCGCCCGTCGGCCAGCAGAGGGTGGACGCAGCAAAGGCCCAGACGCTCTCCGCCCTTCTCAATCAGCGCCAGCTTGTGGGAATGGATGTCGCAGGCAATGACCTCCCCTTTGTCCTCCATCGCCATGGCGGCGGCAAAGGATTTCCCCCCAGGCGCGGCGCACACGTCCAGCACCCGGTCCCCGGGCTTTAGCCCCGCCGCCAGCACTGCGGCTCTGGCAGCGGCGTCCTGCACCTGAAACCACCCCTCCCGGAAGGCGTGCATCGTCTCCAGACTGCCTCCCCCCGCAATCCGCCAGCAATCCGGCAGCCAGGGGTGTGGGGTGAGAACCGCGCCGGAAGCCGTCAGACTCTCCAGCAGCTCCTCTTCCCCACATCTCAGCGGATTGCGCTGAATGGTGGTGGGAACGGCCTCATTATCCAGACGGAGGTATTCCTCCGCTTCCTCTTTGCCCAGGATCTCCATAAGCCGCCGGACCAGCCACACAGGGTGGCTGTACCGAAGTGCCAGATATTCTCCCTGGTCCCCGGCAGGAATTTCCGGCAGCTGTTCCTTCTCCCGGCTCAGTCGGCGGAGAACGGCATTGACCAGAGCGGAAGCCCGCCGGTGCTTTTTCCGTTTTACCAGCTCCACGCTCTCATCCACCGCAGCGCTGTCCGGCACCCGGTCCATATACAAAATCTGATAGGCCCCCAGCCGGAGGATGTCCCGAATGAAGGGCTCCAGCGAATCAAAATTCTGGCTGCAAAGGCTGTTCAGATAAAAATCCAGCAGCGCCCGGTTTTGCAACACGCCATACGTCAGGCGGGACGCCATAGCCGCCTCCCGCCGGTTCAAATCGCGGCAGGCGGTTTTCAGGCTGCTGTCCGACCACGCGTCCAGACGGCGGCAAGCCGTCAGCGCCTCCAACGCCGCCTCTCTGCCTCCGGCCATCAATTCCGCCTCCTGCCGCCGTCCCGTCCGGCAAAAATCAGCAGGTACCGCAGCAGCTGGAGCAGACTCATCAGCAGCGCCGCCACATAGGTCAGCGCCGCCGCGGTGAGAACCTTTCTGGCTCCCCTGCGCTCCTCCTCGTCCAGAAGCCCCGCGCCGTCGATAGTCCCCAGAGCCCGGGCAGACGCGTCAAACTCCACCGGCAGCGTCACCAGCTGAAACAGCGTCGTCAGCCCAAACAACACGATGCCCACCAGGAAAAGAGGCTGCAAATACAGAGCAATCCCCAGCATCAGCGCAACAAAGGCAAATTGTGAGCCGAACTGGGTAACGGGAATAATGGCGGAGCGGACCTTCACCGGACCATAACCCACAGCGTACTGCACCGCGTGGCCCGCCTCGTGGGCGGCAACGCCCACCGCGGCCACTGTGGCAGCATTATACACCGGCTCCGAGAGGTAAATGGTATTGTCCCGGGGATCATAGTGATCCGTCAGCTTTCCCCGGCAAGGCCGGATGGCTACATCCCGAACGCCATTGGCCCGGAGAACCTCATAGGCCGCCTGCGCCCCGGTGATACCCCGGCGGCTGCGCTCCCGGCTGTAGCGGCTGAAGCTGGAGCTGACCTTGATCTGCGCATACACGGAGAGAATCAGCACAGGAATCAACAAAATCCAATAAATCGCGTCATAATAGAAATACACGTTTTCCTTCCTTCCTGTTGACAGAAGCTACCGTCCCAGCGGATGCCCCCGCAGATAGTCGGCGGCAGCCATGCGCCGCCCTCCATCCGCCTGGAGCTCCGTGATGACCAGTGCCCTTCCGTCTCCGCAGGCCACGGAAATTCCCCGCTGATCTGCGGAGAGAACCGTCCCCGGCGCTTCGCCTGTGCTTTCCCCTGCGTGGGCGCGGAAAACCTTCCACCGCACTCCGGCCACATCCGTTGTGGCGCAAGGCCAGGGAATCAGTCCGCGAATCTGATTTACCAGGGCCTCCGCCGGCTTCTCCCACCGCAGCGGGGACATTTCCCGCGAAAGCATGGAAGCGTACTGATACTGGGGCCCGTATACCTGTGGCTCCCGGGGCGCTTTCCCCCGCTCCAGCAGCGACAGCGCTTCGCTGGCGGCCTCGCCGCCCAGCTCCGCCAGACGGTCATAAAGCTGGGATGCGTCTTCCTGAGGATCAATAGCCGTTTTCCTGGTCAGAAGAATGTCTCCGGCATCAAGCTCCGAGGCCATGTATTGAATGGTGACGCCGGTTTCCTGATCGCCGTTCAGAATGGCCCAGTTGATGGGCGCGGCTCCCCGGTATTGGGGCAGCAGCGAGGAGTGCACATTGAGCATCGCTGTCCTGGGAATATCCAACAGCTCCTGAGGCAGCAGCTTTCCGTAGGCGGCTACCAGGATCACATCCGGCTCCAGCGCCCGCAGCTCCTCCCACACTGCCTCGTCCCGGCAGGACGCGGGCTGGTAAACGGGAATATTCTGTGTCATGGCATATTCCTTGACAGGTGTTGGAATCAATTTCATTCCGCGGTTCTTCGGTTTGTCCGGCTGGGTATAGGCGGCCACAACGTCCCAGTGGTCCTCCACCAGACGGCGGAGGACTGACACAGCAAAGGCCGGGGTTCCCATGAATACCACGCGCATGCCTTACTCCTCCTCTTCCTGGGACTGATAGTAGGCTTCCAGTTCCTCCTCGCTGAGGAAATGGTCTATGCGCTCCACATAGAGGTGTCCGTCCAGGTGCTCCAGCTCATGGCAGAAGCAGCGGGCCATCAGCTCCTCCCCCTCGGCCTCGAACCATTCGCCATAGCGGTCCTGGGCCCGGATACGGACAAAATTGGGCCGCGTAACCATCCCCCACTTGCCAGGAACGCTGAGGCATCCCTCCGGGCTGGTTTGCTGGCCGCTCTGCTCCAGAATCTCCGGGTTCACCAGCTCCAGCATGTCGTCCCCATCCCCAGCGATCACCACCGCCCGGCGGAGAACGCCTACCTGCGGAGCCGCCAGCCCCGCCCCCTGGGCCTCCGCCAGAGTTTCCTTCATGTCGTCAAGAAGATCATGCAGGCGCTTGTTGAAATCCGTCACCGGGCGGCACCGCTTCCCAAGGCGGTCGTCACCTTGGATGACAATTCTTCTGATAGCCATCGTTATTTTATCCTCCTACTGCCGGGAATAAACTTCCCCGGGGTTTGGTTGGTAAATGGCGTCCTGCCATTTTCAAACACGCCCTAATACTCTGCCAAGTCAGAAATTGCAGATTGAATTGGGAGCAGGATTTTTGCAGAGCGAGGCGGAAAACGCCGGTGGGCTGACGCCCACCAAGAACGGCAGCGAAGCCATGCGGAAATCCTACCCAAAGACAAATGCAATTTTCTGGCTTGGCGGAATGCTAGTCGTCTGCGTTGCAGTCCACAAACAGATTCATCCCTCTGTTTTCCTTGTTTTGATGAAAGGCGCGAATGTAATAGGATATCAATTCTCTGGTCGTGTGATCGTTTTTTCCGATCCAGAACACGCGGTACCGGTACCGGTTGTTGACCTTCACGATGGGGGCCGGAGCGGGCCCCAGAATTTCTACCGACATATTTGCCGCCGTGGGATACCGTACTCCGCCGCGCATGGCTTCCCGCAGCTGAGCGGCGGCGCGAAGCGCCGCGCCCTCCTCCGGACCGGACACAGTCAGAGTGAAGATATCCGCAAAGGGCGGGTACCGCCTGGCGCGGCGGATGCGGATCTCCGAAGCGTAAAAGCTGTTGTAATCCTGGGCGGCGGCACTGGTGATGACCTCGTTGTCCGGGGTGAAGGTCTGGATCACCGCACGGCCGTCCTTGCTGCCCCGGCCAGCCCGGCCCACCACCTGAGTCAGCAGGCTGAAAGTCCGTTCCGCAGCATGGTAGTTGTCGATGTACAAGCTCAGGTCCGCCGACACAACGCCCACCAGTGTCACATTTTCAAAATCCAGTCCCTTGGCCACCATCTGGGTGCCCAGAAGAATGGGAATTTTCTCTTTGTCAAAGCGCTCCAGCAGCGCTTCATGATTCCCGGACACCGTGTCCGCATCCATCCGAAGGACCGGGATCTGGGGAAACAGCTGCCCGAGCTCCTCTTCCACCTTCTGCGTGCCAGCACCAATCTGCTTCATCAGTCCGCCGCACTCCGGGCACTGTCCCGGTGTGCGCTCCGAGTGGCCGCAGTAGTGGCACATCAGCCGCCCGTTGGCGCTGTGGTAGGTGAGCGGCACGCTGCATCGGGGACACTGCGGCGCCTCCCCGCACTCTCCGCACAACAGCATCCGGCTGCTGCCACGGCGGTTGAGAAACAAAATGCTCTGCTCCCCGCGCTGGAGATTCTCCGCCAGCTCCCGGCGAAGAGGCATACTGATCATACCGGCGTTGCCGGCCCGGACCTCCTCCCGCATATCGGCAATCACCACCCTGGGCAGCGGCTGCCGGTTGAAGCGGGAGCGGAGGATCAGCTTCTGATATACGCCCTTCTGGGCCTGAAAGGTAGTCTCCACCGAAGGCGTGGCGGAGCCCAGCACCAGCACAGCCTCCTGCTGGGAGCAGAGGAATTTTGCCACATCCCTGGCGTGATACCGGGGAGGATTCTCCGACTGGTAGCTGCTCTCGTGTTCCTCGTCCAGGATAATCATTCCCAGGTTTTCCAGAGGTGCAAATACCGCGCTTCGGGTCCCCAGGACAATGTCTACCTCGCCCCGCCGGATCCGTTTCCACTGGTCATAGCGCTCCGTCATGCGCAGGCCGCTGTGAAGCATCACCACCCGGTCCCCGAAATACGCGGTAAATCTGGCCATCATCTGGGGCGTCAGTGCGATCTCCGGCACCAGAATCATGCCCTGCTTCCCCCGACGGACCACCTCCTGGAGAAGCCGGATATAAACGGAGGTTTTTCCGCTGCCGGTGACTCCGTAGAGCAGGGCACAGGATGCCTTCCCCTCGTCCAGCCGGGCGAGAATCCCGTCATAGGCCGCCTGCTGCTCCCCGGTGAGAACGATAGGGCCGCCCTCCGCCGCCTCCGGCCGGGGCACCCGCAGAACCTCCACCTGGGAAAACGTCACCAGTCCGCTTTTCTCCAGGCTCTGCAGTGTCCGCATGGATGCGCCGGTGAAGTAGCAGACATCGCCGGACAACGCAGGGCCGGCAGAGCACAGTAGCCGGATAACCTCATAACGCATGGGCGCACTGCGCCGCCTGGGCTCTACAGCCGCCAGCGCTTCCTCCGCTGATACCGCCAGGGAAATCCGGCTGGCCTGCTTGTCGGAAACCCTGCGTCCGGCGGCAGCCTCAACGGTGACGGCGCCCCGCCGGTGAAGCTCCCGTACTACAGCCGCCGCACCCTCGCCGCAGGCAAGGCGCAGCGTCTCCAGCTCTGCGCTGCCGCCATGGGACACCAGGGTCTCCAGAATCCGGCTCTCCTTCTCGTTGGCTCCGGCCTTCAGGGCGGTCTCCCGGTCCACCGCCAGCGTGCAGACCTCCCGCAGCCGGTACCACAATCCGGCGGGCAGCAGCACCTTCACCGCATTGTACAAGGTACAGAAATACCGCTCCCGGAGCCAGAGAGCCAGCTTGATCTGCCGGGGGCTCAGAACGCTTTCGCCATCCAGGACCTCTCCAACAGCCTTCAGCTCTCCCCGCTTGCTGTCCTGTCCAACAGCAAGAACGAAGCCCTCGCTGGCCTTGTTGCCTCTGCCAAAGGGAACCGCGACACGCACGCCCGGCCGGACCTTCTCCAGCAGCTTCTCCGGGATCAGGTAGTCATAGGGCTTATCGATGGTATAGGTGGCGGCGCTGACGGCCACCCGGGCAATGCTGGCCAGTTCCATGGGATTCTCCTCTTTTCGCGCAAAAAGCGGCGGCAGCCGCTTTCGGGGAAATTATTCTACGTCCTTGATCTCAATATCCGACGCGGCGGCGGAGATTTTGCCGTCAGCCACTTCCTTGATCGCCAGGGTTACGGGCTTCACGTCGGTCTTTTCTCCCAGGTCCTCCGCCTCCTGGGCAATCTGGCGGGCCCGGCGGGCCACCACATTCACCAGCAGGTAGCGGTTGGGTACATTGGCGGTCAGCTTGTTCATAGCGGGATAGAGCATCATAATGATATCATTCCTTTTTGATAGATTTGAAATAGTTATAGTTTGGGAAAACTCCTCAGACAGACGGCGCTGCCGGCCGGCGCAGTGAATCATATATTGACCGCGCGTCCAAAGATACTATACTCCGGTATTCTTTGTCAATATCCTCGACGGTAAACAAAAGGCACATATTCTGGCTACTGATCTCGCCCAGCTTCATCAGTGCCCCTCCTATTGGTCAATCAGCGCAATTCGCTCATCCGGGCGGCAATGCTCCGCCACCATGATGGCGCGGATCTCATCCACAGCGTGATCCACCGTATCGTTGATGACAAAATAGTCAAAGTCCTTGGCGGCGGCAAACTCCTCCTTGCCCCGGACCAGACGGGACCGCACTTTTTCCATATCCTCGGTGCCCCGGCCGATGAGACGCCGCTCCAGCTCCGCCCAGCTGGGGGGAGCCACATAGATACGCACCGTCTCCGGCCGCTTGCGTTTCACCTGCTCCGCGCCCTGAATCTCAATGTCCAGCAGCACATCTCTGCCCTGGTCCATGGCCTTATCCACGTACAGCTGCGGCGTGCCATACCGGTTGCCCACAAACTGGGCGTGCTCCAGAAACTGGTCCTCCTCGATCCATTTTTCAAACTGCTCCATGGTAAGGAAATGGTAGTGCATACCATCCACCTCGCCGGGGCGGGGCGCCCTGGTGGTAGCGGATACGGAGAAGTACAGCGTGGGATCGCTGGCCAGCAGACGGACCACCACGGTGCCTTTCCCCACGCCGGAAGGGCCGCAGATGATAAATGTCTTTCCTCTCTTCATCACTCATCCTCCTCCAATACAGTGGGATCCACGCCGAACCGGGGGGCCAGCTTCTCCAGAGGCAGGCCGGAGAGGATCACATGATCGCTGTCCATCACCAGCACCGCCGCCGTCTTGCGGCCAAAGGTGGCATCAATAAGCATGCTGCGCTCCCGGGCCTCAGAAATCAGCCGCTTGACCGGAGCGGAATCCGGTCCCACCACCGCGATCAGACGTCCGGCGGACACCATGCCGCCATAACCAATGCTCACCAGCTCATTTTCTCTACTCAATATTCTGCACCTGCTCCCGGATTTTCTCAATCTCCGCCTTCAGCTCCACTACGTCCCGGGCAATCTGTACGTCGCTGCACTTGGAACCGATGGTGTTGGATTCCCGGTTGACCTCCTGGATAAGGAAGTCCAGCTTCCGTCCTACAGGCTCCCGGCTTTGCAGCATCTCCCGCAGCTGGGCCAGATGGCTGCGCAGGCGCACTGTCTCCTCGTCTACCGCCACCTTGTCGGCAAAGATGGCCGCCTCGGTGAGAATGCGACTCTCATCCACCGTGGCGCTCTGGAGCACCTCATTCATTCTGGCCAGCAGCTTCTCCCGGTACTCCGCCACCGTCTGTGGGGAGCGCTCCTCCACCCGGGCGGTAAGAGCTTCGATGGCATCCAGCCGGCGGTAAACATCAGCGGCCAGCTTTTCCCCCTCTTTCCCCCTCATAGCCGCGTGGGCGGCAAGGGCTTCCTCCGTCACCTCGCACAGGCTGGCGGAGAGGGACTCCAGATCCTCCTCCGCCTTGGTGATGGCCAGCACATCCGGCAGGCGGGCCAGATCGGTGGCATAGAAGCTACCCTTCACCCACCTGCCATCGCCCAGATTGTACAACTTTTTCAGCGCCTCAATGTAGCTCTTCGCCAGGGTCTCGTTGACGGCGACCACCGTTTCCTCCACCCCTATGGAATCCACGGCGACGAACACATCCACTTTGCCCCGGCTGACATTTTTCTGCACCAGGCCCTTGACGGCGTCCTCCGCAAAAATATATGCCCGCGGCATTTTCACCGAGCAGTCCAGATAGCGGTTGTTGACGCTGCGGACCTCCACCGTGATATCCCGCCCGTCAATGGTCCGGCGGGCCCGGCCGTAGCCAGTCATGCTCTTGATCAAATCCGGTTCCCCCTCTTAGTTATGTCTACGCCGCTTCCTCTCAGCAGCAGAAAAAGCGCATTCCACCAAAGCCGCACAGATTGCACATCAGGTAGGTACATGCCAGCCTTCCGCACAGATTGTCCCCGCTGCAGCCGGAGGTAAACACCTCATAGCCCTCCGGACGGTATCCCGCCTGATTATTCTCCACAAAGTTCAGCGCCTGCCGGAACTCCGCGCTGCCGGGATTCATCTGGCAGGCAGTCTGATAGTACCGCCGCGCTTCATCCACCCAGCCCCGGCGATAGCAGATTGTTCCCTTGAGAAAGTTCCACTCCCCGTTGTGATCGTCCATCCGGTCAAGCAGCTGCTCCGCCATCCCAAGGTCGTTGCGGTTGATGGCCATGCGCACCTGCTGAAAGGCGGGACTGCCCGCAGATTGCCGCTGATAGTCCGTATAGCTCTGCCGGGCATAGGCGCTGCCGCCGCTGGCGCTTCGTCCGCTCCGCTGGCGCTGAATCGCGTCATAGGCGGCGTTGATCTCCTTCATCTTCTCCTGAGCCAGATCCGCCAGAGGATTGTCGTGATAATTGTCCGGATGGTACTTTCGGGCCAGCTCTCGGTATGCCTTCTTGATCTCCTCGTCAGTGGCGGTGCTGGGAATATTCAAGACTTCGTACGGGTCGGTCATAGCTGCTCCTTGTTTCTGCCCGCAAGGCGGAAGACCGCGTCACGGGATTGGAATGTCCCCTCTAAAACGGCTCTCCCTACAAGAAAGAGTCCTTCATAAACAGTGGCCCGAATAATGGAACTCCATACGCCGAAGTCCCATAATTCAAAAGCCGCCGCCATCAGGCGGATGGAGTGGTCCAGCGTAACGGTCAGGCTCTCTCTCGCCGCCTCCGTCAGCTCCCCCTTCTCCAGGGAGAAGTGGCAGAGCAGCGGGTTATAGTTGCCGGAAGCAAAGTCCTTCGCCAGATCGTCTGCCGCGTCCACCAGATAAATCCACCGGCCCAAGTGATAGAGCAGCTGCTCCAGCACCCGGCGCTTCACTGGTTCCGCCGCCGCTTCAGCCGCCGCAGAAAGCAGCCGGGCGAAGGCGTCCGCCGGCTCGTCCAGCGATGCACATTTCGCTTCCTCCAGCCGCCGCAGCTCCTCCAGCTGCCGCCGGACTGTCCCGTCAAAGGCGGGACGGCGCTCCCTTGCCCGGCAGAACGCGCCCTTGAGCGCCCCGGAGGCCGCCCGGTATTTCATCTTTCCCTTTCCGGGATCAGCCAGCGCATCCTGAATCTGCCACCAGGCGAGGATCACACTCTCGTCCGCCGCCAGCGCCAGCGCATTGTTTTCCGGGAAATAGTCCCGGCCGGCAATGGGATGGACCATACAGCCGCCATGGAGGGGGTTTCCCTCTTCCTGCGGCCAGAACAGAACCGCCAGAAAGGTAAAATCATAGTTGAGAATCATTCTCGCCGCCTGACCATACCGCGCTCCCAGTGTACGGCAGAGGCCGCAGTAGACGCCACCGAAGCGGCTCTTGTCCTCCTCCGTCAGCCTGGCGGCGGAGGGAAGTACATATCCGAACACCGCCGTCCTACAGCTTTCTGACCACCCGGTAGGCGACACCTGACCGCTTTTTCACCACGCGGTCACAGATAACCGCGCCTCCAAGGCCCAACACAAAGCCCGCTCCGCCCCAGAAATACCGCCACGGCTCCGGCAGAGCGCCCGGCAGCAAATAGCCCAACAGGAACAGGACCACTGGCAGCCCGTACACCACCGTCGCCGCGCCCAGCACCCGGTTGTCGCTGTAGACCTCCACCCGGTCCCCCAGGGATACAGGGATGTCGCTGACGGCCCGGATGACCAGCTCAGACGCCTTCCCCGCGCAGCGGCCGCAGCCGTCGCAGCTGTGCCCGCAGGCGGTTTGGCGGGTGACGGTCAACTCCACCTCTCTTCCGCCGGAGGCGGGAATGGCAGTAACGGTAGCGGTCTGTGTCATGGGCCTGGCCTCCTCAGCTGGATATGATTTTGCCGGTAACAGTGGGCGATCCTATGGCGCCCACCTCGCTGTAGCCATCCACCAACACGGTGGCAGGAAGCGTTACCGTACCGTCGGAGGCAATCTCCGTCAAATCCACCACAATGCGGATGTCCTCCTCTGTCACCTGCTCCATATCCTCGGCGGGCCCACGCAGTTCCACATCCACAGAGGGCGCAATCAGGTCAAACCTCTGCCGTTCACTGGCACCCACGTGCTTGATGTTGGTCACGGTAAAGCTCTTTGTAACCAGTCCGTGAAACCTGATGGACAGGTTTGTGGTGGTGTAGCCGCTGATGTTCTCGCATCCTGCGGGAATCTTGATCTCCAGCGGGTTTTTGTCCAATTCGGTATAGCGGCTGAGATCCACCTCTCCCAGAACTATCTCGTCCAGAGTCTCCAGACTCAGCGGATCTCCGGCCACAGTGATCGTCTTCGGGTCCAGCTCGCAGTCGGCATTGGCCCTCCGGGACCCGGGAGATTCCTTGTACTTCACAACCAGCGGCAGTTCCTTTACCATGTATACCGGAACCGTCACATTCACCCGCTGCTCGGACACACGCACATTCTGCGTCTCAATCACGTTGCCATCACTGTCCAGCAGCTCGTAATCGTACTCCTGCCGGATGGTGTCGCTGGCCCCGGTGATGTCCACCACCACCCGAGCGGAAGCCACCATATCCACATTTTCCTGCAAACCGCTGAGGGTGAGAACTGCCGGCTCGGTGGTCACACCCTCGGCCTTGTACAAATAGGGATCATCCACCGTTCCCACCACGGTTGTATTCACCGGAATATCCCTGGAATAGAGTCTTGTCACCTGAACGGTGATGGTAGAACGGGACTGGCGCTCGATCTTGATATCGCTTTTATTGATCCTGTCCGGCGTTACCAATTGCCAGTCCAAACTGTAAGGTCCCACCGAACCGATGCTGGTCAGACTCACCTGAGCCCGGATGTCCCCAGGGCGCAGGCTGGTAATCACCGACCTAGGACCGCTGATGGTCAGATTCAGGCTGGCATCCTCTCCGTCAGCCAGCATCAGGCCCCGGCTGGGCAGGGTGTCCTCTGCTCCGATAAAGTCGATGGGAACGCCGGTGATCTCCATCTGCATCTCATTGCCCAGCTCGTTATCCACGTACAGCCAGAAAACAATTGCCAGCAGGAGGCTCAGCACTACATAGAGGATCTTGTTGCCTTTTTCACTCATCTGTGCTCTCACCGTCCTTCTTCTCCTTGACCAACAGACTCTTCAGGCTCTTGCGCTTTTTCCCGTCCTGCCCTTCATCCTCTGCCTGCTGGGGCAGCAGCTCGTTGCGCAGCAACTGCTCAAGAGTCTCAGTCATCAGATGCCGCTTGAGCATTCCGCCTACGGCCACAGAGATGGAGCCTGTCTCTTCGGAAACCAGCACCACCACCGCGTCGGAGTTCTCACTCATGCCGATGCCCGCCCGGTGGCGCATGCCCAGATCCCGGCTCAGGTTCACATTCCGGCTCAGGGGGAGCATGCAGCCAGCTCCCAGTACCCGCCCCTCTCGGACAATCACAGCGCCGTCGTGCATGGGCGCTTTCACAAAAAAGATATTTTTAAGCAGCTCCGAGGATACCTCCGCATCCAGCTTGGTGCCGCTGCGGAGAATTTCATCCATCTGGTTCTTCCTCTCAAAGACGATCAGCGCACCGGTGCGGGACTTGCTCATCTCACCGCAGGCCAAAACCGTCTGGGATATTGCGTCCTCTATGGTCTGCCGGTCCACCTGCGGCTTGGAAAACAGCTGGAGGAAGGGAAGCTGGCTGCTGCCCACCTGTTCAAGCACACGGCGGATCTCCGGATGAAACAGGATCAGCAGGGCCACCACACCCCAGTCCAGCACGTGCCGCAGCACAAAGTTCAGCGCACGCAGCCGTCCCTCGGACAGCCACAGCACCACAATCACCACCAGCACGCCTTTGAGCAGCCGGGAGGTGTTGGTCTTGCGCACCAGCAACAGCAGACGGTATATCAGATAGGCGATTACCAGAATATCCAGCACGTCCCACAATTGCAGGGAGGAGACAAAGCGGGTAAACCGGTAAGCCAGATTTGTTAATACTTCCGTGGCGTCCATGGCGTCCCTCCATTGAAAAAGAATCCCACAAGTAGCTTACATTTTACTCTAAACCGCAGGAAAATGCAACAAATTATCGCCCGGAATTTTTCCAAAAAATCCGACAACCTGAATGACTGGATCTTTTTGCACAAAAATCCAAGGAAACCAGATCATAAGCCGGTTTCCTTGGAACATTTATTGGGAAATATTCATAAAAAGTTTATATGGCAAAGCGGACGCGGGAACAGTCTTTTCACCGCAACTCCCCTTATGACAGCATCCGCAGCACCATCTCCGCCTCCTCCACGGTGTTGAAGGCCGAGGAGGAGAAGCGCAGCGTCCCGGTTTCCTCCGTCCCTGCGGTCCGGTGAGCCAGCGGCGCACAGTGGAGCCCCGCCCGCACAGCCACTCCCTGCTCCGCCAGCTGGTCAGCCAGACTCTCCGGCGCAACGTGCAGCGGCACAACGCTCAGTACGGAGCTCTCACCCATCGGGTCGTCGAACACGCGGTAACCGCCCCTCTTCTTCAGTCCCTCCGCCAGAACGCGGATCACCCGGCTCTCTCTCCTGCGAATCTCCTCCAGTCCCAAGGACCGGACAAATTCCAGGCCCGCCAGCAGGCCTGCCGCGCCGTGGACATTCTGGGTTCCCGCCTCCAGGCGGTCCGGCAGAAAGTCCGGCATTTCCTGCTGCCGGGACAGATTTCCGGTGCCGCCCGCCAGCAGGGGAACGGGATTCTGCCCCTCTCCGCACAGCAGCAAACCAGTGCCCTGCGGACCGTAAAGCCCCTTGTGTCCCGGCATGGCCACATAAGCCGCTCCCCAGCTTTGCAGGCTGACTGGCTGGATTCCGGCGGACTGGGAAGCATCCACAATCAGCGGTACCCCTTTTTCCCGGCAGATCGCGGCTATGTCGTCCATCGGCAATACATATCCGAAGACGTTGGATGTATGGGTGCAGATCACCGCCTTCACCCCCTGGTCCACCGCCCGGCGGAACCCCTCCACCATGTGTACCCGATCAAAAAGGCGGCCGTTCACGATCCGCAGAGATACATTCCCAATGGCGTGCAGCGGGCGGGTAACGGCATTGTGTTCATATCCGGAAACTGCTACCGTGTCCCCGGGAGACACCAGACTGTGTATGGCGACGTTCAGACCATGAGTGGCGTTGGCGGTCAGAATCACGTCCTCCGGCTGGGCAGCTCCGAAAAACTCAGCCGCCTCCATCCGGCAGCGCAGCATCAAATCTGCCGCCAGGCGGGCGGCGGGATGGTCCCCCCGCCCAGGGGTAGTCATGGTGCGGAGCGCATCCGCCACCGCCGCCGGTACGGAGGCCGGCTTTTGCAGCGTGGTGGCCGCACTGTCAAAATAGATCATCGCGTTTCCTCCGAAACCGGGAAGGCCGGCCCCCTGCCGCACCCGGCGGCTGGTCAGGACGGCCCTCCCATCATGATATAGTAATCTCGCTGAATGCTCCATCGCCGCCGGCGTGAAATACCCGCATCGGCATGAGGCCCTCGCTTCGCAGGCGCTCCAGCGCGAGAGGGAGGCTCCCCTCCCCGATCCGGACCGCGTAGCTGCATCCCCTGTCGGTCAGGCCCATCGGCGGGCGAAAAAAGCGGGCGGTGAGCCCCGCCCGCTCCAAAATACGGCTCATACGCTGGGCATGGGTGATGGAGCGGCTCAGCAGCAAATAGTATGGCAATGATACCGCCTCCCGTCATTAATATATGATCCAGCGACGCCGAGTGTTCCCGCCGGCGCCGGAATTCCGGGGAACAAAAAGCATCCCCCTTGTGAAGGGGGATGCACAGACGGTCCAGAATGTTCTCCGCGAAGACTGCCGTCCACAGGCGGCAAAGAAACACAGCCGCTTGTGGACGGGCAAAGGGCCTGAATACCACCGGAGACCATCACTCCTGGAAAATCAGCGCGGCGGCCTGGGCAGACATGCCGGAGCCGTCGCCGGTGAACCCCAAGCGCTCTTCCGTGGTGGCTTTAACGCTTACATTCTCCAGAGGGATGTCCAGATCCTGCGCAATGTTCTGGCGCATCTGCCGGACATAGGGCGCGATTCTGGGCTTCTGCGCAACCAGGGTCGCGTCCACATTGCCGATGGTAAAATGGTTCTCCGTCAGGAGCTCCCGCACCCGGCGCAGAAGGACACGGCTGTCCGCACCCTGGTAGCGCTCATCCGTATCAGGAAACAGCCGCCCGATGTCTCCCAAAGCCGCCGCGCCCAACAGCGCGTCCATCAGCGCGTGCAGCAGCACATCCGCATCGGAGTGGCCCAGCAGGCCTCTGTTCCATGGGACCGTCACGCCCCCCAGAATCAGCGGGCGCCCCTCCGTCAGCCGGTGCACGTCATAGCCCTGGCCGATCCGCGGAATGCTCATTCCTGCACCTCCCGGCGGTGAAGAAGCTCGGAGGCCAGCAGAACGTCCTCCGGCGTTGTGATCTTGATGTTTTCATAGGAGCCTTCTGTCAGGTAAACTTCCTTGCCAAGCAGCTCCACAGCGGAACAGTCGTCGGTAATGGCTCCCCCAAACACCCGGGCGTTTTCCAGCGCGGCGCGGAGCAGCGCGGCATCAAAAACCTGAGGCGTCTGAATGGCGCGCAGCTCCTCCCGCGGGGGCGTGCTTACCACTTTTCCGTCCCGGACCACTTTGATGGTATCCTTGACCGGCACAGCGGGAGCGGCGGCGTTGGCGCGGTGCGCCAGCGCAATGGTCCGGTCAATGAGCTCCGCCGTGGCCAAGGGGCGCGCCCCGTCGTGCACCGCCAGAAACTCTGCATTCTCCCGGCATTCCAGAGAGGCCAGATACACCGATTCCAGCCGGCTCTCCCCACCCCGGACGATTTTTGCCGGCTTCACAATGCCGTAAATTTTGCACAGGTCGCCGATGGAAATCAGATCTTCCTCCCGAGCGGCCACCACGATTTCATCCACCAGCTCCGCTTCATTGAGCGCCTGCAAAACCCGGGCCAGAACGGGAACGCCGTCGATGGGCGTCATCAGCTTGTTTTCGCCCCCCATCCGGCTGGAAGAACCTGCGGCGGCCACAATGGCGCTGCAATACGGGTGCGTCCCCCGCTCTTTCCGATGAAACAGTCTGGCAAAAAGCTTGTTCACTCTTCCGCGCCTCCCGCAGCCGCCTGATCTACCTGATTCTCCAGAGTGTCATATGCCTCTCCGGTGGACAGCACCATCTCGGAAATCAGAATCTGCTTCGCCGTACGAAGCATCTTCCTCTCCCCAGTGGACAATCCGCGCTCGCTTTCCCGATGGAGCAAGCCCTTGACCACCCTGGCAACCTCATACAGGTCGCCGCTTTTCAGTTTCTGCATGTTCTCCCGGTAACGCTGGTTCCAGCTGCCGGTGAAGCGCTCCACCTCCAGCCCGGCCAGATCCCGCAGCAGCTGCTGCACCCTGCTCAGATCCCACACGCCCCGCAGACCGGACGCAGCGGCGGCGGCGGTGGGAATCTTCAGTGTCAGGCCGCCTACAGGCATACGAAATACATAGTAATCCTGTCTGGCGCCCGCTACGGTTTCTGTTACAATCTCGTCAATGACGCCCGCTCCATGCATGGGGTGGGCAACCTTGTCCCCTACGCAAAACATATTCCCTCCGCCTCCTTTTCATACGCTGTCTTTTCCAAAATTTCCGGCACAATATACGCCTTATTTTTAGTTTACACCGTTTTTTGGAAAATTTCAAGGGAAATCTTGTAATTTTTGTGGAATTTGGTTTTTGAGAAAGAGCTTATTTGAACCTTTGACGCATACGGCAAGGCCCTGGAGGCAACTGCCTCCAGAGCCTGATTATTGCCGCAGGACGGTGGAGGTTCACGAAGCGGCGTCCCTTCCCAGCCTCGCCATTCCGCCCTCCCCAATCAGCGGGGCCAGCTCCTCCCAGGTCAGCAGCAGCTCCACATCCCCCACTGCATAAGGCGCAATCACATAGGGAGAATAGATGGCCCGCATCCCTTCGCCGTCAAACAGAACCGTCCCTGTATTCCACCGGGCAATCAAATCTCCGTAATCCTGCCAAAAAGACTCGAACATCGGATGTTTCTCCGCCTTTTCCAGCAGCAGCGCAGCAGCGCCGGCGAGAAAGCTCTCCGGGTCATCCGCTACCTGGAGAGGATCGATAAACTGCCCCGCTTCCAGATCAAACAGATAGCTGACCACGTAACGGTTGGGGTGCGCTCCGCCGGTGTAGCTGGTGTTATCCAATCGAACATTGACAACTTGTCCTGTCAGAAAGCAGCCCGCTTCCGTCTCGTCATAATAAGTTTCAGCGGCACTGTCAACTCCCTCCGACAACTCGTCCATGGTCTGACCTGCGCCAACGGCGTTGACCATCAGATGGTGCATCTTACTGTTGAAATTTTCCACGTTTTGCTGCGCAGCTTCCACATCCTCCGGAGAAATCGCATCCAAATTGGATACGGAGAGCATGAAAAGCCGGCAGGAATAGCGGGCCGCTACCGAACCGTCACCGTCGGGATACTCCTCCTGTGCCGCAGTCTGCTCAAACTGATAGACCGGCTCCTCGTATTTCACCGCAGCCTGCGCCTCTGTCTCCGGCGCCAGATCGGACGCCGCCAGTCCCGCGCAGGCTGCCAGCAGCGCAGCGCAGGCCGCCAGCAGCACAATCATTTGCTTTTTCATGGCTTACGCCTCCTTCCCTCTGTGCCCGGCAGCATCACCGGAGCGGCAGTATACTCGCTCTCCGGCACAGCCTGCGCCAGATTCGGATAAGCCAGCGCGTACAAGTCCGCGCATCGGGCCTCCTGGTCGAAAACCCGCTGGGCTTCCGCCCCCAGACGCCGGATATGGCCCGGCTTGACGAGCACCGGCAGGCTCGCGGTCCGCCGCATCTCCGCCAACAGCGTCCTGCCCCGACTGCCGGCTCCCAGCACCCGCAGATAGGGCGGCGTCTCCCCCTGCTTCGCCTGTGGAACTCCCAGATAGGCCTGAAGCAGCATCCGGCGGAGGCGGGCCATGGGGTAGCGTCTGGTCTTCGCGGCGGCAAGAATTCCCTCCACCGCCGCCTCCTTGTGAACGGCGGCGTAAAAACGGTGGTACAGGCCCTCATTTCCTCCGTCGTAGGGCTGGAAATCCTCCTCAGCCATGGTCCGCAGACGGGCCAGAAGGGCCCTCTGGCAGTTTTGCCAGACGGCAGGGGCCCGTCCCTCCCGGATTTCCCGGGAAAGAATCCCGGCAGAGGCTTCCGGCATCATGTTCTTCCAGTCTCCGCCGGATGAAATCTTCTCCCGGATGGCGGAGGCAGAGGGATACCCACTCTCCTCCCCGCTGTCGTGCCCCGCGCCCACCCGGGGCAGCGCCATGGGCTGGATGTCAGTCCTCCTCAGCGCCCGCAGATACTCTACCGCCAGAATGTCGTTGGGATGTGAAAGGCAATCCGCGGCAGAACCTGTCAGGGACCGGATCGCCTCCTGCCGGACAGCGGCAAAGGGCGCTCCCCCGCCGGTCAGGCGGCGCACCGCCTGATGATACTGCGGACTGTCCAGCGCTGCCGCCGCAACCTCCAGAGGCTCCAGACTCCCGCTCTCACTGCCGAAAGCAAGGCAGGTCACTACTCCCGTGGCAGCCAGCACCGCCACGCCGCCCTGCGCAAAGCGCTCCGCTCCGGCGGCAGACCAGGGCGCAGGCAGCTCCAGCACCAGATCCGCACCTCCCAGGAGCGCCATCTCCGCCCGGGCGTACTTGGAAAGAATCGCGAAATCTCCCCGCTGGACAAAATTGCCGCTCATGCAGATTACAACCGCCGCGTCCTCCCCCAGCCGGGCACGCAGCTCCGCCAGCTGCCAGCCATGGCCCCGGTGGAAGGGGTTGTATTCCGCGATCACTCCCGCGACAGCCACGGCACGCCTCCTCAGAGCCGGTCAGGAAAATTTTCATAAAAACTTCCAAAAAAATGGTTGCCTGACCGGCGCAAATAGTCTACAATATGGGATGGTATCTATTCTAGCCGCCTCCCGCCGGAAAAGCAAGAGACAGGCTGGAAACAAAAATAACAAAACAATAACAAATACAAGGAGAAATGACGGATGAAAATTCTCATCATCAACGCGGGCAGCTCTTCCCTGAAGTACCAGTTCATGGAGTCCGAAGGCGGCGAGGTGTTTGCCAAGGGGCTGTGCGAGCGCATCGGCATTGACGGCCGCCTGACCCACAAGGTCCCCGGCAGGGAGGATGTGAAGCAGGACATCCCCATGCCCACTCACGCCGAGGCCATTCAGGCGGTGCTGGACATCATGGTGGATCCGGAAAAGGGTGTTATCGCCTCCACCAGCGAGATCGCCGCGGTGGGCCACCGCGTCCTCCACGGCGGCATGGCCTTTACCGAGAGCTGCATCATTGACGAGAAGTGCATCGACGCTATCAAGAAGTGTATCCCCCTGGGGCCCCTCCACAACCCCGCCAACCTCATGGGCATCGAAGCCTGCCAGAAGATCATGCCCAACACTCCCCAGGTGGCCGTGTTTGACACCGCTTTCCATATGACCATGCCCCCCAAGGCATACATCTATGCCATCCCCTATGAGTACTATGAGAAGGACGACGTCCGCCGCTACGGCTTCCACGGCACCAGCCATCGCTACGTCTCCGCCCGGGCCATCGACATGCTGGGCAACCCGGAGCACAGCCGCGTGATCTGCTGCCACCTGGGCAACGGCTCCTCTCTCTCCGCCGTGGTGGACGGCAAGTGCGTGGATACCACCATGGGTCTGGGGCCCCTTGCCGGCTTCCCCATGGGCACCCGCTCCGGCGACGTGGACGCCACCATTCTGGAGTACCTGATGGGCCGGTATGGTTATGACATCAAGGAGATGCTGAATATTCTTAATAAGAAGAGCGGCGTGCTGGGCATCTCCGGCGTCAGCTCCGACTTCCGGGATCTGGACGACGCCGCGGCGCAGGGCAATGACCGGGCCCGGCTGGCACTGGACAAGTTCATCTACGAGGTAAAGAAGTTCATCGGCGCATATGCCGTCGCTATGGGCGGCGTGGATGCCATTGTCTTTACCGCCGGCATCGGCGAAAACTCCTGCGACCTGCGGGCTAAAATCTGCGAAGGCATGGAGTATATGGGCGTAAAGATGGACGTGGAAAAGAACAACGTCCGCGGCAAGGAAGTAGACGTGTCCGCCGCCGGTTCCAAGGTCAAGGTTTTCATCATCCCCACCAACGAGGAGCTGATGATCGCCATGGATACCGCCGCGCTGTGCAAATAAAGTTCTGCCCAATATCATAAAGAGAAACAAGAGAGCGGCCTTGCTGGCTTCAGCAGAGCCGCTCTCTTTATGCTGTTTTTTGTCCGGACATCACTCTACGGTTGTGAACTGCTCCCAGTATGAACCGTGATATCTTGCCAAAGACAAGAGGCAACCCGGCGCTATCGGCAAATGTCAAGAAGAATTTGGACATTTAGAACGAAAGTATCAAGAAAAAAGATAAACGATTTTTACAGCTACAAAGGAGAGTGTAACACAGAAACAAGTCCGGATGCCCTGCAGCAATCATGCGGTTGTGTTACAGGCTGCCCGGATAGACGCAGTGCCCAGGGGAAGAGGAGTTCCGGCAGGGCCGGAACGGTGGCACAGCAACGATCCAGCGTCAAGGGCCGCAAAAAATTTTTCCCTATTGTTCTTTTCCCAGGTCTGGTGCAGACCTGGGAAAAATTTTTTGCTTTCGCTTCGCTCACCCCTGACCCAGGATAGTGGCTGTGCAGGCAGGAGCCAACCGAAGTCGCCGCAGCCGACTTCGGCAGGCCGACAATCTTTTATTTTGGGAGGACGAAAACATGATGGGAGACTGCTGTAACTGCTCTTGGTACGAAAATGGCATCTGTCACAACCCCGGCGCTGAATATCTCGAAAAGATGGAGCCGGAAGACGGCTGTACTCTTTGGGAAGAAGAATGACGAAGGAGGCTTAAAGGATATGAACCGGATACACCGCAGCCAGCTCCGTGAGATCCTGGTCCAACTGGCCGACCTGAAAAGCAGGCTCAGCCTAATCTATCGGGATACGGGAGAGGATACAACCGCTCGTGAATCAATCAAGATCAAAAAAGCGATAGACGAGATCAACAACACTATTCTTGATCTGACGGGGGTGATTTAATGCCAGCAAAGAACAACATTCGCAGTATCCGGTTTTCCGACGAACTGGCGGAACTCATCGACCGCCAGCAAGGAAGCAGCTTTACCCAGAAATTTGAGAACCTAATCATCCGGTGCGTCTGGGAGCTTCCGGCAAAGGAGGACGAGCTGAAGCGGATAGAAAGCCGCATCAAGGAAAAGCGGAAGCAGCTACAAGAAATGACCGCCCAGGCCGGAGAACTCCGTATGACCATCAACAGCCTGATGCCGAAGGTCAGAGAGCTGGAAACAAACGTCAACCGGGCATTGGGAAAATGGGATGTGTAACACAGTCCCCCGCGCAGCCGCGCCGGACCGGCAGCCAGGTCAAACAAAAAATGTGTTACAATAAAGCCGCCCACGGTTAAACCGTGGGCGGACCACTGTTTCAGGTCAGAAACTTTGAACCAACGGAGGAATTGGTGGGCTATGACGAAAAAACAGCACTATATGACCAGAGATGAAAGATATCAGATGGAGGCCCTTCTGAAAGCCAAAATTCCAGTTTCAAACATAGCAAAGCAGCTGGGTTTCTGCCGCCAGACAATTTACAACGAAATAGAGCGGGGCGCATATATTCACACCTGTAATTATTGGGATGAAAAACGTTATTCCGCAGAAAAAGGGCAGCAAATTCATACATATAATCAGACTGCCAAGGGCCGTCCGCTGAAGATCGGAAATGACCGGGCATACGCTGATTTTCTGGAAAAAAAGATGCTGGGCATCCAGAAGGACGGCAAAACAGACCGGCGAAAACGATACTCCCCTGCGGCAGCGCTGGCCGCCGCCAGGAAAGAAGGATATCAGACCTCCGTGTGCACCTCTACGCTCTACCGCTACATAACCAACCGGGTGTTCCTCCGCCTGACAGACAAAGACCTCTGGGAAAAGGGAAAGAAAAAGACGCAGAGCAGCAGCCGGGAACGGCGAATCGCCCATCCGGCTTTGCCCAGCATCACAGACCGGCCGGAACCAGCCAGTCAGCGAGAGGAAAACGGGCACTGGGAAATTGATCTGGTGGTGGGCAAAGCAAAGAGCAGACCGGTCCTGCTGACCATGATAGAGCGGAAAAAGCGGGAGCCGATGATCTTCAAGCTGCCGGATAAGCGGGCGGCTTCCGTCCGAAAGGTGTTTGACGCGCTGGAGCAGAAGCTGGGGAAAAAGAAATTTCGGGAAACATTTAAAACCATCACCACAGACAACGGCTCTGAATTTCTAGAATATCAAGATCTGGTTAAGTCCATCCACGGCGGCAGGCGGTTTGACGTCTACTACTGTCACAGCTATTCCGCATGGGAAAAAGGCAGCGATGAAAATATGAACCGGATGATTCGGAGGTGGTTTCCCAAGGGGACTGATTTCTCCAAAGTGACAAAAAAGGAAATAGCGGAATGCCGGGAATGGCTATTCCACTATCCCCGAAAAATATTGGGTTGGAAGTCACCGGCCGAATTGTAACACGGACAAGCGCCGCAGCTGTGCCGGATCAACAACCAGGCTCAGTAAAAGTGTGTTACAGCTACCACTTTTCCCACTGCTTCTGCGGCAGCTCTTTCCTGCTGTAGCTGTTAAACAGCTTCCAGAGCGGCGGAGAGAAAATGCGTTTCGTATCCAGGACCGGCAGACCCATGGCATATAGGTCCGTGATCTGCTTTGTCTGCTCATCCACGCCCACCCTGCGCCTGATCCGGCGTGCTACGATGCAGAAGGGAACCAAGGAGCGGCGGACCACATAAAAATTCTGGGCGAGGCGGCGCAGGGTTACGTCCATATCCTCGTAGGACTGGGAAAAGACATCCACGGATACTTTGTAGTGACGGTGATATTTGTAAAAGTAGATGGATTCCGGGAGAAAAGCCTTATAGTTGCGATTGTTATATTCAATACCGGCCTCGTCTATGATGACCTTGGCATTCTCAATCATATAGTTGCCAATATCCGCTTTTGCGTCCAGCTGGTATGCGCCGGTAATGGGAACGTTGCTGTAAACATCTATCCGGCGTTTCAGATACTTACTGTTGAGAATGGGCCGGGTGAGAAAATTCTGATTCTTCCGGCAAAAACGGATAAGGGCGTTTTCATGCAGGGCCCACCGGGTCAGATAGGCGGCGAAGGTGGTCTTGCCGGAACCGGGAACGCCGAAATAGACGTTGAGCACGTGGGGGTGGCGGGGGCAGAGGAAGGAGCACAGGAAGAAGGGGAGATAAAACATCAGCGCAATAATGATCAAAAACATGAGCAGCCTCCTAAAGCTTCAGCAACCGGCGGAACAGGATAACGCCCGTACTCAAAAAGCTGATAATGACCACCATCAGGAGAATGGGATTCTGAGCTGCCTTATCTGCGACAATGGCAATCCAACTCATAATGACCGCCATAACGCTGGAGATGATTGTCAGGAACTCTTTCATGGAGCCGCTGGGGTATAAAGCGGGGATGGTTTCGTTTTTTACCTCTCCGCAGACTGGGCAAGTATACGCAATTAAGCCGGGGACCCCTTCCGTTGGCTCTACACGGTCTGTCTCCGTCCACGTATGGGCCGAGCCCAACGCCGGAAGCTTTTCCGAAGCAGTAAAGCCGCAGCGGGTGCAGGTACGGTTAACAGAGCCGGGAGCAGTGCAGGTGGCGGGAGTACGGCCGGTTTCTTCCCATGCGTGACCCAGAGCGGGAAGCGAATCCACCTTCTTTTCATGGCAGACAGAGCAGTCACAGGAGACGGAACCGGCAGCGGTGCAGGTGGCGGGAATGCGGGAAGCTTCCGTCCAGGTGTGATCCTCCGCAAGCTGGGGGATTGTCTCCGATTTGATCTGAGAGCAGCGGGAACAGGTGTAGCCGATGGAACCGGCGGCAGTACAGGTGGCCGGGGTGCGGCTGGTTTCAGTCCATGCGTGGCCCGGAGCAGGAATCGAATCCGTCTTCTTTTCAGGGCAGACAGAGCAGTCATAGGAGACGGAACCGGCGGCGGTACAGGTGGCGGGAATGCGGGAGGCTTCCGTCCAGGCATGGCCGCCACCCAAAGCAGGAATCTCTTTTGTCTCGGTCCAATCACATCGGGAACATTCTTTATAAATCATACCAGGAGTGGTACAGGTGGCATGAGTACGCCTGATTTCGTTCATATCATGAGTGAGCGAAGAAATATACTCCGCAGCGGTTTCACTACAAACAGAGCATTTCTTATCAATTCGCCCAGTGATCCCACAAGCAGGTTCCAAACGACCCGTCTCAACCCAGGAATGCCCGGTAGCAGGAATGTCTATCAATTTATCATCCCCCAAACGACAGGCATTACAGGAAAAACGGGTCTGACCTTTTTGAGTACACGTAGGAGGCCGGGTATTTACCAACTCCCAAGCATGTTCCCAGGGACCAACTTCGGAGCCAATATATGTAGAACAAACCGAACATATCCAATAACAAGAAGAACCAAGATCACACAAAGCTGGAATAGAAAAACTATCAATTACACCATTCTGTTCCTGGTTACAGGTAGTACAGAACCCACGAAAGGTATCACCCACAGAATAGCCAAAATGAGAAGCGCCTGCCGGAGCAGTCAAAATATTCAATGTCAAACAAAAACCAAACAACAGCATAACATTGTAAAAAAAAGACTTTTGAAAACGCACATTCAGACTCCTTTCAAAAAATCAAAAGATATATTATAAATCACTGACGTGTTACTTACAAAAGCGCGGGGCGGGGGCGCGCACTGTGTTCGCGCGCCTCCGCCCCCAACAGGGCTACACTCTCAGCAGACGGCTGAAGAGGCTAATGCCGGTTCCGATAAAGCCGATCACGACACCAACCAGCAGCAGGGGGTTGCTGACGACCGTCTCAGAAACAGTACCAACCCAGCCGACAGCGGCGGTAAAGACCTCCGTAATGGTGGACAGGACGGTTGCCATGGTCAGAGCAGCAGTAGTTTCCATGATGGATCTCCTTTCTCATTTGATAATATCTTTGACCGCCTTCACTATGAAAGTGAGGCAGACAAGACCGAACAGGTAGATAATGGGTTCAGCGTTCAGAAATCTGGCGACAGCGTCCATCATACCGGCGGAGTAAGCAATCATCGCGTCCATCATTTCAGAATACCTCCCAACAGCTTCATCAGGCAAAACAGCAGGAGGCCAAAGAGAAACACACTGGACAACCATTCATAATCCACACCGGCCGCACCGGGGGCCACCGCTTCCACAAGATATTGATGGATGTCGTTGCCCACAGTCTGGGTGACAACCGATGTTGTAGTAACCGGGGTATATTCTCCGAAGATGGACGTTACCAGCGCTTTCATGCCGGTCAGGACTTCCGCGGGAGGATTCGCAGGCCGCAGGTCCTCTATCATAAGGACGGGTTCATCTGCCGCCATATCAGACACCAGACCAGCGATCACAGCCAGCGTGTCAACATCCGATACAGGCGAAACGCCGTCCGGATCAACCAATTGGCCAGATAGAAGCGCGTCATCTTCACCCGGACTCGAAGCCGGTGCGTAAGCCGATGCAGCGCCCGGGGAAAGAAGCTCGCCATCCGGGGAATATACATTCCCAGCAGGATCGATCCGGCTCCCAACAGGATACTTATCAGGAACGCCGGTATCTGTGGATGTTGTCGGAGAAGAAGCAGAAATCTCATTTTTTAAACCTGCACTTTCAGTTGGTTTTGTGGGTGTAGTTTCAACGGGAGCGGTTTGCTCCTCTGCATCCATGCGGGCCGCCGCTTCCGCCTTCTGCCGGATCCACTCGCCATGGCGTACATTTACATAAGCTTCAAGGCCTGTGAGCCAACTGTCATAGGCCGTTTGAAATTCTTCGCCGCTGAAATAATCGTCCACGACAGGCTGCTTGCCGCAGAGCGCCTCATATTCGGCGATATAGTCCGGCTCGCTTTCCGCAGCGAACGCCGCCGCCGACAGAGTACAGAGGACACAGAGGACAGCCGCAATACACTTTTTCAAAATTCATCATGCCTCCGTTCCTTGGAAATCTTGGGGTGATTGGTAGAGCCGGTCCGGGGCGAAACGCCGCTTGAACCGCCAAAACCGAAGATCATACGGACAACCAGAATGGAAATAGAGGCCAGCAGCACGCCCAGCCACATCTGACCGAAAGTGAAGCTAAACCCGGGAACATAGATACCGAACAGGGACCAAAGACCGTCTATCAGAGCTTTGCCGAGGCTGGCGGTAGTATCAAACATTGGAAACCTCCCTTACTTCATAAACAGCTTGAGCAGGGATATAAAGACGAACACGGTGACGCCGGCGGCCAGGACAAGCATGATCTCAGGGGGCAGCCAGGTCCAGAGAACGCCCAGCGCGTCGCCGAAGGAGCCGAAGAGGTCCACAAGCTGGGAGAGCTTTTCAAAGGCCATAGTGACAAGATTGATAATGCCATCCAGAATCTTGCCAAGGGTGGCTTGCAGAAAATCAAGGATACCGCCGCCGATAGCGCCGAGGACTTCGCCGATCTTACGCATGAGCCAGCCTAAGAAGCCTTCTTCGGGGTCATCCGGATTGCTGGGAGAGGAACTGCCGGGCGGGCCAGAGCCGTTAGTATCCTTGTACTCCTCTCCGCAGAGGGAACAGCGGTAAATGGTGAAGCCCTGCGTCAGGATATTGCCTTCATCGTCATAGGTCGTTTGAACCGTCTGCTTGATCTCCCAGACGTGGGTAAGCTTCGCGGCGGACTCCGTTTTGGTCTTCCCGCATTTTAAACAGGTATTTTCAATTGTACCGGGGGCGGTACAGGTGGGGTCTGTGCCGCTGGTCTTTTCCCATTCATGGGTACAGGTCTCCGGATCAACGGGTTTATCCGGTTTGGGCGGGCGTTCCGGCTTCGCGTCCACGTCGACATCCGGAGAAGAACCGACAGGGGAGAACTGGAAGCCTTTCGCATCCTTCAGGGTTTTACCATCATAAACCATGGCGGTGACATTGACCCAGTTGCCGCCGTCGTAAAGCTGGGGCTGGCCGCCGGTGTGGTCTTCGTGGAGGGGAATGTAGAAAAAACCGGCTGACGGGTTGGAAGGACGCACGCCGCCAATGCGGTGGTCCACAACGGGCATGGTGTGCTGGACATAGATTGTATTGGCGGTGAGCTTGTCCGGCAGGGCAAGGACCTTGTTGGTATCATAGGGCGCGTTGGAGGGGTTATAAGCGCCGGTGGAGGAAAGACTGCCGGTGGTGACGCGGAGCTCATCCAGATAGACCGTACCGGTGGACTTTATGTAGAACTTGTCCGCTGCGGGCTTGGCAAAGGGGCCGGAGCCCACCAGATCGCCGTTGACGAAATAGTAAATGTTGTTGCCGGAGAGGGTGATCCGCATAGATACCCACTGATTGCGGTAACTGTCATAGGAGAAATCGGCAAGGACGTATTGAGAGGGGGACCAGCGGTATTCTTTATCTACGTAATGGCGAATATTGGCAGATACCTCATAACGAGAAATCGCACCAACACGAAGGCAACTTGCTATACAAGCATCAGCATAAACATTGCTGGAATACAAAAAAGGCGCGGAAGAAGAGAGCATCCAACCAAATTTGTTACCGGATTCCACTTCATATCCTTCCGATAGATATGAAGTTGGAATTGCCATTTGAGAACTGTAATCTGTAACCAAGTCACCAACAAGAAGATTTGAATTGCCTTCTCTTGCCAAAGACTGTAAATAGGGAACATCACTGATAATGGACAAGACCACAAAAACTATGGAGCGGAGCTTCTGACAACAAATTCAAATATGCCATGGAGCAAAAAGCAATCAGCATTATTGTTACTGATTGCTTTTTGCTGTTTAAGGTGTTAATTACTATATATCGCAGCTATATCGTATATTTTTTGCTTCATCTTTGCTCGGATATGTAAAGGCTCAAGGCACTCGCACTTATCTCCGAAGCTAAGGAGAATATCATAATAATATTCGTTTTCAATGAACGGAAAATTTACAATGTAATGCTCGTCACCATCTGGCAAAAAGTGGTCATAGGTACAAAATTCAAGAACCCTATCCAGCACAGAACTGTGGATGCGTATTTTAATTTCTATTTGCATCGTTTCTATAATTTCCTCAATATCTAAAATCGGTTTTTGATAATCCCGTGGAGCAAAGGTTTCCTGCTTTATCTGCAAGCCTGACATACGGGATAGTCTGAACAGGCGGTAATCGCTCCTATTATAACAATACCCATAAAAATACCAGTGGCCGCTTTTTGATACAAGCTGGTATGGCTCAACTGTTCTCACGGTTTTATTTCCATGGTGAGCTATGTACTCAAAGGAAAGCAGTTTGTGATATTCTAAAGCTGCTTTAATCATTTGCAAGTATGGTTGGATATTTATGTTGCCAGACCATGGGCTTAAGTCTACACAGATTTGATTTATCTTTATTTCAATATCATTTGCTTTACTGGCAGGGATGAAGCTCTTGACTTTTGCAAGAGTGTTTACAAGTTCATCACCTCGTACCATATTGGAAAGACTGGAAAGCCCTATCAAGATTGCGGAAAGATCGGCAGTCGAAAAAACATTTTTATCAATCTTGTACTCTGGCATAATTTCAAATCCGCCACCAACTCCCGAAATTGAGCGAATGGGAATACCCGCCATATTAATTGCATCTATGTCACGATAGATTGTACGGGGCGAAACTTCAAACATATCTGCCAACTCCTGTGCGCCTATACGCTTTTTATCGAGGAGCGTTATAATAATGCTAACAAGCCTGTCAACTTTCATTTCATAGCCGCCTTTCCAAAATTCGCTTTCATTATAGATTGTTGCCATACTGATGTCAACGATTGATTGGTACAATGAAAAAGCCAACAGCAAATAGAAAATGAAAACGGAGGAAAGGTATGATTACAGTCTATGCTTATATCCTTAATACCCTGGCAGATTGGGAAATGGGGTATGCTACCGCAGAACTCAACTCTAAACGCTTTTTCAAAAAGGATGCGCCGAATATATCGGTCAAAACAGTTGGTATCTCAAAAGAGCCTGTCAAGACAATGGGCGGCCTCACTATCATTCCTGATTGCGCCATCAGCAATATTGCAATGAACGAAGAAAGTGTATTACTGCTGCCGGGCGCAAACACCTGGGGCGAGCCGATACATGGAGCTATCATTGATAAGGCAAGTAACCTTCTTTCAGCAGGTGGTACGGTATGTGCCATTTGCGGCGCTACTGCCGCGCTGGCAAATGTCGGTCTGCTGGATCAACGTCTGCACACGAGCAATGGAATGGGGTACCTCGAGATGGTTTCTCCCTGTTACAAAGGGCAGCAGTGCTATGTCGATAAGCCGTCTGTTGCAGATCAAAACCTGATTACTGCAAGCTCCACCGGGGCTTTGTTATGGGCAAAACAAATCATTGAACGATTGGAAGTATTTCAGACGGATACATTGGAAGCGTGGTATAACTATTTCAGCAGCGGTAAGGAACAACATTTCTTTGCCCTGATGCAAACTCTGCCAGCAAACCCACTTTGAAGATAGTTTTCACTCATAAAATCGTTCCTCCTTGTTTATGGTCTTTTTATGCCATAAGATACAGAGAATAAACCCTGTAAGAGATTAAATATTTTCATTCTGCTCTTGTATCAATTCAGAAGTCATATTTAATTATTATGAATGACAAGGGTAAGCTGGGATTTAATAAACCCGGAGGATTTTATTCAGTAATTATTGAAAGTATTTCCAATGATGAAGTGATTGTTTATGATTTGAACAAATGTAAGCATACCAGCGGATTATCAGATGTTTTATATATTAGAGAATGCTAAAGATGATATTCCAATCGGAGAAAATCAATCATAAGACAAATCTGTATGATTGGGAAGAGGGAGATTCCTTCTTCCCTTTATTTTTGCTAATGATAATTATACTCTAAGTGAAATCCGTTTTTACAGTCACTGAGTTGTCACTTAACTTTGCTATAATAAAATTATAAGTTATGTACAATTCATGACAGGAGGAAATGAAGGCATGGAGATTTTAAAATGCGAAGGGATTAAAAAGGTATACGGCACTGGAAACAACAGGGTTGCGGCTCTGCAAAAAGTAGATCTGTCAGTGGAAAAAGGGGAGTTTGTGGCAATCGTAGGGGCTTCAGGATCTGGAAAATCCACATTGTTGCACATCCTTGGTTCTGTGGATAAGCCTACTGAGGGAAAGGTCATCATTGAAGGAACCGATATTTCTACTCTGAATCAAACCGGGGCAGCTATTTTCAGGCGTAGGAGGGTAGGACTGGTTTATCAGTTTTATAATCTGATACCGACACTTACTATTCGGAAAAATATCCTTATGCCACTGTTATTGGATAAGAAAAAACCGAACCAGAAATATTTTGAACAGGTAGTCAGCTCTTTGGGCATCGCTGATAAACTGGAATCGCTCCCCAACCAGTTATCAGGAGGCCAGCAGCAGCGGGCTGCGATTGCCCGGTCTTTGATATACCGTCCAGCTCTTCTCCTGGCTGATGAACCCACCGGAAATCTAGATCAGAAAAATTCAAGAGAGATCATTGATATGCTGAAATTATCGAACCGTAATCTGAAGCAGACCATTTTGCTGATCACTCATGACGAAAAGATTGCGCTGGAGGCAGACCGCATTGTAACCATAGAAGATGGGCAGATTATCAGCGATGAGAAGAAGGGAGGTAAACAGTTGTCATAAAAACATGACAACGATTGGCAGTATGTGGAAAAATTATTCAATTGATTATATAAAAAATAACCGGGCATCCGGTATATCGATTATAGCAGCATCTTTCATTGCCGCTTTGTTTCTCTCTTTTCTCTGTTGTCTGTTTTATAATTTCTGGCTGGACAACATTGAAGGGACAAAATTGGAGGATGGCAGTTGGCATGGCCGTATTACCGGGGAAATCAGCGGAGACGAACTGGCAGCTATCAATAATTTTGCCAATGTAGAAAAGGCGGTAGTCAATGAGGAACTGTCCGGGGAACAGGGAACTGTGGTAGATGTGTATTTTTATAACAAAAGGACAGTCTATCAGGATATGTCCGCCCTCGTAAATATTCTTGGACTGGCAGAAGATGCGGCTAATTATAATTATCAGCTTTTATCCTTGTATTTTGTCCGTATTCCGGGTGATAATATGCCGAGACTCCTGATGCCGGCGTATCTGGCGATAGTGATGATTGTGTGTTTTTCTTTGATACTGGTAATCCATAATTCATTTGCTGCATCTATGAACAGCAGGGTTCATCAGTTTGGGATTTTTTCAAGCATCGGGGCTACGCCGGGGCAGATCCGGACATGTCTGGTACAGGAGGCGCTCTTTCTGTCTATTGTACCGATTATGGCAGGGATCTTGTTAGGAATTATTTTCAGCTTTGGCACGGTTTGGGGAATGAACGCTTTCGCGGCGAATTTTGCGGGAGGAAGGCAGGCATCCTTTAGCTGCCATCCTGTTATTCTGATCCTTGTCCTTTTTTTATCCATTCTTACAGTGCTTGTTTCTGCATGGCTTCCGGCGAGAAAACTGAGCAGACTGACTCCGCTTGAATCAATCCGCGGAACGGATGAATTGCAGCTAAAAAAGAAAACGCATTCTCCCGTTTTGTCTGCGCTGTTCGGAATAGAGGGGGAAATGGCCGGAAATGCATTAAAGGCTCAGAAAAAGGCTCTGCGTACCACATCTTTGTCATTAATGCTCGCCTTTCTGGGTTTTATGATAATGCAGTGCTTTTGGACACTTTCCGGTATCAGCACAAACCATACCTATTTTGAAAAATATCAGGATGCATGGGATGTCATGGCAACTGTGAAGGATACCCATATAGAGGATTTTGGGCTGATAAATGAACTTCAGGGAATGCCAAAAGTGGACAGCAGTGTTGTTTACCAAAAGGCAGAGGCAGTATGTATTTTGCCGCAGGATGCACAAAGTAAGGAACTGCTGGCATTGGGTGGTTTGGAAGTGTTTTTGGGAGATGCAACATTTTATGGTAAGGGCTTATTTCAGATAAAGGCTCCCATCTTTATATTAGATGATGAGAGTTTTGGTGAATTCTGCGGACAGATAGGAATAGCTTCCCGGATGGATGGGACAATCGTCTTAAATCGGTTATGGGACAGCGTTAACAGTAATTTTCGTTATCCGGAATACATTCCTTATGTAAAAGAAAATATGGAAGCAGTTGCTTTGAATAACGCTGCTGAAAAAGGAGATGAAAACATGGTAAAGATTCCGGTACTGGCCTGTACAAAGGAATATCCGCTCCTGCGGGAAGAATACGGGAAATCCGACTGCCCTCTGGTACAATTTATGCCTTTGTCCTTGTGGAAAGAAATCGGAGGGCAGATAGGCGGGGCGGAGCAGGATACTTATGTCCGGGTGTTGGCAAATGACAGGACGGAAGTGGATATATTGAATGCGCTGGAAAATGAAATAACGCAGATAATCGGATCGGAATATGAAATAGAGTGTGAGAATCGTATTCAGGAAAGAGAAGACAACAATAAAATGATAGAGGGGTATGAACTGATATTAGGTTCGTTTTGCGTCCTGCTTGCAATAATTGGGATTGCCCATGTGTTTTCTCATACCCTTGGTTTCCTGCGTCAAAGGAAACGGGAATTTGCCCGGTATATGTCTGTTGGGCTTACACCAGAAGGGATACGGAAGATGTTCTTCATAGAAGCTTTGATGATTGCCGGACGTCCGTTGCTTGTCACATCGGCACTGACAATAGTGGCTGTGGCATTCATGATAAGGGCAAGCTGCTTAGATCCTATGGAATTTATTAAAGTGGCTCCGATAGCGCCGATTCTGGCGTTTGTTTCAGCCGTCTTTGCATTTGTAGCATTGGCATATTACCTCGGAGGGAAAAAGATACTAAAAGTCAGCCTGGCGGAGGCTTTACGTGATGATACTATGATGTAGGACGGATTTTGCGGACATTCAAAATAAAAAAGAATGTGGATGGAACAGACAATGGCAAAGACGATTTTTGAGGAACTGAGCGGCAAGGTGATTATTTCATCCTGTGCTTGACTGATCCGCCGAAGAAGAACAGCCGATAGGCACATGGGGCAACAGCATTTGGAGCATTTGAAGCAGTACCGCAGGGTTACATACACCAATCTTTTTACAAGCGGGAGACTGAATACATACCTTGTCGACATTGACAGACAGGCACAGGAACGATTTGAAAGGCTCATAGAGGGCATGAAACAAGCACAGGGTGGAAGAAAATGCTTTAGAATGGATAGGAAGAACTACCAGACATGGCTTAGCAAGTTCAATAGTGCAAGACTGCTTGACACAGATACGGAGCAATTGAACCATTACAGTATGAATGGCAATAGGAATGGCTATCGCTTTATGCAATAAGAGGATTACCAACAAAGCACAAAGGATAAATGGGAACCGGTAGGAGTAGGCTGGTTCCCTTATTGTATACCAATGAGGAAAGACGGCTGACAGAGCAAGTGAAGCCGTCTTTTTCCTTATGCAGATTTTTATGCAGTACACATGGATACCCTACTTTTCTTCCTCCGGCACAAGCCTGGGACGGCACAGGTGTACCTCGCTCCATTTCTTCATCTGTTCCAGGATGGGGACAAAGCTCTTGGCCAGTTCCGTAAGGGTATATTCCACCTTGGGCGGTATCTCCTGGTAAATCTGGCGGTTGATCCAGCCATCGTTTTCCAGTTCCCGGAGCTGCTTTGTCAGCGTTGACTTTGTGATCTCATCACCGATCCTCCTTTGCAGCTCCCCGAACCTCTGGACCTTATATACAGCGATGTACCACACAATGAGTATCTTCCATTTCCCTCCGAGGATGGACTGCAGGGTGGTCATCGGGACGCAGCTTGCCATCAGGCTCTGGCTGCGGGAAAATTTGTTGTCAGCCATAGAAAAGACCTCCTTTACATGGGAAAATTATACCGTATTTTGCGCCTGTTAACAAGATAGTATATTTTTAGATACCGGTTTTTCAAAAGATACCAGGTGTCAAAAATACGTCCAGGTCAATAAAAAGACAGTACTTGTGGAATCCTTTTTTTCATCTTAGACTGTGCTTGAACGGAGGCGAAAGGGATGAGAAAAGTCATTCAGGTTTCCGTCCCAGGTATCCTAGATGCCGGGGCGGGCCGGAAGTGGTCCTGCCAAGACGACTGGTACCTGCTCGCCCAGGGCAGGGATATCGGGTCAGTTACCGAGAGCTGGATGAACATGGGAATGCCACGGACTGTTCCTGTCACAAGCGGAGATAAGGCTTGACAGAAGCGGTGCCGTATCCGGCAGTTTCCGGTTCATATGGGGGAGAGGACAAAGGTCCTTTATCGGACGCCCTTTGGGGAGATCAGTTTCCTGGCAGAGACAGAGAACTGCACTATGGAGGCAGACGGAAGCGGTCTGGAGGCACGGCTGGAATACCGGCTGTATGAAAGCGGGCGCCTGTTCTCACAGAACACCCTGTCCGTCCGCATAAGGGCGGACGGCATGGCTGGTCCCGGCCCGGATCATACGACAAGGACCCACACATGAGAAAACTATTTACTTTGGAATCCGTAACGGAAGGAGAGATGACTTATGCATTACACAGGAACGATATGGAGACCACCTTATGAGGCATGCAGCGCGCTGATCCAGGTGACGGCAGGCTGTACCCACCACAAATGTAAATTCTGCACGCTCTATGAGGACGTGCCGTTCAAGTTCAGGATGTCCCCCCTGTCAGAGGTGGAGGCGGACCTGAAGGAAATAAGCTGCTATTACCGGAACGCAAAAAGGGTGTTCTTCACCGGGGCCAATCCTTTTGTATTGAGTTTCGATAAACTGAAAACGCTGGCAGGACTGGTAAAGAAATACTACCCCAAGGTACAGTCCATCGGCTGTTTTGCCCGCATCACGGACATCACACCGAAGACCACGGAGCAGTTGAGGGAACTGCGGGAGATGTGGTATAACAGCCTCACCATCGGCGTGGAGGCAGGGGACGAGGAATCCCTGTCCTTCATGCACAAGGGATTCGGGGTAAAGGAGATCCTTACGGAGTGCCAGCGCCTGGACGAAGTGGGCATGGACTACAATTTCTTCTACCTTTCCGGCATCTACGGCTCCGGGCACATGGAGGAAGGGGTGAAGAATACGGCGGAGGTGTTCAACCAGCTCCACCCGAAGATCATTGTTTCCTCGATGCTGACCATCTACCCTTCCTCGGAGCTGTACCAGGAGATCCAGGCCGGGAACTGGGTGGAGGAAACGGAGATCGAGAAGCTGTATGAGCTGCGGATGCTGATAGAAGGACTTACCATTGATACATATTTTGCCACCATGGGCGCATCCAACTGCGTCAACGTGGAAGGGCATCTGCCGAAGGACAGGAACAGGATGATTAAGTGGCTGGATGAGGTCATCGGCTCCGTGGACGAAACGGAACTCAGGAGATACCGTGAGAACCTGCGGCATTTGTAGGAGGGATGGGGCAATGATACAGGATATTTTCCCCCTCCCGCCCGAAACATGCGTTCCGTGACAGGGAACCGGAGCCGGAGAATGAGTTTTTCTCCTTCTGTGAAGGAGGGGGCTACAGGTATCGGAGGGAGCTTCCTTCGGCGTTTCCCGTCAAGGGCTTCCGATTCGTGGATTACGATTTTCTCCACAAACT
>OFFE01000392.1_pt1 | contig 38139 bp, 40 predicted proteins | sample 1521371 | NCBI WGS metagenome assembly OFFE01 (sample SAMEA3504131, study PRJEB24116) | mouse gut metagenome | biome: mouse gut; feature: mouse-associated habitat; material: faeces | place: Denmark | collected 2011 | reverse complement strand
CGCGCAGCTGGTCGGAGGGCAGTACGCCCATCCGGGTGAGCAGCCGCTCCTGCAGGCCCTCATAGCTCCGGGCGGCCTCCCGGCGGCGGTTCAGATGGAGCAGAGCCTCCATCTCCCAGCGGCACAGGTCCTCCCGGAGGGGCTCAAGGCCGAAGGCGCAGCCGGCCAGCTGGGCTACCTCCTGCCACCGCTCCTCCTCGGCCAGCTGGGGCAGGACCTCCAGCAGGGTGGTGAGATACAGCTGATGCAGCCGCTCCGCTGTGGGCGCGGCCCAGGGGTGGCCCTCCAGAGAAGGGAGAAAGCTCCCCCGGTACAGCGACAGGGCCTGAAGCCTGCGGGCCCTTCGGCCGGATTGGCACAGCCTGAGAAATTCCTCCGCATCCAGGCGGATGGGAAAGTCGGGATTCCACTGGTAACAGCCCTCACGGCTGAGGAGCAGCGTCCGGCCGGCGCCCTCGCTCAGCTGGTCCAGACAGGTGCGGGCCCGGTGGACCAGGGCCTTCAGTGCGTTGAAGGAGGCGGGAGCGGTCTCCTCCCAGAGCAGGCTGGTGAGCTCCTCGCTGGGAATGGGGCGTTTCCGCTCCCAGATCAGGTAGGCCAGCAGCAGGTAGAGCTTGTGAGAACGGCCGCTGACGGCGCACTGTGTCCCCGTCTGGCGGATGGTGAATTCATGGAACATTTGAATTTGCAGGGGGGTGGCATCCACAGGAATACCGCCTTTCTGTAAAAGCTGCCCTTTAATCAGGGCAAATGGAGAAGGACAGCTCATATTTAAAATTTCTGAGTATATTATAGATTAGATTCTGGCGGGAGACAAGACCCTTTATAAAGGGATCGGGAGAAATACTTGGCAGCGGCGGCGGAGAGGCCATCCGGAGGGGCGTTTTTCAGGAAAGAAATGGGGAGAAACCATTGACAAGGGGGCTTTTCAAATCCTATAATAGAATTGTCAATATCTGCTGAGCGGTTCAGCTATAACAGATAGAGGTGTGCGGAAATGAAGAGTATTCGTAAAAAAATTACAGTATGTCTGATGGCGACAGTTCTGGCGGCGCTGGTTTTGGTGGGAGCCTCCAGCATTACACTGAATTACAGAAGCACAATCGCCACGGTGGACCAGATGATGAGCGAGACCGCCGTGCTGGCGGCGGAGCGCATCGAGCAGGAGCTGACCGCCTATAAAAATGTGGCGATGGATACGGGCTGCATTCCTCAGCTGACGGACAGGGACGTGACCCTGGAGGAGAAGCGGGCCATTATTGACGAGCGGGTGGAGATGCACGGATTTCAGCGGGGCAACATCATCGGCGCCAACGGCTGCAGCATCTTCGACGGCAAGGACTACTCTGACCGGGAGTATGTGAAGCAGGCCATGGCGGGGACGGTCTATGTCTCTGAGCCCCTGGTCAGCAAGATTACCGGGGAGCTGTCCATTATGGTGGCCGCCCCCCTCTATCAGAACGGGAGCCGGAGCTCCGCGATTGTGGGCGTGGTCTATTTTGTGCCGCCGGAGACCTTTTTGAATGATATCGTGTCCTCCATCAAGGTGAGCGAGCACAGCCAGGCCTATATGATTAACAAGTCGGGCGACACCATCGCCGACGTGACGCTGGACACCATCACCACCCAAAACATCGAGCGGGAGGCCCAGAGCGACAAGTCGCTGAAGGAGCTGGCCGCCATCCATAGTGAGATGCGCCAGGGCAAGAACAGCTTTGGCAGCTACCGCGCCGCCGATGGAGCGCGGTTCGCGGCCTACGCTCCGGTGGGCGGCACCGACGGCTGGAGCGTGGCGGTCACCGCGCTGAAGACCGACTATTTGGCGGATACATACTTTGGCATGATCCTGAATGTGGCTGTGATTGTGGTGTCAATTCTGGCCTCTGTTGTGGTGGCTGTCAAGCTGTCCAGCAACATCAGCGTGCCCATGCGGGCCTGCGCCGAGCGGATGAAGCTGCTGGTGGAGGGAGATTTGACCTCGCCTGTGCCCCAGACCAGCGGGCAGGACGAGACGGCGGAGCTGACCCGCTCTACTGCGGCTATGGTGGAAGGGCTGAACACCATCATTGACGATATCGGCTATCTGCTCAGCGAGATGGCCAACAAGAATTTTGACATCCAGTCTCCCCACCGGGACGCCTATGTGGGGGGCTTCCAAAGCATCCTGCTGTCTATGCGTACGCTGAAACTGGAACTGAGCGGCACCATGCGGCAGATTGACTCCGCCGCCGGGCAGGTCTCCTCCGCCAGCAGCCAGGTGTCCAACGGCGCCCAGATGCTGAGCCAGGGTTCGATGGAGCAGGCCAGCTCCATCGAGGAGCTGGCGGCCACCATAAACGACATCTCCGCCAGCGCGAAAAAGACCTCGGCCGCCGCAGATGAGGCCGGCCGGTTCGTGGGACTGGCCGGCGCCCAGCTGGGCACCAGTGTGGAGCATGTCAAAGCTTTGAACTCCGCCATGGAGCGCATATCCGCCTCCTCGGAGGAGATATCCAAGATCATCGCGGCCATTGAGAATATCGCGTTCCAGACCAACATCCTGGCGCTGAACGCGGCTGTGGAGGCCGCCCGAGCGGGTTCCGCCGGCAAGGGCTTTGCGGTGGTGGCCGACGAGGTGCGCAATCTGGCCTCCAAGTCCGACGAGGCCGCCAAGGCCACCAAGGAGCTCATTGAGGGCTCTATCGCCGCCGTCACTGAGGGCGGTCAGGTGGTGAGGCAGGTGACGGAGTCCCTGGACAAGACCAGCTCCATTGCGGAAAACGTGACAGTCAAGGTGAACTCGGTGGTGGAATCCGTGGAGGGCCAGACCGCCGCCATCTCTCAGGTCACCGAGGGGATCAACCAGATCTCCGACGTTGTCCAGAATACCTCCGCCACCTCTGAGCAGAGCGCCGCCACGGCCCAGGATCTGTCCAATCAGTCCCGGCTGATGAACGAGCTGGTGCGCAGGTTCCAGCTGAACTGATGTGGGGGCCAATGGACAGCGTCAGAATCGAAACAAGCAGACTTATCCTGAGAAGGTTTGAAGAAAACGACATCAAAGCAATATACCTGCTTTTTTCCGACAAAGAGGTCAATATTTTTTTGCCGTGGTATCCTATAAAGAATATGAGCGAGGCTGAAAGCTTTTTTGAAAAGCGGCTAAAAGGTAAGAAGCACTGCTTTGCAATCTGCCTAAAAGGCGACGATTCCCCTATTGGTTATGTACACGCGGAGGAGGACGACAGCCATGACTTTGGGTACGCGCTCCGCAAGGAATACTGGCGTCGAGGAATTGTCAGCGAGGCCAGTAATGCTGTGATCGGGCTGTTAAAAAAAGAGGGGATTCCCTATATTACGGCGACGCATGACAGGAACAATCCCAGAAGCGGGGCTGTTATGAGCCGAATTGGCATGAAATATTGCTATTCTTACCAGGAACAGTGGCAGCCCAAGAATTTTCCAGTGATATTCCGAATGTATCAGTTAAACCTCGACGGACAAAAAAACAGCGTCTATCAAAAATACTGGAACCTGTACGATACGCATTTTATTGAGGCAGATATATCATTTCCAATTCTCTGATGATCGTTATAAAGGAGAGCTGACAGATGGCAGATATTCCCCGGGCCTCGGCCTACCGCGATAAAATCATACATAACTGCTCCCGCGTCATCGTGGGCAAGGAGGACGCCATCCGGCTGGTGCTGGTGTGCTTCCTCTGCTCCGGCCATGTGCTGCTGGAGGACATCCCCGGCACCGGCAAGACCATGCTCCTCCGGGCCTTTGCCCGAACCATCGGCGGGGACTTCAAGCGCATCCAGTTCACCCCGGACCTGCTGCCCTCGGACCTGACGGGCATCAACTTCTATAACCAGAAGACCGGGGAGTTCCAGTACCGGCCCGGCCCCCTGCTGGCCAATGTGGTGCTGGCCGACGAGATCAACCGGGCCACTCCCCGCACCCAGGCCGCCCTGCTGGAGGCCATGGAGGAGCGGCAGATCACTGTGGACGGGGTCACCACCCCCCTCCAGGAGCCCTTTCTGGTCATGGCCACCCAAAACCCCGTGGAGTCCAGCGGCACCTTCCCCCTGCCGGACGCACAGCTGGACCGCTTCTTTATGCGCCTCTCCCTGGGCTACATGACCCGGGAGCAGGAGATGGCCGTGCTGGCCCGTCCCTCCACCCAGGCGGTGCTGGAGGAACTGGAGCAGGCGGTGACGGCGGAGGACACCGCCTATGTCCGCGCCGCCTGCCGGGAGGTGAAGGTCTCCGAGGACGTGCTGGGCTACCTCATGGACATCGTGGAGGCCACCCGCCAGGCGGGCCGGCTGGCCAGGGGCGTGTCCACCCGGGGGGCCATCGCCCTCTACAAGGCCTCCCAGGCCCTGGCCCTCCTCTCCGAGCGGGCCTACGTCATCCCCGAGGACGTGAAGTACGCCGCCCCCTTTGTCCTCTCCCACCGGGTGGCGGTGGGGGGCGGAAACCGATCCGGGGCCGCGGAGCGTCTGGTGGCGGAGCTGCTGGACCAGATCCCGACGCCTCTGGAGACGGTGTGATGCTGCTCATCGTGGTGTTTGCCGTGGCGCTGGTCCTGGTCCTGGAGCGCTTCACGGCCCAGCGCAGTCTGGACGCGGTGCGGGAGGACTTTGGCCCCACGGAGTCCCTGGTGGATCCGGACGAGGTCTTTGCCCTGACCTACACCCTCCGCAACGCCAGACGCCGCCCGGTCCTCTTTCTCCGGCTGCGGCAGGACCTCCCCGAGGCCTTCCACCCCAAGGACAGCGCCCTGATCCGCGCCCCATTGGGGGATGAGCGGCTGGAGCTGACCACCTGGCTGCGCCCCCGGCAGGAGGCGCGATTCACCCTGCCCCTGTCCGCGGACCGGCGGGGATACTATCCCCTGTCCGCCCTGGAGGTCTCCGGCGGGGACTTTCTGGGCCTGCGGGAGCGGACCCGGGTCTCGCCCCTTTTCCGCGCGGTCACCGTGGCCCCCCGGGAGGCGGAGGACCCGGGGCTGGAGGAGGTGCTGGGGGGCTTTCTGGGGGAGGTGTCCGTGCGCCGGTTCATCCACGAGGACCCGGTGCTGACCGCAGGGTTCCGGGAGTACACCGGCCGGGAGCCCATGCGGGCCATCTCCTGGACCCAGAGCGCCCGTGGCCTGGGCATGATGGTGAAAATCTATGACCACACCGCCCAGCCCTCGGTATCCGTGCTGCTGAACGCGGACGGGCAGGGCGAGGATCTGGCCCGGGATCTGGAGGTCTGCTACTCTCTGGCCAGGACCGTGTGCCGGACCCTGGAGGAGCGGGGGATCCAGTACGACTTTGTCTCCAACGCCATGGAGCTGAATACCTTCTTCGCCGTTGCCGAGCTGGGCGACGGTCTGGGCCAGCGCCACTTCGAGGGGCTGCTGGAGCGGCTGGGCCGGTCCAGCTGTCAGGCCAGCTACCCGGGGGAGCGGCTGCTGGAGCGGTCCGCAGCCACCCGGTCCCACCGGGGCCGGATCCTCATCACCCCGGGCCCGGAGCTGGACGACTCCCCGGCCCTGGCCCGGCTGCGGGAGCTCACCGGGGACAACGTGCTGGTCCTGCGGGCAAGGGAGGCGGCGTGAGATGGTTTTAATGTACTTTCTCCGGGCCCTGGAGGAGCTGGGGCTCTACTACGCCTTTGCCGGCACGGTGGCGGGGGCCCGGGGCGCGTCCATGGCCATGGCGGTCCTGCTGGTCCAGAGCGGGTGTTTCGCCCTGTCCGCCCTGCTCCGGAACCGGCGCTGGGCCCGTCTGGCGGCCCTGCTGCCGGCGGCGGTGCTGCTGTTCTTTTCAGGCGGGCCGGACCGGATCATGTCCCTTCCCGGACTTGCCTACCTGATCTGTCTGGCCTGGCTGGGGGACTACCACCTGCGCTGGGCGCGGCAGGCGGATGTATTCTCCCTGATGTGGAAGATCTTTCTGCCCTTCATCCCCCTGGCGGCCCTGTTCGGCGCCCTTGAAGGTCTGACGAGCCAGGGCCTGCCCGTGTTTCTCACTGCCGCCGTGTCCTCGGCGCTGCTGCTGCGCTCCATCCGCCACGGGCCGGAGATCTACTGCCGGCGGGCCTATCAGGTCCGCAACTGGCTGGCCGTGGCGGCGATGCTGGCGGGGGCCTGTCTTGCCAGCATGGACTGGTTTCTGGGGTGTATTTTCTGGATCTACGACAATGTGGTGACCCCCCTGCTGCTGGGGCTGGCCATGGCGGTGGGCCTTGTGCTCACGGCGGTGATGCCCCTTTTTTATCAGCTGCTTGCCAATCTCTTCTGGGAGAATGATATCGACATCGCCTTTCCGGCCGGGGAGGCGGGCCCCCTTGATCTGGCTCGGGAGCTGGCGGGGGAGAGCGGGAATCTGGGCGGACGGGTCCTCGCCGCCCTGGGGATTCTGGCGGCGGCGCTGGCGGCCTTTCTGCTCTTCCGCTGGCTGCTCCGGCGCAGACCCGGCCCGGAGGCGGAGGCCATTTCCTGGGGGGAGCGGCGGACTGTGGCGGCGGAGCCCCCCCGCCGGGGGGGTCTGCCCGCCACCTACGCCGGGCGGGTCCGGGCCCAGTACCGCCGGTTTCTGAAGCTGTGCCAGAAAAAGGGCGTGGAGATCTCCCCCTCGGACACCAGCGCCCAGGTCAGCGCCAAGGCCGGCCGCTGGCTGGCGGACCCGGAGGTGCTCTCCGCTCTGGAGGCGATCTACTGCCGGGCGCGGTACGACAACCAGGCCACCCGGGAGGATCTGGCGGAGATGAAGCGGCTGTGGGGACAGGTGCGGAAGGGAAGGGACTAAGAACCTCATAGAATATACCATTACTGCCGGCAGTCTGACGTTTCATCAGACTGCCGGCAGTGAATATTAGATCCTCTGAAATTTTTCCCCTGCTCCCTCTCCTGTGAGCACCTGGAGCGCAGGCCCGCCGGAGGCGATGCTGTTCACGAAGGAGACGAAGCTAACCGGGACACCACCGAGGCCGCGCTCTCCTCCCACATCACCAGCAGGGTCCCCCGCTCCAGGGAGATCCGGGCGGGCCGGCCGGTGAACTGGTTGCTCACCCCCAGGGGAAAGGCGCTGGTGAGGACGGCGTTGGAGAGGGGGTAGTGGAGCCCCTCCAGGCAGACCCCCTCCGCGTCCGGCCCGGCGCAGAACACAGACACAATCCCCCTGCGCTCCGGTCCAAAGGAGAGCGCGCCTCCGCCGGAAACGGCGGTGACGGCCATGCCATCCCCCAGGAGCCACCCGGAGGCACCCCGGCCGGCCAGGAAGTGCAGGGTCTGCAAATTGGCGAGGGTGTGGTCCAGCCGGCCGCCCAGGCCGCCGTAGAGCACAAAGGTGCCGTACCCCCGGTCCAGGCCCATGCGCACGGCCAGGAGCATGTCTGTGTCGTCCTTCTCCACTGGGTGGCGCAGGACGTTGTCCCCCTGGGGCGCACGGCCCAGGGAGTCAAAGTCCCCCACGATCAGATCCGGCCGCAGCCCCTGGTCCTCCAGATGGCGCAGGCCGCCGTCCGCGGCAATGACCAGGGCCTCCCGGCCCGCCGCCAGAACGATCTCCCCCGGCGGGCGGGAGCCCACAATGTAACAGATACCGTCCATATTGGGGTCACCGGGCGAACGGGCCCGGGGCGGCCTCCTGCCGGTACCCCAGGCGGCTCATGACCTTGAGCATCTTCCCGATGTCCACCGGCTTTGCCAGATGCTCGTCCATCCCCGCGTCCTTGGCCAGGGCCACGTCCTCCTCAAAGGCGTTGGCCGACAGCGCGATGATGGGCACGGCCTTCGCGTCCTTCCGGTCCAGCCGGCGGATCACGCGGGTGGCCTCATACCCGCTCATCACCGGCATCATCAGATCCATGAGTACGCAGTCAAAGGTCCCGGGCTCAGACGCGGAGAAGGCGTCTACGGCGGCCCTTCCGTCTCTGGCGGTCACAACCTCCGCCCCCGCCTCCTTGAGCATGAACTCCACGATCTCGCAGTTGATCTCGTTGTCCTCCACCAGGAGCACCCGCATCCCGGCGATATTGCTGTGCAGGTTCCGCTCCTCGTCCACCGGCCGGGCGCTCCAGTTCCCGTCCACCCGGAGGGGCAGGGTGATTTGGATCACGGTGCCCCTGCCGATCTGGCTGTCCAGCTCAATGGTCCCCTTCATCTGCTCTACCAGCTTCTTTACAATGGACATCCCCAGGCCCACGCCGTTGTAGTGGGTCCTGGCCCCCTGATGCTCCTGGGTGAAGGGCTCAAAGATGTGCTTTTTGAAGTCCTCCCCAATGCCAATGCCGGTGTCCTCCACCACAAAGCGGCACATGGCGGTCCCGCCCTGGCAGGAGATCTCCTTCACCTGGACATAGGCGGAGCCCTTGGGCCGATTGTACCGGATGGCGTTGTCGATGACGTTCATGAGGATCTGCTTCAAGTGCAGCGGATTGCCGATGAGCCTGCTGTGCCGCAGGTCAACCTCCTCCAGCACCAGCCGGATCCCCCTCTCCTCCGCCTGGGCGGAGAGGATGGTGATGCAGCTCTCCAGGGTGTCGTGGAGGTCAAAGGGCTCCTCCACCTCCGCCGGCCGGCCGCTCTCCAGCTTGCTGACCTGGAGCACGTCGTTGACCAGGGCAAGCAGGTGCTCCGTTGACACCCGGATCTTCCGCCGGCACTCCCTCTGGCGCTCCCCATCGCTCTGGCTCCGCTCCTGGATGGCCAGCATCCCCAGAATGCCGTTGATAGGGGTGCGGAGATCGTGGGACATGTGGGAGAGGAACTCGCTCTTAGCCGAGTTGGCCCGCCGCACCTTCTCCAGCAGCTCCATGATGGCCTGCTCCTGTTTCTTCCGCGTCACCATGGTCTCTGTGATGTCCTGGTGGTATCCGTTGAGGCTGAAGCCCGGCTTTTTGAAGGTTCTGTCCGGCACGCCGCCGCAGCGGACATAGATTCTTCCCAGCTTGGGGTGGTTCCAGGGGTAGATCACTTCGGAGCGGCCGGTGTCCAGCATCTCCGCCACCGCCTCCTGCACCATCTCCACATAGTCCGGCTCGATGTTTTCAAACCAGCGCTGGTAGCACTCCTCCGGCTCGATCCCGTCCGGCACCCCCAGGAGGATCCGCATGGTGCGGTCCGTATACATTCTGGGCGGGCAGCCCTCCTCCATCTCGATGGTCCAGATGCCGGTCCTGGCCCCCTCCAAAATGTCCTCCAGGCTCCGCCTTGCCTCCCGCTTGTACTTCTCCTCCTGCTCCACCACCGCGTTGACGTCCCGCTGGGCAAAAATCGCGCAGTTCTCCGCCTCCAGCCTCTCTGTGGCGGAAAAATGGAGCTCCAGGTGCTTCAGACCGCAGGAGCTCTCCCTCACCTGATACCGGACGGAGAACTTCCTCTCCACCCGAAGCTGGGCGAGCACATAGTCCTTCCGGGTCAGGGCGCGGAGCCGCTCCTGGTCACTGGGGACCACGTACTGGGAGATATACCGCTCCATGGCCTCCTGGTAGCCGTCCTTGAAGCTGACGGCCCAGTCCATGCCCACCCGCTCGCTGTCCCGGTAGGTCTCGCATTCACCTGTGTCCAGGTTCACCTGATAGATGCCCAGATAGTCCACGCTGAGGGCGTGGAGCACATTGTAGCTCCGGTTCTGGATCTCCCGAATCAGGTTCCGCCGTCTCAGGGAGGAGACGATAAAGTAGGCCGCCGTCTGGAGCATGTTGGAGGCGTACTCCAGCAGCTTCACAGGGGGATTGTCCACGCCGTAAAAGCCGATGAGCTTCTGGCCGTCGTAGAGGGGGACCACCACCAGGGAGTGGATGCTCTGCCGCTTCAGATTCTCGTACTGAAGGGGATCGCTCTCCCGGATGTCCTCCAGGTTCTCAATAACAATATGTCCGCTGGTGCGGAAGTTCCGGTACCAGCTGGCGCACACCTCCGGGGGAAGATTCTGGAGCAGCTCCTTCTCCGGCTCCACCCCCTCGGCCACCCACTCGTAGGTGTTGTCGTCGCCACCCAGCTCGTTGCGCTCAAAGATATAGGTCCGCTCCCCGTTGAGGGCCTTCCCCATGTGCTCCAGCAGCACCTCCAGGGACTGGTCCGGGGACTCCTCCAGCAGGGCGGCCCGCAGGCCCTCGTTGATGACGGACTCCAGGTCCTGCACGCTCCGCAGGCCGCCGTCCTTCGCCGGGCCCCCGGCAGACGCTGCGCCGCCGGTCTGTTCCAAAAGCTCCCTTGTATGCTCCATACGCCTGCCCTCCCATTGAGCTCTCCGGCCGCAGCCGTCATTTTCCCCCGGGTAACCATTTGACATCCCTTTTGCCATATTTTCCAGGTCTGTCAAAAAATCAGCAAAGTCTGTGTCATAATACCATATGCCCCCCCTTCCGTCAATATCAAATCCCCATCTCCGCCGGGACAATTTTCCGCCCGGCCGGCTTTGCAAAATTCCATAAAATTTTCCATGCCTCCTCCGGCGGGATTTGTCATTTTCGGACAAAAGCCCTTGCAAGCGCGGAGAAAATCATATATAATAATAGTTATTCTCTGACATAGCGGAGAGGGAAAGGGGGAAACACAGGATTGGCTGACAACTACGTAGTGGAGATGCTGAACATCACCAAGGTATTTCCGGGCATCGTGGCCAACGACAACATCACCCTGCAATTGAAGCGGGGGGAGATCCACGCCCTGCTGGGGGAGAACGGGGCCGGGAAGTCCACCCTCATGAGCGTGCTCTTCGGCCTGTACCAGCCGGAGCAGGGGGAGATCCGCATCGACGGGAAGCGGGTGGAGATCCGCGACCCCAACGACGCCAACACGCTCCACATCGGCATGGTCCACCAGCACTTCAAGCTGGTGGAGTGCTTTACCGTGCTGGACAACATCATCCTGGGCGTGGAGCCCAACAAGCTGGGCTTCCTGCAGAAGAAGGAGGCCAGAAAAAAGGTGGTGGCCCTCTCTGAGAAGTACGGGCTGCTGGTGGACCCGGACGCGCTGGTGGAGGATATCACCGTGGGTATGCAGCAGCGCACGGAGATCCTCAAAATGCTCTACCGGGACAACGAGATCCTCATCTTCGACGAGCCCACCGCCGTGCTCACGCCCCAGGAGATCCACGAGCTGATGCAGATCATGAAGAGTCTGGCCGCCGAGGGCAAGTCCATCCTCTTCATCACCCACAAGCTCAACGAGATCATGGAGGTCTGCGACCGATGCAGCGTGCTGCGCAAGGGCAAGTACATCGGCACCGTGGACATCGCCGGCACCTCCAAGGAGGAGCTCAGCCGCATGATGGTGGGCCGGGACGTGAAGTTCGCCGTGGACAAGGCCCCCGCCCAGCCCAAGGAGACGGTGCTGAAGGTGTCCGGCCTCACCGTGCCCAGCAAGCTCCACCACAATAACGCGGTGAAGGACGTGTCCTTTGAGGTCCGCCGGGGGGAGATCGTGTGCATCGCCGGCATTGACGGCAACGGCCAGACCGAGTTTGTCTACGCCCTCTCCGGTCTGGAGAAGGCCAGCGCCGGCAAAATCGAGCTCTGCGGCAGGGACATCTCTCGCTCCACCATCCGCCAGAGAGCCGAGGCCGGCATGAGCCACATCCCCGAGGACCGGCACAAGCACGGGCTGGTGCTGGACTTCCCTCTGGAGGATAATCTGGTGCTCCAGCGGTACATGGACCCCCGGTTCCAGAAGGGGGGCTTCATCCAGCGGGAGCCCATCCGCGCCTACGCAGAGGACCTCATCGGCAGGTTCGACATCCGCTCCGGGCAGGGGCCGGTGACCCCGGTGCGCAGCATGTCCGGCGGCAACCAGCAGAAGGCCATCATTGCCCGGGAGATCGACCTGAACGCGGATCTCCTGATCGCCGTCCAGCCCACCCGGGGCCTGGACGTGGGGGCCATTGAGTACATCCACAGCCAGATCGTGGGCCAGCGGGACCTGGGCAAGGCGGTGCTGCTGGTGAGCCTGGAGCTGGATGAGGTGATGAACCTCTCCGACCGGATTCTGGTCATGTACGAGGGGGAGATCGTGGGAGAGCTGGATCCCAAGACCACCACTGTGGAGGAGCTGGGCCTTTACATGGCCGGCGCCAAGCGGAACAAGGGGAAGGAGGCCAGCGCGTCATGAAAAAGGATACTGCCAGAACTCTCTGGAACGACGGGACCAAGACCGTGGTGGCCTCCCTGCTGTCCATCCTCATGGGCGTGATCTTCGGAGGCGTGCTGCTGTTTGTGGTGGCCCTGTGCCTGAAGATGCCCCTGTCCTCCGCCTGGGAGGGCTTCCGGATCGTGCTGGGGGGCGTGTTCAACACGGGCCGAAACTACGACGCCGGCAGCGCCCTCACCTTCGGCATCAACGCCCGGCTCATCGGAGACATGCTCTTCCGGGCCACGCCCCTCATCATGACGGGTCTCTCCGTGGCCCTGGCCTATAAGACGGGCCTCTTCAACATCGGCGCTCCGGGCCAGTACCTCATGGGCACGGCCATGTCCATCATCGTGGCCCTGGCCATCGACACCAGCGTGGTCCCCGCCTTCCTGGTGTGGATTCTGGCCTTCCTGGCGGCCATTGCCGCGGGGGCGCTGTGGGGCTGCATCCCGGGCCTCTTCAAGGCCTACCTCAACGTCAACGAGGTCATCACCTCCATCATGACCAACTGGATCGCCGCCAATCTGGTGACCCTCCTCTTTGACGGCAGCCGCTTCATCAACAACGTGGACTTCGGCAAGACCGGCTACACCCTCAAGACCGCCACCAACGGCGTGGCCACGGCCAAGCTGGGGCTGGACTTCGGCGGGGGCAACGCCAACGCGGGCTTCCTCATTGCCATCGTCTTCGCTGCGGCGGCCTACATCGTTATCAACAAGACCACCTTCGGCTACGAGCTCCGGGCCTGCGGCAGCAACAAGAACGCCGCCCGCTACGCGGGCATGAACGAGAAGCGGAACATCGTCCTCTCCATGGCCATTGCGGGGGGCCTGTCGGCCGCCGGCGCGGCGCTGTACTTCCTGCAGGGGGACGTGGAGTTCTACTGGCACACCTCCATGGCCCTGCCCGCCACCGGCTTCAACGGCATCCCGGTGGCCCTGCTGGCCAGCTGCAGCCCCATCGGGTGCATCTTCTCCGGGATGTTCATGGCCTATCTGACCATCTCCGGCAGCCAGCTGAGCACCTTCACGGCCTATAACGAGTACATCGCCAACATCATCATTGCGGTGATCGTGTACCTGAGCGCTTTCACCCTGTTCTTCAAGGGCCTGATGAGCGCGAAGAAGAAGACCATCACGGTCAAGAGCGAGGACGCCAAAAGCAAGGCGGGAGAGGAGATGAAGCGGAAATGACGTTTCTTTTGCAGCAGACGGTCATCTACACAGTGCCGCTGATTCTGGTGGCCCTGGCCGGCGTGTTTGCCGAGCGCAGCGGCATCATCAACCTGGCTCTGGAGGGCATCATGATTATCGGGGCCTTTGTGGGGGCCTGGTTTGTGCGCATCATGCAGGAGGGCGGCTGGAACGAGGACGCGGCCCAGGGTCTTCTCCTGCTGGCTCTGGTGGTGACAGCGGCGGCGGGGGCGCTGTTTTCCCTGCTGCTGAGCTTCTCAGCGGTGAAGATGAAGGCGGACCAGACCATCGGCGGCACGGCCCTGAACCTGCTGGCCCCGGCCATTGTGCTGTTCCTGGTGAACATCGTCTTCCAGCAGAACACCCTGAACCTGCGCTACGACGCGCCCAGCTGGTTCATGCTCTTCCAGACGGATTTCGGCTTTGAGCGCAAGGCCAAGCTGGGTCTGGTGGGGGATCTGCTGCTCAACAAGACCTATCTGACCACCTACATCGGGCTTCTCATCTACGTTGTCCTGGCGGTCATCCTCTACAAGACCCGCTTCGGCCTGCGCCTGCGGGCCTGCGGCGAGCACCCCCAGGCGGCGGACTCGGTGGGCATCAACGTGTACAGGATGCGCTATCTGGGCACCTCCATCAGCGGCGCTCTGGCGGGCATGGGCGGGTTCATCTACGCCCTCACCACCTCCAACGGCGCGGCCAACGGCGACGTGGCGGGCTTCGGCTTCCTGGCCCTGGCGGTGATGATCTTCGGCAACTGGAAGCCCCTGAACATCGCCATTGTGGGCTTCCTCTTCGGCCTGCTCAAGTGTATCTCTGCCTGCTCCGGCACCCTGGACATCAACGGCGACGGCGTGTATCTGCTGGCCCAGATCGGCGTGAGCACCTATGTGTACAACATGCTGCCCTACGTGATTACCCTGGTGGTGCTGGCCTTCACATCCAAGAAGTCCCGGGCTCCCAAGGCGGAGGGCATCCCCTATGACAAGGGACAGCGGTAAATCGTTAGAAAGACCAAAAATGCGGCATGGGTTTTCACCCATGCCGCTCCTTTTTCGCCAGAACGCAGTACCACTCCGCCTGCTCCGGGTCCTTTTTCAGCAGGGAGGGGAAGCAGCTCTGCCTGATCTCACCATACCCCAGCTCCACCAGCCGGTCCAGCAGCAGCTGACGGGCCACGGGGAAATAGTGCTCGTCAAAGATCTCCTTCTGGAAGATCCGGTTCTCCCGCTCAAAGGTGTAGAGCAGGTGGAAGATCATATCCCCGCCCTCCAGGTAGTCCCAGGCCTGGACCAGATTGACCCGGGTCTCGCCGTCAAAGAAGGGGTTGTAGAGGTAGAACCGCTGCCGGTCCTGGAGGATCTGGTCCCAGTTGCGGGTGTCAAAGTAGAGATACCCGCCCGGCTCCACCAGCCGGTCCATCCTCCCCAGCACATCCAGCACCTCATCGTTTTCCACATAGGGCAGGGAATTGCCCGTGCTGGCCACGCAGCCGAAGGTCATGCCGGACCAGCAGCTCAGGTCCCGGAAATCGCTCTGCCGCAGGTCCACGGACCACCCCCGGCGCTCCGCCTTTTTCCGGCACCTCTCCAGCATGGCCCCGCTGAGATCGGACCCATACACCGCCACCCCCAGCTCCAGGAGGGGCAGGGTGACGCTGCCGGAGCCGATGCTCACGTCCAGCAGGGTTTCCACGTCCAGCCCTCCCAGCATGTGCTCCCAGTGCTGTCTGTAGACGCTGAACCGCTCCTCTGTCTCTATGAGATCGTAGATATCCGCCCGATCATATAAGGCGCCCATTTCTCTCTCCCCCTCATTTTTTCAGCTTCAGCCTGCCCTTTTCCACAACTGTGTTGAAAATCTCCCGAATCTGGCGGCACTCCTCCTCCCGGTCCTCCATCTGGGCCTTGGGAAGAATCCACGCCTGATTGTCCGCAATGAAGAGATAAAAGGCCCCGGCGGTCTCCCGGACCCGCACCAGCTTGTCAAAGCCCATCTTGGCCCTGTTTTTCCCCACGGTCACGTGGACGCCGAACGGGTCGATCCCCGTCTCCTGGACGTAGCTGTCCCGGCCGGACCGGCGTACCTCGTTTTTCACCTTCCCGCTGGTGGACAGGACCAGGGCCGCCACCGCCGCCAGTATGGCCGCCGCTGCCCCGGACGCCGATGCCAGGGCCTGGAGGTGGGGGGGCAGGGTCAGCAGGCCGCTGTACAGGTAGCCCGCCAAGGCCCCGGCCAGACCGAAGCCCAGAAGGCCCTTTCTCCACTTCTCCAGCACCAGCATGAGGTAAAATCTCCTGGTCTCCCGGAGACCGATGGTAAAATCCCGGCGATATGACATGTATCCGCGCCCCCTTTGTCAAGTAATCAGCTAATCAGCCGCCGCGTCTGCACAGGAAGCCAAACCAGCCCTCGGACTGGCCCTCCTCCGCCACAGTGAAGCCGTTATTCTCCAGAACCTGCCGCACCTCCGCAGCCCGGTCGTCGATAATGCCGGAGCAGAGGAACCAGCCCTGGGGCTTCATCCACCGGCCCGCCTCCGGAGCCAGGGCGATAATCACATCGGAGACGATGTTGGCCACCACGATGTCGTAGCCGTCTCCCATCTCCCGGCGGAGCTTCCCACTGCCCAGTACGTCCCCGGCCCGGACCGTGTATTGATCCCGGTTCACGCCGTTGAGAGCGGCGTTCTCATAGGCGATATCCACAGCCTTCTCGTCAATATCGCAGGCAAAGGCGCTCTCCGCCCCCAGCAGCAGGGCGGCGATGGAGAGGATGCCGCTGCCGCAGCCCAGATCCAGCACCCGCATCCCCTTTTCCACATGCTTCTCCAGAGCGGTGAGACACAGCCGGGTGGTGGCGTGGCTGCCGGTGCCGAAGGCCAGCCCCGGGTTCAGGCGCAGCTCCACCCGGTCCCCGGCCTCGGCCTGCTCCCAGTCCGGCACCACGATGAGCCGTTCACCGATCTCCATGGGCTTATAGAAGGCCTTCCAGTTGTTCTCCCAGTCCGCGTCCTCGATGCCGTCCACGGTTATGATGAGGGGGGCGTAATCGGGGTGGACCTTTTTCAGCTCCGCCATGGCCATGCGCACAGCGGCCACCTGGGCGAAGCCCTGGTCGCTCTCCTCGGCGTAGAATGTGACCCGGCACTTGCCGGACATGGAGCGGTCCAGCTCCTCATCCACATAGTCCCAGTACTGCTTGTTCTGCTCCAAAAACTGGTGGAAGTCCGCCTCATCCTCCACGGCAAAGCTGTCAATACCCAGGGAGATCAGCATGTTTTCCACAGGCTCCAGGCCGGCAGGGGAGGTATCAATGTGCAGGGCAAGCCATTTCATAGATTTTTCCTCATTTTCCAGTTTTTTAATATATTATAACGGATGAACAGGGAGAAAACAACGGTTTCTTTGCAGGGGGAGCGCTCTTCTTTCCATTTGTCCCAGGGCCTGGGGCAGCTTCTGGCGGGAGCGGCTATCTGCACCGCAGCCCGCATACGATCTCCACAATCTCTGCCCCCATAGTACAGGCCAGCTCCCTGTGAAGCTCCCCCATCCACCTGATGTACCGCTCCGTCTCCGGGTCATAGCCTCCGCCGTCTCCGAACACGTCATTGCTCACCACAATCAGCAGCTCCGCCCGGTCCGCCAGGGCCCCAATCCCAGAGAGAATCCGCTCCCGGGCCCCCTCGCCGGCCCCGGCAGGGGACCAGATCTCGTTGGCCAGCAGATTCCCCAGGTCCTCCAGCAGCGCCCAGTCCCCGGGCCGGACGTCCGCGCCCCCGATATCCACCGGCCGCTCCAGGGTCACAAACTGTCTCCCCGCCAGCCGGCCGTGGCCCTCCCGCATGGCGCGGTGCCGCCGGATGCGGCGGGCCGCCTCCTCCCCGGAGGGCTCCATGGCGGCCAGGTAGACCGCCCGGCCCCGGGCCCGGGCCAGCAGCTCCCGCTCCGCCCAGGCGGACTTGCCGCTGCCGCTGCCGCCATAGACCAGTAAAAGCTCTCCCATCACAGGGGCTGATAGGCCTCAATGCCGATGTTGTCAAAGGAGGGCATGTCGAAATACACCCGCAGGGCCATGTCGATCAGGGGCATCACCGACACAGCTCCCGTGCCCTCCCCCAGGGCCATGCCCAGCTTCAGCAGGGGAGGGACTCCCAGCTCCTCCATCACATACCCCGCCCCCGGCTCCGCCGACAGGTGGGAGGCCGTCAGGGCGTCCCCCACCGCCGGGCACAGCCGCACCGCCGCCAGGGCCGCCACGGTGGAGATGAACCCGTCCATCACCGCCGGGGTCCTGTGGAGGGCGCAGCCTATATAGAATCCGGTCATGGCGGCGATATCATAGCCGCCCACCTTGGCAATCACGTCCACCGGGTCCTGGGGGTCCGGCCGGTGGAGGGCAATAGCCCTGTCGATGACCCTGATCTTCCGGGCCAGACCCTCATCGGAGAGCCCGGCCCCCTTGCCGGTCATCTCCTCCGCCGGACGGCCCAGCAGGGCGGCGGCCACGGCGCTGGTGGTGGTGGTGTTGCCGATGCCCATTTCCCCGGCGGCCAGAAGATCGTACTTCTCCGCCAAATCCCCGGCCAGCTCCATACCCGCCAGCAGCACAGTGAGGCACTCCTCCCGGGTCATGGCGGGCTCCTGGGCCAGATTTTTTGTACCCCGGGAGATCTTGATGGACCGCATACCCGGCACCTCCGTCAGCATGCCCGCGTCCACGGGGATCACGTCCGCACCGGCCACAGCGCCCATGCAGCACACGCTGGCCGCGCCGGTGAGCATGTTCCCGGCCACCACGGCGGTGACGCCGCTGTCCGTCTGGGTGACCCCCTCGGCCACCACGCCGTTGTCCGCGCAGAAAGCGGCCACGCACTTGCGCATCTCCCGCCGCAGGGGAGCGGTCCCCGCCAGCCGGGACACCACGTTCTCCAGCTGCCCCAGGCCGCGGAGAGGCTTGGCCACCGCGTCCCAGTGCCGCCGGGCCGCCTCCACCCGCTCCCTGTCCGCCGGCCTGACCGCTTCCAGCGCCTCACGCAGCCTGATATCCAGATCTCCCATATGTACGGCCTCCTCTTCGTCTGTGAAAGGTTATCTCCATCCACTATAGACCAAGGCCGGAGAAAAAGCAACCGCTCAACAGGAAATTTCCCGTTGAGCGGCTTTTTCTATGCATATGAAATTACTGCTGCTGCTTGCCCCCGGTCCTGTCGTAGGCCACGATGACCCGGCGGTTGGGCTCGGTGCCCATGGAGTAGGTGGTGACATTTTCCACATTCTGGAGAACTGTGTGGATGACGTGGCGCTCGTAGGCGTTCATGGGCTCCAGGGTCACGTTCCGCTTGTACTTGACCACCTTGGCCGCCACCTTCATGGCCAGATGCTGGAGGCTCTGCTCCCGCTTGAGGCGGTAGTTCTCCGCGTCCACGTGGATGCGCACCCGTTTCTCGCCGCCCCGGTTGACGGAGTAGTTGGTCAGCTGCTGGATAGCGTCCAGGGTCTCGCCCCGTCTGCCGATGAGGGCGCCCAGCTTCTCCCCCTCCAGGATGGCCTTGTAGCGGCCCTCCTCGTTCCGGTACACCTTCACCTGGGCCTTGCTGCCCATGTGCTCCAGAAGGCCGGTGAGAAATTCCACAATCTGCGCCGCCTTCTCATCGTCGCAGATCTCCCCCAGGTCCTGGGGCGGCAGCACCGGCACAGGGGCCGCGGCCTCCACGGCCCTCTCCCCTCGTTCAGGCCGCTCCCGGCGCTCCGGACGCCGGCGTTCCTCCCGTTTCTCCGCCCGGGACGCCTTCTCCGGCCGCTCCGGCGGCGGGGCCTGGACGGGCCTCCTGGGCTCCGGAGCCGCAGGAGCAGCGGGGGGCGGCGGGGGGGCCTTTACCGGCTCCTCCGCCAGACCGTAGGTCACCCGAACCTTGGCCGGGCTGGCGCCGATGCCCAGAAAGCCCTTCTTTGCCCGCTCCAGGATCTCCACGGACACCTCTTCCCGCTCCAGACCCAGCTCCGCCAGGGCCTTGGCGACAGCCTCGTCCTCGGTCTTGCCGGTCACATCTATAAATTTCGTCGTCATAGCGCGTTTTACTCCTTCTCTTCATAGCGGTCCGCCTGATAGCTGCGGCCTCTGGCGTAGGGGCGATCCCCTATCCGGCCCGCCTCGTTGGTGGAGACCTTCTTCTCCGGGGCCTTCTGGGGCAGCTTCTTGGGCTTTTTGCTCTCGTTCTCCCGCTGCTCGGCGGCCCGCTTCTTGGCCTCCTCCATGCGCAGCTTTCTGGCGGCCTCCCGCTTGGCCTCCCGCTCCTCCTCCTCGGCGTTGATCTTCTTGGTGTAGAACTTGCCCAGCACGGACTCGCGGATCATGCCCCACACGCTGTTGGCAATCCAGTACACGCCCAGGGCCGCGGGCATGATGAAGCAGAACCAGATGCTCATGAGGGGCATCATCAGGTTCATCATCTTCATGCTGGCCTGCTGCTCCCGAGACTGGCCGTTGCTCCTGGTGATGACAATGGTCTGTACGTAGTTCATCACAGCGGCCAGCAGGGGGATGAGAATCAGGCCGATGACGGGCCATGTCATGGAGAAGCCCTTGAACACCTCCTGGGGCTGGACGCTGAGGTTGACGCCGAAGAAGTCAAAGTGCATCTGGAGCAGCCTGTCCCCCACGCCCTCCACGCCGGACCAGTCGTAGCTGGACCAGTTGCGGGAGATGAAGTCGGCAAGGTTGACCTGCTCATAGGCGCCGTAGGCGCCGTTGGCCATCTGGTCCGCCACGTAGCCCAGGCCCTCGGCGGCCTGACGGAGACTGGCGCAGGCGGCGTCGCTGATGCCCATAAAGTAGGTGATGGGCTGGCGGATGATGGAATAGAGGGGCACCAGGATGAACATGGGGAGGAAGGACCACAGGCAGCCGCCCATGGGGTTGATGCCCTCCTCCTGATAGAGCTTTTGCAGCTCCTCCTGGTACTTCTGCTGATTCTTGGCGTACTGCTTCTGCAGCTCCGCCTGCTTGCTGGAGAGCTTGCCCATGCGCACCATACTGCGCTTGGACTTCATCTGGAACGGCACCATAATCAGTGTGACCACCAGGCTGAAGAAGATAATCGCCAGGCCGTAGGAGCCGCTGACGGCATACAGCCAGCGCAGCAGCGCGGCAAAGGGCATACTGACGAGTTTGCCAAAGGTACCAAACATGTAAAGTTTCCTCCGGTAGAATGTTTCCCCCGCCTTTCAGGCAGGGGAGGGCTATGGCACAGGATCGTAGAAGTTCCCCCTGTAGAAGGGGTGGCATCGCAAAAAGCGCCGCAGGGCCAGCCATCCGCCCCGCCACACGCCGTACTTCTCCACGGCCTGGAGGGCGTACTGGGAGCAGGTGGGGATAAAGCGGCACCTGGGCGGAAGGCCCGGGGAGATATTGCGCTGGTAGAACCGGATGGCCCCCAGCAGAAGCTTCTTCAGCATGTCTCCCGCCTCTCCAGCAGCTTCAGCTCCCCGCAGGCCCGGTAGAAGGCCTGGGTGAGCCGGGCATAGTCCCCATCCGCGGCCCGGGAGCGGGCCACCAGGATGATATCATAGCCCTGGCGCAGGTCCGGCCCCGCCAGACGGAAGACCTCCCGCAGGCGGCGGCGGGCCCGGTTGCGCACCACGGCGCAGCCCAGCTTGGTGCTCACCGTCACCCCCAGGCGGTTGTGGTCCAGGCGGTTGGGCCGGCAGTAGACCACCAGAAAGGGGGTCACGGCGGACTTGCCCCGGCTGTAGATGCGGCGGAAGGCCCGGTTTTCCTTGATGGTAACAGTTTTCTTCACGGCCCACGGCCTCCTCTCAGACAGACGGCGGCGCTGGCCTGAAAAGGCGCGCAGGGACGGCATGAAAAAATTCTTGCCGTCCCCCCGATCTATCTTATTTGCGATGCAAACGCCGCGAACCTCAATGGGTCAGGCGGGCGCGGCCCTTGGCGCGGCGGCGGGCGAGCACCTTGCGGCCATTGGCGGTCCTCATCCTCTTACGGAACCCGTGCTCCTTGGAGCGCTGACGCTTTTTGGGCTGATAGGTACGGAACATTTGCATACACCTCCTACTCAAAATATGGCTGTGCGGAGCTCTCGCCCCCCACTACTCGACGGCGGGGCATGACAGTCATCCCCCCGCAGTTGACGCATTTCAGCCTGCCGCAGGACAGGCAAACGTTATTATACATAAAAAAGGGATCTGTGTCAACAAAAAATTCAAAAAACAGCTCTTTTGCCCAAGCGGGGTCTTTCGCGCCGCCGTCAAGCTGCCAGCAAAGCTCTCCCTGGAGCCGTTATATTTCTCCTATATATAGAATAAGTATCTGTTGCAATCCCATCCATTTTCTGCTATACTATCCTAGGAACATTTTCGGCTGTCAAAGAAACAAGACCGTCACTAAGGAAAAAGAGAGGGAGAGCTTCTATGCAATCTGTTTCCGATATCTGGTCCATGATCCTGACCAGGCTCCGGGAGGATCTGTCGGAGACCACCATCAAGACATGGTTCGACGAAACGACAGTAGTGGCCCTGGAGGGAAACAACCTCTACCTCCACTGTCCCAACACCTTCAAGCGCACCAACATCCAGGACCGCTTCCTTCCCAACATTGAGGCGGGACTCAAGGACATCTTCTCCGCCGACATCGCCGTCCACCTGCTGGACGACGGAGGCCTTCAGCGCTTTCAGAGCAAGGAGGAGGAGAAGCCCGTATCCCTGATGGAGAGCGGGGAGTTTACCTTTGACACCTTTGTGGTGGGCCCCTCCAACCGTCTGGCCTGTAGTGCGGCCCGGGCGGTGGCGGACGCGCCGGGGCAGCACTACAACCCCCTTTTCATCTACGGCGACTCGGGGCTGGGCAAGACCCACCTGCTCTACGCCATCGCTCACGTCATCCGCGGCAAATTCCCCTCCGCGAAAATCCTCTATATCAAGGGCGACGAGTTCATCAACGACTACATTGAGACCGTCCGCTCCGGCCGGGCCATGAATGAGTTCCGCACCAAGTACCGGGAGGCGGACCTCATGCTGGTGGACGACATCCAGTTCGTGGCCGGCAAGGTGGAGACCCAGAACGAGTTCTTCCACACCTTCAACGCCCTCTACGAGGCGAAAAAGCAGATCGTGCTCACCTCCGACCGGCCTCCCCAGGAGATGGCCCAGCTGGACGACCGGCTGCGGACCCGGTTCGAGTGGGGCCTGATGGCGGACGTACAGCCTCCGGTACTGGAGACCCGAGTGGCTATCCTCAAAAACAAGGCCGCCCAGCTGGGCTTCATCCTCAGCGACGAGATCGCCGGCTACATTGCCTCCAAGATCACCGCCAACGTCCGCCAGCTGGAGGGCACGGTCAAGAAGATCAAGGCCTTCAAGGACCTGGACGGCATTGAGATCAACACCGCCGCCGTAGACCGGGCGCTCCAGGACATGAGCCGGTCCAACGAATTCATCATCACTCCGGAGACCATCATCAAGGAGGTCTGCCGGTACTTCCGGCTGGAGGAGGACCAGATCAAGGGCCAATCCCGGAGCCGGGACTCCCTCAACGCCCGGCAGACGGCTATGTACCTCATTCGCCGTCTCACCAGCCTGTCTCTGGACGACACGGGAAAGGTCTTCGGCGGCCGGGACCACTCCACGGTGCTCAACTCCATCAACAAGGTAGAGAAAAAGATGAAGGCGGACCCGACCTACGCGGAGACGGTAAAGGCCATTATCACCAACATCAACTCCACCAAGTAGGGCTGTGAAACGGCCGTTTCCATTTCAACATTTTCCCCCAAGTTTTCCACAATACCAACAAAATATTCTCCACATCGGCTGTGGAAAAAAATTGTCCCCTATGCGGTCGTGGAAAAGCGTGGACAACCCGCTCTGTTTTCCACACCCCTTATTCTTCCAATTTTTCCAGCATTTTCAATGGCTTGCCGCCATAATCCACAATTTTTCGCCCTACCGCTTCTACTTCTGAAAAATAAATATACTATGCTTCTTAACCGGCCAATATTCCGCCGGCCGAAAAAAGAAAGGAAAACCAGCCATGAAATTTTCCTGTGAAAAAACCCTACTTCAATCCGCCATCACCACCGCCTCCAGGACTGTGGCAGCCAAGAGCTCCATCCCCGCCCTGGAGGGTCTGCTGCTCCATGCGGACCACCAGCTCACCGTATCCGGCTACAACATGCAGACCGGCATCCGCACCCGGCTGGACGCGGACATCACAGAGCCCGGCTCCCTGGTCCTCTCCGCCCGGCTCTTCGGGGAAATCATCCGCCGTCTGCCGGACGACGTGGTCACCTTCTCCTCTGACAATGCGCTCAACGTAAAACTCACCTGCGGCGACGCAGCCTACGACATCCTCGCCCTGTCCGCAGAGGACTATCCCGAACTCCCGGAGGTGGAGGACCAGTACTCCATCCAGATCAAGCAGAATATCCTCCGCTCCATGATCGCCCAGACCTCCTTTGCCGTATCCACAGATGAGATCCGCCCTGTCCACATGGGCTCCCTCTTTGAAATCGGGGAGGAGGGCCTCACGGTGGTCAGCGTGGACGGCTTCCGGCTGGCCCTGCGGCGGGAACCACTGGAGAACATCAGCGGCTCCTTCCGCTTCGTGGCACCGGGAAGCGCCCTCAACGAGGTGGAGCGGATCTGCGAGGACACCGATGAAACCGCCTCCATCACCCTGGGCAACCGGCACCTTCTTTTTGATGTGGGAAGCACCCAGCTCATCTGCCGGCGGCTGGAGGGGGAGTTTTTGGACTACAAAGCGGCCATCCCCCGGTCCAACCCCATCTCCATCACCACCTCCACCAAGGCCATGATGGAATCCATTGACCGGGTGAGCGTGGTGATCTCTGACAAGCAGAAGAGCCCCGTACGGTGCATCTTCAAGGAAAACAAGGCCTACATGTCCGCCAAAACCGCCAACGGCGAGGCAAAGGACGTGTGTACGGTCAGCGGAGACGGCGGCGGGCTGGAGATCGGCTTCAACAACCGCTATCTTCTGGACGCGCTGAAGTACGCCCCGGCAGAGGAGGTCCGGCTGGAGATGAACACGGGTATCTCCCCCTGTATCATCACCCCCACAGAGGGGGGGGAGAGCTTCCTCTACATGGTGCTGCCGGTACGGCTGAAAAACGGATGATTGGGAAATACTGCATATGGAAACAATATCCATTACCACGGAGTATATCCGTCTACAGGATCTCTTAAAGCTCACAGGCCTTGCGGCCACGGGGGGCGAGGCAAAGATCCGCATACAGGCCGGGGAGGCGGCGGTCAACGGCGAGGTCTGCCTCCAGCGGGGCAGAAAACTGCGGGAAGGGGACGTTGCGTCCTTCCAGGGCCGGTCTTTCCAGGTGGTCTATGCGCCTTGACAGCCTCTTTCTGGAGAATTTTCGCAACTACCAGTCCCAGAAGGTGGACTTCCACCCCGTATGCAACGTGATCTGGGGGGAGAACGCCCAGGGGAAGACGAACCTGCTGGAGGCCGTGGTCTGCCTCTCCTGCGGCAGATCCCACCGCACCCGCACGGACCGGGAGCTGATCCGGTTCGGGGAGGGAGGATTTCTGCTGGAGGGGACGGTCCGGACCCGGGACCGGGCGTTTATCAGCCGCATCGAGGCCGGGGCGGGGCGGAAAAAGAAGATCAGCGTCAACAAGGTCCCGGCCAAGTCCGCCTCGGAGCTGAGCGGCGTATTGAACACGGTCTTCTTTTCCCCGGAGGATCTCCAGCTCATCCGGGAGGGGGCGGCGGCCCGGCGGCGGTTCATGGACGCGTCGCTGTGTCAGCTGCGGCCCCGGTACGCGGCGGCCCTGGCGGAGTACCAGCGCCTCCACGAGCACAAGACCCGGCTTCTCAGGGACTGCGCTGAGCGGCCGGATCTCATGGCCACCCTGCCGGACTTCAACCTGCGCATGGCGGAGACGGGGGCGGTGCTCATCCACTACCGCTCCCGCTTCGCCCGCCTGCTGGGGCAGTACGCCGCGCCGGCCCATCTGGAGTGCTCCGGGGGAAGGGAGGATCTGGAGATCACCTATACCACGGTAAAGACGGTGACCGATCCCTTTGGGGATCACCGGACGCTGGTGGGGCAGCTTCTGGAGCACCAGAGGACCCACTACAGCGCGGAGATCTCCAGCCGTCAGTGCCTCTCCGGGCCCCACAAAGACGATCTGGAGGTGTCTCTCAACGGCGTCAGCGCCAGATCCTTTGCCTCCCAGGGGCAGACCAGGACGGCGGCGCTGTCCATGAAGCTGGCGGCCAGGGAGATCCACCGGGAGATTATCGGGGAGTATCCTGTCCTGCTTCTGGACGACGTACTCAGCGAGCTGGATCCCCGGCGGCAGGAATACGTATTAAACCGCCTGGGCAGCGGGCAGGTGTTCATCACCTGCTGCGAGGAGGACCGGCTGCACTCCCTGCTGAAGGGGAATGTTTACCGGGTGAGCGGAGGGGTTGTTTTGCCGGGGTGAGCGCCTGTCCCGCAGGTAACCCCGCAGGCGGCGTCCGCGCCCGGCGCTGCCGGTCAGATAGACGCTCCCGCCAGAGACCGCCACAGTCCCCGGGACAAAGGGCAGGATCTCCCCAAGAAAAACAACGAACTGTATAAAAAATATATGTATTTACATTTAGGAAACAATGTCTCCGTTCCAACGGACGACATTATTGGCATATTCGATCTGGACAACGCCTCCACCGCCCGGGACACCCGCGCTTATCTCCGGGCGGCGGAGGAGGAAGGGATGGTGGTGAGCGCCGGCGGCGACCTGCCCAAGTCCCTGGTGGTGTGCTCCCCTGCGGGATCGTGGCAGCGGGTCTACATCTCCCCTCTGGCGCCGGCCACCCTTCTGGGGCGGCTGGAGGGCCTGTCCGCCATGTTTCCCACACACTGACTGGAGGTCAATGAAAAGATGTCTGAAGTAATGGAAAGAAGCGAGCTGTCCGTAAATCAGGTGACCCACGAGTACGGCGGCAGTGAGATCCAAGTACTGGAGGGCCTGGAGGCCGTGCGCAAGCGGCCGGGCATGTATATCGGCTCCACCAGCGAATCGGGACTGCACCACTTGGTCTACGAGATCGTGGACAACTCCATCGACGAAGCCCTGGCCGGCTTCTGCGATGAGATCACCGTCACCATCAACGAGGGCGACACCATCACCGTCACCGACAACGGCCGGGGCATCCCCGTGGACATCCAGCCCCAGACGGGCCTGCCCGCCCTGGAGGTGGTCTTTACGGTTCTCCACGCCGGCGGCAAGTTCGGCGGCGGGGGCTACAAGGTATCCGGCGGCCTCCACGGCGTGGGCGCCAGCGTGGTCAACGCCTTGAGCCAGTGGCTGGAGGTCCAGGTCCACAAGAACGGCCAGATCTATGAGATGAAGTTCTCCCGGGGAGAGATCACCCAGCCCATGCGGGTGGTGGGGACGACGGAGAAAACCGGCACCGTGGTCACCTTCAAGCCGGACCCGGAGATGTTCGACGTGACCACCTACAGCTACGACATCATCCACACCCGGATGCAGCAGCAGGCGTTTCTGAACGCGGGCCTGCAAATCTCCACTTACGACAGACGGGAGGGGCGGGATGAGGCCGACTCCATGCGCTACGAGGGGGGGATCCGGGAGTACGTCACCTGGCTTAACGCCAACAAGACCCCGGTCCACGAGGACGTGGTCTACATGGCCGGTCAGAAGGACGACTCCTCCGTGGAGGTGGCCCTGCAATACAACGACAGCTACAGCGAGACCATAGTCTCCTTTGCCAACGATGTGCGCACCCCGGAGGGGGGCATGCACGAGGAGGGCTTCAAGCGGGCCCTCACCACGGCCCTCAACGCCTACGGGAAAAAGACCAATATCATCAAGGGGGACGACAAGGTCTCCGGCGAGGACTGCCGGGAGGGCATCACCTGCGTCATCTCCGTGAAGCTGACGGACGCCCAGTTCGAGGGCCAGACAAAGGCCAAGCTGGGCAACGCCTCCATCCGCACCCTGACGGCCTCTGTGGTGTCGGAGAAGCTGGAGGAGTACCTGGAGGAGAATCCCAAGGTGGCCCGGCTCATCCTGGACAAGGCCATGATGGCCAACCGGGCCCGGGAGGCCGCCCGGAAGGCCAAGGAGTCCATCCGCCGCAAGACCGCCCTGGGCGGCGCGGCCATGCCGGATAAGCTGCGGGACTGCAATGAGAACAACCCGGAGCTGACGGAGCTCTACATCGTGGAGGGCGACTCCGCAGGAGGCTCCGCCACCCAGGGCCGGGACTCCCGGTTCCAGGCCATTCTCCCCCTGTGGGGCAAGATGCTCAACGTGGAGAAGGCCCGGGTGGATAAGGTCTACGGCAACGACAAGCTTCAGCCGGTGATTACCGCCCTGGGGGCCGGCATTGGGGAGGACTTTGACGTCAACAAGCTGCGCTACCACAAGGTTATCATCATGGCCGATGCGGACGTGGACGGCAGCCACATCCGTACCCTGCTCCTGACCTTCTTCTTCCGGTTCATGCGGCCACTCATTGAGCAGGGCTACGTCTACTCCGCCGTGCCGCCCCTCTTCAAGCTCAGCCGGGGCAAGACCACCCGTCTGGCCTTCTCGGAGGAGGAGCGGGACCAGATCTCCTCCCAGCTCCGGGGGGACAATCCCAACGCCAAGGTGGACATCAGCCGCTTCAAGGGCCTGGGCGAGATGAACCCCCACGAGCTCTGGGAGACCACCATGGACCCGGAGAAGCGGACCCTCCGCCGCATTGAGCTGGACGACGCGGTCCAGGCGGACGCCATCTTTACGGTCCTCATGGGGGAGAAGGTGGAGCCCAGAAAGGAATTTATTGAGAAGAACGCCAAGTACGCCGTGAACCTGGACTACTAAAGAGGGTGACGAGGAATGAAGCGCGGATTAATCCTCTCCCTGCTGGCGCTGCTGCTGGCCCTGGCGGGCTGCGGCGGCGTATCCCGGGAGGAGTACGACAGGGTATGCGCGGAGCGGGACGCGCTCCAGGCCCGGCTGGAGGAGGCTGATGGGGCGGAGGCCCTGTCGGTGACCGTCAGCGGGACCTTTGCGGCCAGGGTGCGGGATCTGATCCCGGACTATGTGCTGGACAGCGAGACCCCACGGGTGGCGGTGGTCACCCTGTTCCAGAGCGGACCCTTCACCCTCCAGGTGGGAGATCTGGCCCAGGAGCTGGAGATAGGCGGGACCTATGTCTTTGAGATAGAGCCCCGGGAGGACCTGGAGATCACAGCGGAGGAGTACGAGGGCGGCGCGCCGTTTGCCGACGAGGCGATTTCCCGGTATGAGCTGAGAATAGCCGGCTTCCGGGCCGCCCGGGAGGACGAGTTCGGGCTGGATTCCAGCCGCATTGTGTTTGAAAAACGGGATTAGACGAAAAGCGAGGAAGCATAATGAGCAAAAAACCACAGTACGATCCGGAGGAGATCCGGTTCCCGGAACAGAAGATTGTGGCGTCTCCCCTGGTGCCGGAGATGACCAATTCCTATATTGAGTACGCCATGTCGGTCATCGTGGGCCGGGCCCTGCCCGACGTGCGGGACGGCCTCAAGCCGGTCCACCGCCGGATCCTCTACGCCATGTACGAGGACAATCTCACAAGCGACAAGCCCTTCAAGAAGTCGGCCACCTGCGTGGGCGACGTGCTGGGCCGGTACCACCCCCACGGGGATCAGTCGGTCTACGACGCCCTGGTCCGTTTGGCCCAGGACTTCTCCACCCGCTACCTGCTGGTGGACGGCCACGGCAACTTCGGCTCCGTGGACGGGGACCCCCCGGCGGCCTACCGATACACCGAGGCCCGGCTCTCAAAGCTCTCCAACGAGATGCTTCGGGACATCGACAAGGACACCGTGGACTGGGACCCCAACTTTGACGAGTCCCGGAAGGAGCCCAGGGTCCTGCCCAGCCGGTTCCCCAACCTGCTGGTCAACGGCTCCGCCGGTATCGCCGTGGGCATGGCCACCAACATCCCCCCCCACAACCTGCGGGAGGTGATCGGGGCCTGCGTCCACGTGCTGGACCACCCGGAGGCGGATCTCAATGACCTGATGGAGTACATCAAGGGTCCCGACTTCCCTACCCGGGGCATCATCATGGGCCGGGCGGGCATCCGTCAGGCCTACGCCACCGGCCGGGGCCACATCCGGGTCCGGGCCCGGACGGAGTTCGAGGAGTTCGGCCAGAACCGGACCCGCATCGTGGTCACGGAGATCCCCTACCAGGTCAACAAGCGGATGCTCATCAAGAACATGGCGGACCAGGTGGAGGATAAGCGGCTGGAGGGCATCTCCGACATCCGGGACGAGTCGGACCGGAACGGGATGCGTATTGTCATTGAGCTCAAGCGGGACGCCAATGCCCAGGTGGTGCTCAACCGGCTCTATGCCCAGACCCAGCTGCAAACCACCTTTGCCATCAACATGCTGGCCCTGGTGGACAACCAGTCCCAGCCCAAGATTCTCTCCCTGCGCCACATCATTGACGAGTATCTCAAGTACCAGGAGGAGGTCCTGCTCCGCAGGACCCGCTACGACCTGCGTAAGGCCCAGGAGCGGGCCCACCTGCTGGAGGGGCTGCTCATTGCCCAGGACAACATTGACGAGGTCATCCGCATCATCCGCACCAGCTACGACGACGCCAAGGAGAACCTGATGAGCCGGTTCTCTCTGGACGACGTGCAGGCCCAGGCCATTCTGGAGATGCAGCTGCGCCGCCTCCAGGGCCTGGACCGGGAGAAGCTGGAGAATGAGTACAAGGAGCTGGAGGAGCGGATCGCCTATTTCCAGAAGCTTCTCTCCGACGAGGGCCTTCTGCGGGGCGTGCTCAAGGAGGAGCTGGAGGAGATCGCCGCCAAGTACGGTGACGACCGTGTGACAGAGATCGGCTTTGACGAGGACGATCTGGACGTGGAAGACCTCATTGAGGAGGAGCAGTGCGTCTACACCCTCACCAGCGGCGGCTACATCAAGCGCACCAGCGCCAGCGAGTACCGCCTCCAGGGGAAGGGGGGCAAGGGCAACCGCTCCATGTCCACCAAAGAGGAGGACTACGTCAACACGGTGTTCACCGCCTCCACCCATGACTACGTCCTCTTCTTTACCAACATGGGCCGGGCCTACCGCCGGAAGGGGTACCAGATTCCATCCTCCGGAAAGACGGCCAAGGGGACCAATATTGTCAACATCCTGCCTGTGGAGCCGGGGGAGAGCGTCAGCGCCATGATCTCCACCCGGGATGTTGCCGCCGAAGACCGTTTTCTGGTGATGGTCACCCGGAACGGCACCGTGAAGCGCCTGCCGGTGGAGTCCCTGCGCAACATCCGCAACAACGGCCTGCGGGTGCTGAAGCTGGACGAGGGGGACGAGCTGATCTCCGTCCGGGAGACAGACGGGGATATGAATATTCTCATCGCCACCCACGACGGGTCCGCGGTGTGCTTCCATGAGACGGATGTGCGCTCCATGGGCCGGGAGGCCATGGGCGTGCGGGGAATCCGCCTGCGGGAGGACGACTACGTTGTGGGCGCGGCCCGGGCCATCCCCGGTAAGGCCGTGCTGACCCTCACGGAGAAGGGCTACGGCAAGCAGACTCCGGTGGAGGAGTACCGCATCACCGCCAGAGGGGGACTGGGAATCAAGAACTACGGCCTCACCGACAAGACCGGCAAGGTGGTGGGCATCAAGGTGGTGGACGGCAGCGAGGATCTCATGGTGCTCACCGAGAAGGGAATCCTGCTGCGCACGGCTGTGGACACCATCAAGACCTGCGGCCGGTCCACACAGGGGGTCATCGTCATGCGCTTTAAGGAGGAGGACGACAAGGTCATCTCCATTGCCCTGGCGGACCGGGAGCCGGAGGAGCCTGAGGACGAGAGCGTATGAAGCAGGTGACGATCTATACGGACGGGGCCTGCTCCGGCAACCCAGGCCCCGGCGGCTGGGGGGCGATCCTCCAATATGGGGAGCACCGGAAAGAGCTCTCCGGCGGGGAGCGGAATACCACCAACAATCGCATGGAGCTGACAGGGGTGATCCGCGCCCTGGAGACGCTGACGGAGCCCTGCGTGGTGGAGCTGTATTCGGACAGCAAGTATGTCATTGACGCTCTGGAGAAGGGCTGGGCTAAGAGCTGGCGGGCCAAGGGCTGGGTCAAGGGGGACAAGAAGCCCGCCCTGAACCCGGACCTCTGGGGGAGACTGCTGGAGCTGTGCGAGATCCACCAGGTGCGCACCCACTGGGTGAAGGGCCACAGCACAAACCCCTTTAACAACCGATGCGATCAGCTGGCGGTCAGCGAGTGGCAGAAGCTGAAATAGAAAAGGCCCCCGGAGAATTTTCTCTCCGGGGGCTGTTTTATACTCTTCCAAGATAGATCAGACGCGTGCCGTCCCACTGGCACCGGAGACCCTCGCCGTTGCCCACCTGCCAGCGGTAAAACTCCCGGCTGTCCTCCAGGGCCTCCATCAGGGTCATGATGGTCCCGCCGTGGATCACCAGGGCGGCGCTGCCCGGGTCCTCTACCAGGGACAGAAAGGCCCTCAGGGACCGCTCCCGGCTCTCCGCCTTCCCCTCGCCGCCGGGGGGCGGGATCTCCCCGGCGCTGTCCAGCCACTGGCGGTAGGCGGGGTCGTCCTTCAGCTCCTTATAGGTGTGCCCCTCAAAGGAGCCGAAGCCGCACTCCCGCAGATCCTCCACCACCTGCTGGACCATGCCCGGGTAGAGGAGCTCCGCCGTCTCCCGGCACCGGCGCAGGGGGGACACATAGAGTCGGTCCACCGGCGGCGCAGCCCTGCCCGCCAGAGCCGCCCGGCCCTCCGGGGACAGGGACTGGTCCGTGGAGCCGATGTAGCGGCGCTGGGCGTTCCACGGCGTCTGGCTGTGGCGAAAGAGAAGGACGGTTTTCATTTCAGCCGCACCCCCAGTCCGCACCGCACCCGGTACACCGCCTGGGCCCTCTCCGCCAGCTCGCAGCAGATCCGACCCACTAGCTCCCGCCATTCCCGCTCCCTCCGGTCCAGAGGCGTGACGCCGCAGCCCACCTCGTCGCAGATGAGCACCCCCTCCGGGTGCGCCGCAAGCCAGCTGTCAATGGCCTCCCGGGGGTCGGGCAGGTCCCGGATAGCCCTCTGGAGGTTATATACGCAGTTCTCCGGACCCAGCGCGCCGTCGCTCCAGGCAGTCACGCCCAGCGCTTCCCGGGCAAAGCGCAGCTTGCCCTGGGCCGCGCCTCCAACGATCAGAACCATATGGCACACACCCTTTCCGTCAATACCACCGAGGCAAGGATCAACAGCTCGCACACCTGGAGAAACCAGCCCGCCAGATCGCCGGTGAACCCGCCGAACTGGCCCAGTGCCACGGCCCGGTAGACGCGGTAGAACACCGCCGCCGCTGCCAGGGCCGCCAGTCCGGCAGCCGGGTTTCCCCACAGCAGGACCGCCAGCGCACAGAGGACCAGATAGCCCGCTGCGGTCCACCAGGGAAAGCGGCTGCCCGCCTTGAGGGTGGAGCCCATGCCCGCCTGGGGCCCTGTGGCGGGCCGGGCGGAGGGGAGCCGCTCAATGGCCAGGGCGCTGAGGTTCCGGCTGAGCACAAAGCCCGCCGCCGCAGTGGGGACGCTCTCCAGCTCCGTCAGCAGGGCGAAATTGAGGACAAACCACACCCCGCACCAGATGACTGCAAAGGCCCCGGCGCTGGAGTCCTTCAAAATGGCCAGCTTCCGTTCCCGGGAGGCGTGGGAGGCCAGAGCATCCACGGTATCGCAGTAGCCGTCCAAGTGGATGCCGCCGGTGACGGCAATGGGCGCCGCCGTGAGCAGGGCGGCCCGGAGAATGGGGCCCAGCTCCAGAAGGCCGCACAGCCAGTCCATAGCCCAGAAGACTGCGCCCACCGCCATCCCCACCAGGGGGAAGAAGGACAGGGTGTAGCGCATGTTTTTTTCGTTCCACGCCACCTGGGGCATAGGAATGCGTGAGTAGGTGGAGAAGGCAATGGCGCAGGAGGCCAGCAGCTGCTTCATAAGCGGTTTTGTTCCTTTTGGATTTTTTCTCTTCTTTTCTTTGTGAACAAAGAAAAGAAGCAAAAGAAAAACTTTAGACGTGTTCTATCGTCAGAATGCGCTCGAGGAGGGTATAAAAGTTCTTTTTGATTCATTTTCTTTCAAGAAAAAGAATGATAACAAAAATGGCAACAAACGACAGCCAGGGAACCGCTCTATCGGGCGGTTCCCTGGCTCTGCGTTATTCCTTGCAGGCAGTGATGCCCTTCTCGGTAATCAGGTAATCCATCACCACATCGTGGTCCTCCATGGGGATGTCCTCCCGCATGACATGGGTGCGGCACAGCAGCACCGCCGGGCACCGGGTCTGGGGCAGATAGCGGTCATAGTACCCGCCGCCGTAGCCCAGCCGGAGACCCTTAGCATTGCCTGTGGCGCAGGGGACCACCACAAGGTCAATGTCCTCCGGCGCCACCAGGGGACACTGGAGCTTGGGCGCCAGAATGCCGAACCGGCCGCTGACCAGATCCCCCAGCCCCGCAATCTGCCGGGCCTCCATGATCCCTTTCTCCTGGCTGCACAGGGGCAGGGCCAGGATCTTGCCGTCCCGGAGAGCGGCGTGGAGCAGAGGCATGGTGTTGATCTCTGCGGATGTGCCTATGTAGCACAGAATAGTCCGGGCCTTCTGATACAGCTTGGACTGGAGAAGGCAGCGGCAGATGGCCTCGTCCGCCTCCCGGCAGTACACCGGGGACAGGTTCTTGACCCGTGCGGCCACCTCGGACCGGATGGCCTGTTTTGTCATAGTCTATCTCTCCTTAACGCTTGAGGTTTCTTTTCCAGCCGCCAGCCGCTGCTCCTTGGTCTTGCAGAAGGTCTCCAGCTGGGGGACCAGGATGGTGGCCACCACCAGAGCGGTGAAGCCGCCGTTATAGAGGCTGAAGCCCCCGTGGATGGCCGGGATGGAGGTCACCAGCATGTAGTGGCACCCGCCGGCCAGAATCCCTGCCCACCAGCCGAAGTCCCCGGCAATGGGCGCAAGGCCGCTGGCAAAGCACAGCCCCACCAGAATGGCCTGGGCGTTGACAGGGAAGGGGCCCCCCAGAACCTGGGTGAAGAACAGGGAGAAGAGCACATACCCCGCCATAATGGGCCAGATGTTGCCCGGGTGGCTCCCGGCTGCCCCGAAGCACACCATGCAGAAGATGATGCCCAGGGTCACGCCGTTGAAGGACGCGCCCACGGCGATGTAGTAGGCCACGATCATCAGACCGTATACGCCCACATTCATGATGGCCAGACCGGGGCCGTATTTGGCCACAAAGTCCGCCTTCCGGCCCGTGTCCCGGAGAAGATCTCCATACCCCTGGAAGCTCTTGCCGTTGAGCCAGAAGCCTCCCAGGATGCACAGCGCGAAGAATATACCACAGAAGGTCCATACCACCGCCGGGAAGCTCTCCCCCAGGGTGGCCGCGATGGCGGGCACATCGTGGCCCAGGCTCTTGTAGAGCACCGCCACCGCCATCAGCCCCAGCAGCACCCCGGGCAGGGCGGCGGAGTAGAGGTCATAGCCCTTGTGGACGTTGGGGGAGTGGGCGGCCATGGCCGGGGTGAGAAAGCCGATGAGCATCCCCACCGCCAGCATCAGCGCCGCTCCGGCGAAGGTGACGCCCCGCGCCTCCTCGCCGCCCGGATAGCGCAGCAAAAGCTCGCTGGCCAGGGGACACAGGGCCGTGGAGAACATGGCCAGATTGACGTACTTGGCAAAGCTCTCCCGGCGCACCAGGGCATGGACCATGACCCCCAGGAAGAAGGGCCAGATATTCAGGAAGTTGATGCCCCAGAAGGAGAACCCCGTGGTGAGGAAGTAGGCGGCGATGGTGGCGCCGTTGACCGCCGCGCCGGGCAGGCAGGCCATGGCCGCGCACACAAAGCCCACCAGGGATACGTTGAGGAATGCGCCGGATACGCTGCCCACGGCAAAGTAGTCCTTTGTCAGCTGGGCGGGGAACATGAGAATCCGGGCAAGGCCGGTCACCATCTCCCCCCGGTCCGGGGCAAGCCCCGCAGCGATGAGAAAGGCCGCGGAGGAGGCCATCAGGAAGAACCGTACTGCCTTCACCGGGTCATTTTTCTGGTTAGCCAATCAAACCGCCCCCGATCATCCAAGGGTGCGCTTGGCCGCCTCCACCACATGGCCGATGGACAGGCTGGTGGTGACAGTGCCCACGCCGCCCGGCACCGGGGTGATGGCCTCCACGATGGGCTCCACCTCGTCGTACTTGGCGTCGCCGGCGATGCCTCCCTTGGCCTCGTCCCAGTTGATGGACACGTCCACCACGATCTGGCCCGGGCGCACATACTCCTTGGTGAGGCTCCCCAGCACGCCGGCGGCGGAGATGAGGATATCCGCCTCACGGGCCACTGCGGGCACGTCCTGGGTGCGGGTGTGGCACACAGTCACCGTGGCGTTCTTGCCCATGAGCATCATGGCCGCGGGCTTGCCCACCACCAGACTGCGGCCGATGACCACCGCCTTCTTGCCGGTGCAGTCGATGCCGTAGTGGTCCAGAATGGCCATGCAGGCCTCGGGGGTGCAGGGGGCGAAGCCCAGATCCTTGCCCATGAACACGCCGGCGTTGGAGAGATCGGTCATGCCGTCGATGTCCTTGCGGGGGTCCAGACGGTTGCAGATCATGTCCTGGTCCGCCTTCAGGTGCTTGGGCAGGGGGCGGAACATGAGAACGCCGTGGATCTTGTCGTTGGCGTTGATGTCGTCGATGACCTTGAGAAGCTCCTCCTTGCTCACGTCCTCGGGCAGCACGAACTTCTCCACCGCCACGCCCAGGGTCTCCGCCCGCTTGACGGCGGTGCGCTCATAGCTGAGATCGTCGGGCCGCTCGCCGCAGCGGACAATGGCCATGGTGGGGTTGACGCCCTTGGCCTTGCAGGCCTCGCAGTCGGCGATGATGCGGGCGTTGAGGGCGGCGTTGACTTCTTTTCCTAAAAGCTGTTTAGCCATATCAATTATCCTCTTTCTTTCGATGATTTACTGGAAGAATCCGTCCTTGACCGTGTTGAACACCTCGTCCGCCAGGGCGCAGTACTTATCCAGCATGCCCAGGCACTTCTTATTCATCTCCTCGGCCAGCTCCCGGTTTTTCAGGGTCTTGGTGTTGATGAACACATTGAGGGAGGCGGCCTGGAGCGCCGCCTTGACGCACACAGCGCCGCAGCCCGCGTCGCTCACCGCCAGACGGCTCCCCTTGGCGGCGAACACGGCGATTGCATCCAGGGCCTCGCAGCAGAGCTCCATGATCTTTACCGGCACTTGGCATGCCACCACGGTGGCCTCCTCCAGGATCCGGTCCCGATCCGGGTTGTCCTTGGGGATGCCGTAGGCCTTGGACAGGGGCTCAAAGCCCTTGGCGTCCAGCTCGATCTGGGCCAGGAGGTCCGCCTGGAGCTTGTCGCACTTGGCCTTGAGGGCGATGATCTCCTCCTCCACGTCGGCGTACTTCTTTTTACCCACGGTGAGGGAGCCCACCATGTTGCCCAGGGCGGTGCCGATGGCGGCCACCAGGGCGGAGGCCCCGCCGCCGCCGGGCACGGGGGCGTTGGAGGCCAGGACGGTTACAAATTCCGTGCAGGATGCTTGTGCGAAATCCATAGGATGTGATTCCTTTCTTTTTTGGTTTTGGATGATGGCCCCGATTTTGATAACGGCCTCAATTATGATAGTGTAGGGGCGAGCATTGCTCGCCCGTATGCTGTCGAGACGCAGGGAGGCATCAAAAGAACGATTGCAGGGCCAAAACTGCGTCTATCGGACCGCTGGGGGTGTGTGGGGGATTGCGGGCGAGCAATGCTCGCCCCTACATGGATTCAGCGATTAACGGAGATTATTCTTCGTCGGTCCATCGGTCTGTGCCGCCCTGCATGTCATCGGAGAGACCCAGCAGATAGTCGGCGGAGACATGGTAGTGGCGGCAGATCAAGGAGAGTTTCTCGGTAGTTGTCGTTTTTCGGCCGCTCTCCATTTCGCTGATAGCTGTTCTGCCAGTAGAGATAACTGTGCCTAGGTCATCCTGCTTTTCTTTATGCTGTTGTCGGAGTTCAAGCAATCTTTGACCAAATAGTTCTCTGGAAAACATAGTTACCTCTTAACAAGTTTGCGAATAGCTCTCTAACGAAAATATCCATCGGTTAAGGGAAATTATTCTTCGTCGGTCCAGCTGTATATACCCCCCTGCATGTCATCGGAGAGACCCAGCAGGTAATCGGCGGAGACATGGTAATGGCGGCAGATCTTAGCGATCTTTTCGGAGGTGGTTGTTTTCTTTCCTCCCTCCATCTCGCTGACATTATTGCTGCTCATTCCGATGGTGTCTCCCAGCATTTTTTGCGTCTCGCCATGCTGTTTTCGAATTACGGAAACCCTTTCACCAAACAATTCTTTTGAAAACATAAAAACCTCTTGACAAAATCGCAATATACGATTAAAATTAAATCGTATATTACGAGTAAAAGGAGGGACAATGCAAATGAGTATTCTGCAAGATATCTATACAGACCAGTATTCTCCCCTTGAAGCGCAGCCAAAGCCTCCCGAAAAGCTCCGTGCCGAAATCTACAGTCTTTTCGAGAAAATTGAAGCAGAACTGGGCAGGGAGTTTGCGGAAAGATATTGGAACTGTCTATGTGATGAGGAGAATTTTCTGAACTATGCCAGCTTCCGGGAGGGGTTCCGGCTGGGGGTGTCCCTGATGACGGAGCTGCTGTAGGACAGATACAGCGAAAATCCCGGCGGCGGGGTACGCCG
>OFFE01000387.1_pt1 | contig 38351 bp, 28 predicted proteins | sample 1521371 | NCBI WGS metagenome assembly OFFE01 (sample SAMEA3504131, study PRJEB24116) | mouse gut metagenome | biome: mouse gut; feature: mouse-associated habitat; material: faeces | place: Denmark | collected 2011 | reverse complement strand
AATGTGCTGAAACTCTCCGGCGGCCAGCAGCAACGAGTGGCTATTGCCCGCGCATTGTCTTCTGACGCCGATGTCATCCTCGCCGACGAGCCAACCGGAAATCTGGATGAAGACAACACCGCGGAGATTATGGGCATTCTGAAAGAGTGTGCGCATGAGATGCAAAAGTGCGTCATTGTCGTAACCCACTCAAATGACCTCGCGAAGCAGGCCGACGTGATTTGCCGTCTGAAAAAGGGGGAACTGCATATTCCGTGTTTCCCGTCCTGACCATACCGGGCATGGGAGAATCCTTTTGTCCCGCTATCCCAGGGCCACATCCAGCGCCATCATAATTGTAAAACCGGCAGCAAACAGAATTGTCCCCAAATTGGAATGTTTTCCCTCAGACATTTCCGGAATCAGCTCCTCCACCACCACATACACCATGGCTCCGGCCGCAAAGCTCAAAAGATAGGGCAGAAAGGGAACCACATAATGCGCTGCGAGCAAAGTCAATGCCGCTCCAATGGGTTCCACCGCCCCGGAAAGCGCTCCGTAGAGAAAAGCCTTCCCTCTTCCTGCTCCTTCTGCCCGCAAAGGCATGGAAATAATCGCGCCCTCCGGGAAATTCTGTATGGCAATGCCGAGTGAAAGTGCCAGCGCACCCATGGCAGTGATTCCGGCGTCCCCGGAAAGCCACCCGGCATATACCACCCCCACTGCCATGCCCTCCGGCAGATTATGCAGCGTCACGGCAAGCACCAGCATGGTAGACCTGCCAAAGCTGCTCTTCGGCCCTTCCGCCTTACTGCTGTTCATGTGCAGATGAGGGATCGTTTTATCCAGGAGAAGCAGGAACAGGATACCGATCCAAAAGCCTGCAGCCGCCGGTACAAACGCCCATTGCCCCATGGCTTCCGCCTGCTCCATCGCCGGAATCAACAGGCTCCAGACAGAAGCAGCCACCATCACTCCGGCGGCAAAACCAGTCAGCGACCTTTGTACCAGCAGGTTCATTTTCTTTTTCAGAAACAGCACACAGGCAGACCCCAGCGCCGTTCCTGCAAAGGGAATCAAAATTCCCCAGATTACATTTGTCTGCATTCATTTCCCCCATTCCGGCGGCGGCACGACATTACTTTTCCTTTTTCCCCTGTGCCATCCGGATTCCAAACAAAGTCACTGTCATCAGCAGAATCGCAACCGGAAGCATAATCAAAGCATTTGGCACAAACCCTGCTATTACATACGCGGCAAAACTCACTGCCGCCGCAACCACCGCATAGGGCAGCTGTGTGGAAACATGATCCACATGGTCACACTGTGCCCCTGCAGATGCCATAATGGTGGTATCTGAAATGGGCGAGCAGTGGTCACCGCAGACGGCACCGGCCATACATGCCGATACGCACACCACCCCCAGGGGATTCGTGAGCGGAAATACCTCCAGTGTGATGGGAATCAGAATTCCAAAGGTACCCCAACTGGTTCCGGTGGCAAACGCCAGGAAACAGCCAATCAGGAACACTGCTGCGGGCAAAAATGCCTGAAACGCCCCTGCGGAGCCTTTGACCACGCCTGCCACAAATTCCCCTGCCCCCAGAGAATCGGTCATGGCCTTCAGGGACCATGCAAAAGTCAGAATCAGAATTGCCGGTACCATGGCACGGAACCCCTCGGGAATACATTCCATCGTCTCCCTGAAGGTCATTGTCCTGCGCAGGCAGTAGTACAGCACGGTAAAAGCCAGGGCAAATACGGAACCCAGCATCAGCCCCACCGATGCATCCGAGTTGGAAAATGCCTCCACAAAAGAAGCTCCCTCAAAAAATCCGCCGGAATAAATCATGCCAACCACACAGCAAAGGATAAGCACCGCTATGGGCAGAACCAAGTCCAATACAATTCCCTTTTTCTCCTCTTTTGCTGCAGCCATGCCCGCATAGGGATTTTTACCGCCGAACAAGTCTCCGTTAAATTTAGCCCTCTTCTCAAACCTCACCATAGGCCCGAACTCCACCTTCATCACTGCCATGCCCACCATCATGATGATCGTCACTATGGCATAAAAATTAAAGGGGATTGCCCGTATAAACAGCGTCAGCCCGTTGCCGTCCTCCACATAGCTGGCAACCGCCGCAGCCCAGGAAGAAATAGGTGCAATAATACATATCGGTGCAGCCGTAGCGTCAATCAGATAGGCAAGCTTCACCCTTGGAATCCTGTGCTTGTCCGTCACAGGCCGCATCACGGAACCCACCGTAAGGCAGTTAAAATAATCGTCAATAAATATCAGTACGCCCAGTGCCACGGTGGCAAGCTGTGCGCCCACACGGCTCTTGATATGCTGCGCCGCCCAGCGGCCGAATGCGGCGGATCCCCCGGCCTTATTCATCAGAGAAACCATCGCTCCAAGGATCACCAGAAATACCAGAATACCGATATTATATCCGTCTGAGAGTACTCCCACAATCCCGTCCTGAAATACATGGAGTACCGTCCCTTCAAAGGAATAGGCGGAATAGAGAAGCCCTCCCATCAGTATTCCCACAAATAAAGAAGAATACACCTCTTTCGTGATTAATGCCAAACCGATGGCAATCACCGGCGGCAGCAGCGCCCATGCCGTACCGTAAAATCCGCCGCCCTCCGCAGCGCTCACACCGTCCCCTGCCAGCAGCGGTGCCGCCAATGCCACGCCCAGAATGGCTGCCGCCAATACACCTCTGATTATACTGTTTTTTTTCATGTTTCCGTTCGTCTCCTCTCCTGTGCCTTTTATGCGATACTCTCCCCTTTGTATGCAGTGCTTCGGTCCATGTACCTCGCCACAGACACACACGGCATAAGTCCATGCACAATCAGTACTCGCTTCCCACACCGGTGCCGTGTTGTACCCGGAAGGCCTGTCCACGGCGTTGTCGCCCCCAAATGCCTTGCCGACGGAAAACGATCCCGCAAAACGCTGCCGGAGACGGCGCCGATACATGCGCTCCGACCCGCAAGGGGCGACAGTAATAATAGATGAAAATTGTCGAAATGTCAATTCTTTTTTTATAGAATCCAAAAACCTGAAACCTCGAAAGCAGGCATCCCCCTATCGCAGCAGCCGCTCTATATTCAGCATTCCCCACCCCTGCAGGTTCCAGGACAGCCCAAGGTCCGTGGCCGTATATTGCAGCTTCCGCTTACATGCTTCGTTGTCCATATGAGGAAACTTTTGAAAAAATAATGCCGATGCCCCGGATACCATCGGCGTTGCCATGGAAGTACCGCTTTTCGCTACATAGGGATTTCTTATCCTGCCGCCGAATCCATGGCAGTTCATATTACAGGAAATAATATCTGTCCCGGGAGCCACCAGATCCGGTTTCCGGATAAGGCTCCCGGAATATCCTCTTCCGGAGTATGTCTCACATCGCCTGGGATTTCCCAAGGCGTAATTCCCGTCATGGCATCCTACCGTTACGGCTTTGCCGCTGCCTACAGCAGAGATACTCCCGTCTCCAGGTCCCTTGTTGCCCGCGGCACATACTACCAGAATCCCTTTTTCCCACAGTTCCTCCACCTTCCGCCGCAGGGTTCTCTCCCTTCCCGGTTCCTCCAGGCTTCCGATTCCCACTGAAATATTTAAAATCCTTATCCTGTACCGGGATCTCACCTTTAAAACCCAATCCATCCCCTCCAGCATGGCGTCTGTTTCCCCGTCCCCCTTTTCATCCAGAACCTTTCCCACTACAAGACTGATTCCCGATGCTATTCCTCTGTACTGTCCTCCCGAGAGACTGCCGTTTCCGCACAAAATACCGCATACATGGGTTCCGTGTCCGTTATCATCATACATGTTCTTTCTCCCACCCACAAAATCACGGAAGCACAACTGTCTGCCATTCAGATCGGGATGATTTGCCAGCCCCGTATCGAGTACAGCAACCGTTACACCACTGCCGTCAATGCCCTCAGTCATATTTCCGGCAATTAATTCTCTCACCCGCTGCATATTAAAAAAATTCCCGGCATATACTTTCATTTATTGTATGCCGGGAATAATGTATTTGTTCTATTGACTAACATGCTTTTCAGGCAAATCCGCACTGGCAGCAGACCCTACTCCGCCGGAAAACTTCCGCATACGCCAACCACAGCGGGATGTTTTGTCTCAAATCGCAGTGCCTCCACGCCGTTCACGTCCACAGATTCCGCCTCCAGTTTCTCAAGCTGCCCGTTTCCGTCCAGTGTGAAAACCGTCAGACTCTGTCCCTTTAAGGCATCCGGAACGGGAAGCACCACACACAAAGCCTGCTTCCCCAGCTTTTTCAGGGGAATACCGCTGTCGTCAGTCAGTTCCAACTCATACAGCTGTATATTATCCGGAATTGCGTCTTGAAATATCCGTCTAAACGCAGCTTCCATGGAACCGGCATCCGTCGCCTGGCTTACCTTCAATGTGTAGCTTCTGTCCGCTCCCGACAGCACAGTCTGCCCCGTGCGGAAAACGTCTGCCACGGAATCCCCGAACAGCGTCTCAAGCCCTGTCACAGTCACGCCGGGATTCTGCTCCTCTGCATTCGAAAGCCCGCGGAAGGCTCCATTGGACAGGCGCGTTGCGGAAGGCTCATAGGTATATTCCGCCTCCCCGCCCTCATAGGCAATAAGTGCATTTCCGAACGCCTGAAGTCCGATTTTACTCACGGAAGGCGGCACGGAAACCTTTGACATTACATTCCCCAGGAAGGCCCTGTCCTTGATTTCCTCCACATTTTTTCCGAATACCACTTGGCTTAGACTGCTGCAGCCTTCAAATGCCCCTTCCCCTACCACCGTCAGGCTATCCGGCAGGGACACTTTCTCTATCTCGGTATGGTCCTGAAATACTTCCCCGGCAATCACGCGCACCCCTTCCGGAACCGTTACCTCCGCGGTATTTCCGCGATAAGCAGCCAGCACGCCGCCCGTTATCAGAAAGTCACTTTCCGTCGACGTGCTGTCGGTCTCCAGAAAATTCCTCACCCACATAGTCTGCGCAAACGCTTTCGGCTCCACACACATGACGGTATTCGGAAGCACCACATTCTGCAATACGTCACAATGGTAAAATGCGCCGTATCCGATATGTTCCACCCCCTCCGGCAAAACCGCCGAAACGGCAGAACTTCTGGCAAAAGCAAACTCTCCTATCTCCAGAATTCCCTCCGGCAAAACGACATCACCCAATCCAGAATCGCCGTAGTATGCCTGATCCGCCACGATTTTACCGTCCACGATCGCATACTTGGGAATGCCCTCCTCCCGGTTGCTTCCAGGTATGATACCCTCGGACGTGCCTGTCTCCTGTCCGCCCTCACTTCCGTACACATGAAGCCGCGTATTATTTGCCATCACCACAGCCCTGTTTCCCACTATCTGGGTAGAACCCAGCAAATCCCCTGTCACCTCTGAAGGAACCGATGGTTCAGAAGTGGTTCCGTCTCCCCCTGGTGCAGGCTCCGGCGTAGCGGAAGGGGAAGGACTGGGTGAGGTATCGGAAGGTACTTCATCCGGAACCTCACCGTATCCGGGCATCTTCTTCTGCCGCTCATAAAATGCCTGCGCATAATCGTCTGCCACTGTTCCTTCTTCACAGTGGAAGGTAAGCTGAATGCAGCCGTCAAAGGCTGTCTCATGAATGCTTGTGGTCTCTTTGGGTATGCTGATATCTCTGAGATTCACACAGTCACCAAAAGCCTGGACACCTACGGAAGTAACATTTGCAGGCAGGGTCATCTGTTCCAGCCCGGTACATTTCGCAAATGCGTAATCTCCCACCTCACTTAAGCCACGCCCCAAAACTACCGTATCCAGATTGTCGCAGCCCCAGAATGCATAGGCTTCGACACGCTTGACGGAATTCGGCAGCACAACAAGTTCCACACTCTTATTATCTTCGAACGCACTTTTTCCTATTACTTCCACCGTATCCGGAATTGTCACATTCTTCTCGCTGCCGCGATACTTTACCAGCGTACTCCCTTCCATTCGAAAATCGGAGGCAGATGACTGTGCATCCGCCTCCGATACAGGAAGCAGCATGATTATCAGCGTCACCACTATCGTCAGGACACTTAAAATACGCTTTTTCCTTCTCATATACTATCCTCTCACTTTAACCGTCGCTTTTCTCTTCTTCCTGGATACCGACGCATTATCCTTCATCATAAACATTACGAAGGACAGGCATGCCAGACCGATTGACAGGAACCACTTGGGATGGATGCCGTCGCCTGTGGTAGGCGTATTGTCTGAAATGGTTCCGTCAGACAGATTAGCCACATCCACATAAATCACATAGGGCGAAAAATGCTCTGCCGTAAATGTAATGCAGGACACCCCGTCAATGGTGCTAAATCTCGGAGTCAGCTTATCCAGTTTATCATTCACCACACCTGCCACCTTGTTGTTTCCTGCATAGGTAATCAGAGAATCCGGCAGCGGCAGGGTAATGCTCACGGACAGGCCCGTTGTATCCGTAATCTTGTTTTTACCAGTGGAATCATACAGCGAGATATCCATGGGGAAATACTTAATGTTGTCAATATTTCCGTACTCGGCCAACAGCGCTCTGAGAACGGCTTCCGTCGCTTCACTGCTCTCCGTCACCTTAATGGTAAAGTTGTCGGAAGAACCGTTTACGGTCGCGGATACCACCCGTGTGTTGGAAAAACCATTCTTATCGATAATAACGGTATTGCCGCCTTTATTCACGGTTCCGGTGCTTCCGCCCGGCCGGTTTGTGTTGCTGCTTGCCGTATTCCCCGTCCCGGAACTGCTGGATCCGCCGGAACCGCTGGCCTTATAGTTGGCGATCAGGGCCACATCATAATTCGGCATGGTAACGGCAATGGAAGAAAGCGTCTTATCCGTAACCGTAGTGCTTGACGGGCTGACTGTCCAGCTGCTGAACACCTGCCCTTTTGCCGGCTTATCCGCAGTAACGATAATCTGCTCGCCCGGCGCATAACTGCCGGAACCGCTCCCGCCCTTCACCGTCAGCGTATGCAGGTTGTTGGACGTATTTGAAGAACCGGTCGTATTTCCGGAACCGGTATTGCCTCCCTGATTGTTCCCGGAACTACTCTTAGCCTTATAATTGGCAATCGCCGCCACATCCTGATCCGGCATGGTTAAAATCGTAGTGGAGCGGTTTTTGTCCGCCACAACCGTCTCTGCGGGGCTTACGGACCAGTCGCTGAACTCCTGGCCTTCCGCAGGGCTGGCGGCACTGATGACAACCTGTGCCCCTGTCGCATAAGTTCCCGAACCGTTTCCGCCCACCACTGTAAGCGTATGCGTGCCGGAGGGATTGCCCGGGTTATTTCCGTTGTTATCGCCGTCGCCGTTTCCGGAACTCGGCTCATAGGTGGCGTAAAATGTGGTAGGTTCACTGATATTGGCAAGCTCCTTATCCCATCCGGTAAATTTATATCCCTCTATCGCCCATTCTTCGGAAGGCGTAAGATCAGGCGCAGTCGCCCCCTCCTTTAATGTCGTGGAATAGAAAAGCTCCCAGTCGCTTGTAATGCTGCCCTTTCTTGCAAGATACTCTACCAGATACTCACCGTCCACAGAGTAATCCGCCACTGCAGTAAGGTCGCTTGTAATATAGCCAAGGTCACCGTCCGTCTTCCATCCCTTAAACGTCTGTCCTTCAGGTCCCTGGAAGTCAACGCCCGGAACCGGCCGTCTCTGCTCGGGAACACTTCCTTCGTCAGGCACTTCTACGGTAGTAATGAGGGCACCGTTGTAATTCTGGAAGGTAACTACCCACCGGAGAACCTTGTATACGGCATCATAGTACAAATGATCCAGCTTGCTGGCATCCGTATTCTCTTTCCACTCGGTAAGCCTGTATTTATTTCCCTCAATCTCCACCACCGTTCCTATGGGAACCGGATAGTGCTCTTCTATCTTGCTCATTTCATTACTGGGAATCTTTTCGCTGGCATCTGTGCTGACATATGCCTGTGTTTCGGTATCCCAGTATGTGAAAGTAACATCATAGTAGGTAATTCCCACATGTTCCTTGGGATTAAATCCCCAGGAGACACCGATGTCCTCCGCTTGGCTTCCCGGAACACTATACCATTGTACCGCATTGTACTCTGACTGCGGTCTCGGCACAACGGAGGCCCCCTCCTTCTTCATCAGTCCCGTAAATGCGTCCGGTGCTGCCCGCATGGCCGAATTGGATGATGCGACATCGAAGTACTCTACCGTACTGCCTTCGAAGGCATAATCCTGGAACGCCAGATTCTCAAGCGTATGGGGCAGATAGACACGGCTGAGGTTCACCGTCTCCGCAAATGCCCTCACGGGTACTGTCTTAATAGCTGTTGCCGTCAGATCCACACTGGACACATTTGTACCGCGGAATGCCTCCTCGGCTATCTCCGCCACATTGGCCAGTTCATCTTCCTCATGGTCCACATATCCCATGCTTCTGCCTTCCAGGCATTCAACTATTTTTACTTTCTTTCCCTCTCCGTCCAGTCCGTAAATGATGGAATTCACACAGTCAAAACTCGGATTGTTCTGAAAGTTTATCCCGCTGAGCTTTTCGCATCCGTAAAAAGGACAAATTCCAATCTCCGTAATCGTCGGGGCAAGATCCACATTCGCAAGATTGTCGCACCCCATAAAAGCATGCTTCTCAATGGTCTTCGTTCCGGTTCCGTCGGAAGCTTCCTTGAGAAAAATACCTGTCAGATCCTTACAGCCGGCAAAAGTCCCCGTTCCTTCCTTAACTTTCAGGGTTCCGTCCGTATCCGTATACTCTTCGCCCCCTGCAATCGTTTCCAGGCTGTAGGCCGTCACCGTCCTTGTGGGATCCGTCCCCTGGCTCTTCTGGCGAATCAGCCCTTCCTTCACGGACTGGACACCCTCGGGAATTACAAGGTCCAGCACTGCGTTAACCACATCTCTCTGCTCTTCGGTCATGGAATTGGGAGACGTTTTATATGTGCTGTATGCAGTCTTCATTGCATTCACATATTTTTCTCCCAAAAGTTCGATATACTTGTACCTGGACGGTTCATAACCGCTCAGTTCCTCCAGAGAAGGAAAATTCACCAGTTCACTCAGACCCGTCGACGAATTATACTGTATCTCCAGATTTCCGGGCCAGCCGCTGTAATAGGTTATATAGCTTGCCGTCTGGCTGCTGTTATTGTATCTGCCGTTCTCACTCATGGCATACCGATAAGGCGCAAAGTCAAGCGAAATCGGTCCGGTAAAACTCAGCTTCTTCGCCGGCGAATTATTGGAATCCGTTTCCACATCGCCGCCGCAGTTATGAGAAGTACAGTTCTGCGTCTTAAACGCGTCCTGCCCTATCTCAACATTCTGTCCGCTCTCCAGACTATAGGAATCAAACATTACATTTGTCAGATTATGACATCCCTGAAACGCCCCTGCGCCGATGGCAGTTACCGTATTGGGTATAATTACGGTCTCCAGATTACAGTAATTGCTGATCACGTTTGCATCGAGAGTCTCGATGTTATGCGGCCCGATCTTCTTCGGTATGGTTAACGTTTTCACCGGCGCCGTATAGCTGTACCGGTGCAGATTTTTTTGGGAAGTTACCACGAAAGTGTTTGTTCCGCCCGCTTCCTCATCCTTCATCGTAAGTTCATAGAGATCACGCTTGCCAAACCCCTGAGTACTGTCCCAGATGTAGCTGAATGCAAAACAGTTATCCTTACAGGTTTTATGAAGGACCGAATTCTCTATTCCCTCAAAGTAAAACTCTCCTTTTACAACCGGGTTGGATTCTCCCAGCATATTTTTGAAGTCATCATATGTAAAATAGCCTTCCTCTGAGAGGAAATTCATTGTCGTATTTCTGGCACAGATATACTTCAGAGACGTACATCCCTCAAAACAGGACACATACACCTGCGCAGGGCAGTGATCCGGAAACGTAATGGATTCCAGGGCCTTGCAGTTCTTGAAAACGTCCATGCCCAGGGTAGTCAGCAGGTTTGAAGTGGTTCCGGATTCCCCGCTTCCCTCGCTGCACAAATCAATTGTTGCCAGTCTTTCACAGCTTTCAAATGCAAGATCGCCTATTGTCGTCACGCTGACAGGCAATACAAAACTGGTGAGCTGCGTACACTGCTGGAATGCATAAGCGCCTATTGCGCTCAGAAGGCAGTTTACATTCAGAGATGCCTGCTGCAGATTGACACATTCTTTAAAGGCGCCTTCCCCTATCACGCTTAAGCCGTTCTCAAATGACATGCTCCGCAGGCTGGAACACTGATAAAAAGCATAGTCTCCAACACCGTTAAAATCCTTTCCCAGCTTCAGATCCACAATATTGCCCGCACCGGCAAAAACGCCCTTTGACGGGTCGTCCCCGGTCACCGGATGCCATGTCAGTCCCGTATCGGCCGCATTGCCGCCGCTTACGGAATTACCGCCCTCATAATACTGATTACTGATGTAATTTACCGTTACATTCTGAATACGCGCGAATTCCTGGCTGTCTCCTACCTTGCTGAAATTATTATAATTCGACGCATTCGTATTTTCAGCCGGTCCTTCACCGTTTAGATTCGACTTGTCATAATACAGGTTATTACTTGCGATGCCTTCCCAAGCTGCCTTATTATCCAGATAACAAACTTTAAACTCCCCTCGTTCCCCTCTCACCCTTACGAATGTTTTTCCCTCTTCATCCTGGAATTCTTCAAGCCTTTCATTGTAGTCAGGCGCTTGGTTATAAAGCAGATTATCCGCTGCTTCCGGTGTCAGGACCTCCGTCTCTATACTCCGGTAAAAAAGGAAATTACCGTTTCTGCCGACGGCGGCATATGAGGCGTTCTGCCCCTGGTTTACGGAATACTGCCTGTATGCGCTGACCTCATTGGGAATCACCAGGCTGTTGCCCTCCAGATTCACATCCTTATCATATCCCACAATGATGGCGCAATAAGACGTATTGGCAGACGGCTTTCCGGAGGCATCACGTACTCTGGGAATATAGACAAATTTCAGCAGAGTATCCTCGGTGGTATAAATCTTATCCGAACTCATCGCCTGCGGAATGTTTGTCTCCGGTTTGACAGATATCGCACTCCTGGCCGCTCTTGCGGGGTTTTCCTCCGCCGCCCGCAAACCGTCCACGGGAATAGCCGCTATCACAAGTGCAGACACCAGAAACAGTGTCCCCAATGTCTTGCGCACTGTTCTAAACAATTTTCTGCTTTTCTTTTTTACTACTTTACCCATTTCCACTACTCCTTCGCGTTCTTTTTCATTGCTGCCGCATATTTCGCATCTTCAAACGACCGGATTCAAATCACAGGAAATAACGTATTCTGTATTCCCGATACCTTCCTGCCGTAAAACATGTTTTCCATATAAGAGAAATCAGCCGCCACCATACCGATATCCGTCAAGCTGCAAAGCATACAATATCTATATATGTATCGTCATTTTCCACAAAATTAATTAGCCGTTTCCCTGACGAAAGAAAATATATTCACTAACCATTTCATTTTACTATATTCTCAAATAATTTCAAGTCTTTTTACAAGGTTCCTTACTCTCCCGGTATTTTTTTTGCCACGACTACAAAGCGGCCGTCTGTCTCCTGGTAGTCGCAGGTGGAAAGCGTCAGCAGCTGGTCCCCGTACCGGGCCGTTACGCCTGTATCATAGAGGGACATTTCTGCCATTTCCTGCATATAGGAGTCAAACTCCATCTCTCCGTTGGCATCAATGAACTGATAATACTTAAAGACGATTTCATCCTCCTTATACACCTTTGAACGAAATACATACATGATCTGCCAAGTTCCTTTCTCGTATATCGTATCAAAACTGATATAGGGGTGTTCGTCATAATAGGATTTATCCTTATATAAATCCAGCCCTCCGAACATCTTCCCGTTTTTCATATGATGCCCATATAATATGTAATTGGTACTGGGCTTGAGTACATCACAATCCTTATCCATAAAAATGGTGCCGTTTTTGTCATATTTCTGTTCCATATTATGATCCAGATAGTATTCATTGTCTGTAGTCTGCATTACAGGATAATCAATTTGTGTATTGTCGATCTTCACCCAGCCTATCAGCTTTTTATACCGGATGCACAAATTCCGGTATTCCTCCAGGACTTCCTTTGCTTCTGCCCCCCCGTCCAGTGTAAAAAGCGGTTCTCCCGTATCTTCCTGCACTCCTGACGCAGAAGATGCCGTACCCATGGACGACTTATCCTTCAAAGTGTTCATCCGTTCATAGGCGCTCCGGGTTCGGTAATCATAATAGGAATATACGGCAAAATATCCCAGGCAACACAATGCCCCCACGCTGCACAGCAGGATTGTCAGCCGCCTGCGCTTCTCCCGTTTCCCGAGTTCATCCTGGACTATTTTATTGAGTTCCTGTTCATCCTTCTCCGTTCGCGCAGTTTTTGCGGTCCGGGACTCTTTTGCTGCTTTGCCGCCCTCTGACCGCTCAATCCGGGATTTGTTTGCTGTGTTTCGGTCCTGGCCATGCTGACTGGTCTGTTTCCTGTTACGAATCCACCCTGTCTTTTTGTCCCTGCCCACGGTAACAGGCAGCTTCTTCAGCTGCATTTCCACTTCGTCCAGAAAATCCTGTCCCAAGAGTGTACGAAAATGATATTTCCTGCTGCGGAGCGATTTCCGCAATTCCTCCAGCTGTGTTCTGTCTCCGCTGTCCGTCTCCTTCCGCAGCTTATCTATGATTTCTTTATCTCGCATTGCGCAGGCATAATCACTTTCCGTCCGAAACTGCCTGCCCTCCACCACAAAAACCTTCTGTGCCATAGCTTTTCCCTGAATGCCTCATATGTTATCACCACTATTTTACTATATATTGCAATAATTTCAAGTCTTTTTCCCATATATGGTAGTATTTCGTGCTGGAAATATATACCGCCCCGTTCAGTGCGGCACCCTCAATGCCCCGCCCCCCTTTTTGCCCCTGACATCATTATATACTATATAAATAAGAAAGGCAATTTTTAAATAGAGTTTTCCCCGCCAATTTCATTCTCAACGGAAACATTGACATGCCGCCCCGCATACAATAAACCATAAATAAACCTATGGAGGCAAAAAAATGAGTGATTTAACTGCTACAAACTGCGGATGCAACGATTCCTGCGGATGCGCAAACACAAACAACAACGGATGTGGGTGCGGGAGCTGGATTTGGATTATCCTGCTGCTGTTCTGCTGCGGCGGAAATAACAACAGCGGATGCGGTTGCGGTTGCAACAACGGCGGCGGACTGTTCGGCGGCAACGGCGGTGGATGCGAGTGGCTTATCTGGATCCTGCTGCTCTCCTGCTTCTGCGGAAACGGCAGCTTCCTTGGCGGCAACAGCGGATGCGGCTGTGGTTGCGGTTGCAACAACAGCTGCGGTAATGGCTGCGGATGCGGCTGCAACTAAGCGGCGGAATGGGTAATCTTCATCCGATGGATGCCGTCAGATGAGAATTTGCCTGATGAGAACTGCTGCAGGCTCTCATGGGAAGTAATCTCCCATGGGGAGCCTGCTTCCCAATACCGCTCCTTCCTATGGTACTGTCCGCACCACAGGAACCTTTCTACGGCCACTGACGCTGCTTCCTGTCCCGAAGGCCAGATTCTCCTCCAAACGCACAGGAAAACAGTTTCCCGTAAACGGCACACATAACACGAAACCTGTCTACATAGAATAGTGAAGGAACTATTCTTGTCCGGAAAGGAGTGTGCCGCCATGGAAGAACAAAATTCAAATGCCATAGCCGCATTTGATTCCCTATTTACCACGAACCAGATACAGATGCTGAAAATACTTCTGCCTCGCCTCGCCCCTGAACATCAGGGAGGCTTCGCAGTTTACATAAAGCTGCTGGAACTGCAGTACGCCTTTACTTTTCTGCGGCGGCATATGGGAACGCGCCTTTTCGGAAACGTAAAGCAGCTGTCCGCTGATTTTTTTCAGGGCGATAACACTGATACTGTCGAGCTTCTGGACGAACTGCTTCCCTTCAGCGGGCCAAAGGAACGTTCCAGGATAGAAAATATGAAAAATATGATGGTGAATTTCAAAAAGATGCAGGAAATGATGGAAATGATTCAGATGATGCAGGAACTGTTTCCTGAAGGCATGGGCGGCGACAATCCCATGGATATGTTCTCCGGCATGTCCGATTCCGGCTTATCCTCTATCTTTGAGATGTTCGGCCCGGGCAAGGGCGAGTAATATTCTCTCTGCATCCTGGCCGGGCAGGAAAAGGGAGGGACTTTTTCCCCCAGAAAATAAAACTGAAAAAGGAGCGCTTATGGAAAACGATTCCAGACCTGCCTGGATGTCTGATCCCCTTGTGAAAGACATTCCGGAAAAGAAACTGAAATTTGTAGAAGACCTCTTCGCAAAAGGACACGGTAAAAGCCAGAAGGAAATGCTGGCCTTCGCCATGCCCATGCTGAAGAAGGCAAAACAGGAAAACCTGACTTTCACCCCCCAGGAAATGAACGCTGCTATCGCTGCCATCCGTAAACACAGCAGCAAGGATGAGCTGACGCAGATAGACAAGATACTGGAAAAAAGCCGAAACGGCAATTCTGCTTCAACTCCGTCCTAAACCGGACTCGCAGCCTTCGGAGGCAGCAGGGTATCCTGCCCTCACGGCATTCACGACCTACGGCTGCCGCATCCCTGGAGGCAACCCATGTTTCCGGGGATGCGGCATGCCATCAAGCCTGCCTCCAGGATCCCTACCTGGCTACAATGTTCACAAGTCTGCCCGGCACATAGATTTCCTTTACAATATTTCCGGTGAGTTTGTCGCCCGGGGCCTCCCTGGCTGCCGCAATCACCGCATCCTTCTCCATGTCCTTGGGTACGGATATGGCAGCCCGTATCTTACCGTTCACCTGCACGCCGATTTCCACCATGCTCTCCACCGTCTTGGCCTCCTCGTACACAGGCCATGTTGTCTGGTAAACTCTGCCTGCAAAACCCGCAGCCTGCCACAGCTCCTCGGTGATATGGGGCGCCACGGGGTTCAGCAGCGTCAGCAGCGTCCTGTATTCCCCTTTTGTCACCGCATTTTTCTTATAAAATTCATTGATCAGGGACATCATGGCAGCGATGGCGGTATTGTATTTCAGGGTCTCGAAATCTCCCGACACCTTCTTGATGGTCTGGTGCATCTTCGTCTCCAGATCGGCGCTGTAGCCCTCTTCCGCCGTAAGCATATCCTGCAGCTTCCACACTCTCTCCAGGAATCTGCGGCAGCCCTTTACACCGTCCTCGCTCCAGGAGGCGCTTAATTCAAAGGCGCCGATAAACATCTCATAGGTGCGCAGGGTATCCGCGCCGTAATCCCGGATAATGTCGTCCGGATTCACCACATTGCCTCTGGATTTGGACATTTTCTCCCCGTTGGAGCCCAGAATCATGCCGTGGCTGGTGCGCTTCTGATAAGGCTCGGCGCAGGGCACCTGGTTCTGGTCATAGAGGAACCTGTGCCAGAACCGGGAATAAAGCAGGTGCAGGGTGGTATGCTCCATTCCGCCGTTATACCAGTCCACAGGCATCCAGTAGTCCAATGCCTCCTTGCTGGCCAGGACTTCCTCATTCTTGGGATCCGTGTACCGGAGGAAATACCAGGAAGAGCCTGCCCACTGGGGCATGGTATCCGTCTCCCGCTTTGCAGGGCCTCCGCAGCAGGGACAGGTGGTGTTCACCCACTCCGTCATGGCAGCCAGAGGAGATTCCCCGTTGTCCGTGGGCTCGTAGGATTCCACATCCGGAAGCATCAAAGGCAGCTGGCTCTCGTCCAGGGGAACAAAACCGCATTTTTCACACTGCACAATGGGAATTGGCTCTCCCCAGTAACGCTGCCTGGAAAACACCCAGTCCCGGAGCTTGAAATTGGTCTTGCTCTGTCCCAGGCCCTTCTCCTCCAGCCAGGCCGTGATCTTCTTTTTGGCATCTGCCACGGAAAGGCCGTCCAGAAAATCGGAATTCACCAAAGTTCCGGACTCCACATCCGTGTACACTGCCTCCTGGACGCTTACCGGGCTTCCCGCCACCACTTCTATGATGGGAAGGTCGAATTTCGTGGCAAAGTCCCAGTCCCTCTCGTCGTGGGCGGGCACTGCCATGATGGCACCGGTTCCGTAGGTCATCAGCACATAATCGGAGATCCAGATGGGAATCTCTTTTCCGTTCACCGGATTGGTGGCGGTAAGCCCCTGAATCTGCACGCCTGTCTTCTCCTTCACAAGCTCCGTGCGCTCAAAGTCGGATTTCTTCGCGGCCTGCTCCCTGTAAGCCACCAAAGCGTCATAATTCCCGATCTCCTCCTTATATTTCTCAATCAGGGGATGCTCCGGGGAGACCACCATATAGGTTGCCCCGAAAAGGGTGTCCGGCCTGGTGGTATAGATGCGGAGTTTCTCCCCTTTTCCGGTGATGGTGAAATCCACCTCCGCGCCCTGGGACTTGCCGATCCAGTTCTTCTGGGACACTTTGACTCTCTCGATGTAGTCTACCGTATCCAGGCCCTGGAGCAGCTTATCCGCATACTCTGTAATCTTCAGCATCCACTGACTCTTCACCTTGCGGACCACCTCTGCCCCGCAGCGCTCGCAGACGCCGTTCACCACTTCCTCATTGGCCAGGCCCACCTTACAGGAAGTACACCAGTTGATGGGCATCTCGCTCTTGTAGGCCAGACCTGCCTTGAAAAGCTTCAGGAAGATCCACTGGGTCCATTTGTAATAGCCGGGGTCCGTGGTATTCACCTCCCGCTCCCAGTCAAAGGAATAGCCCAGGGCGTGAAGCTGTCCCTTGAACCGCTCCACATTGTTTTTGGTCACGATTCTGGGATGGATATGGTTCTTGATAGCGTAGTTCTCCGTGGGCAGGCCGAAGGCGTCCCAGCCCATGGGATACAGTACATTATAGCCCTGCATCCTGCGCTTTCTGGCCACAATGTCCAGTGCCGTGTAAGGTCTGGGGTGGCCCACATGGAGTCCCTGTCCAGAAGGATAGGGAAACTCTACAAGCGCATAGTATTTCGGTTTCGAATAATCGTCGGATGTCCGGAAGGCCTTTTCCCCGTCCCAGACAGCCTGCCATTTCTGTTCCACCTCATGGTGGTTGTAAGGTTGTGCCATGTTTTTTCCTCCTGTTCTGATTTTTGAACTTTTTCGAATACGGTTTCTGTAAAACCGCTCCTGTCCAGTCTTGAAGACAATCGAGTAGGGGTGATTTTACCCCTACTCGCCGCGCGGCCCGTGCGCCGCTTTAGCGGCAAATTTACATCACACGGGCCTGCGCATAAAAAAAGCCCTCTCGCTGTTTAGAGACGAAAGGGCTTCATTCCGTGGTACCACTCTAATTCACAGTCCGCATTCTGTCCTCTTTGGACCTGTCCGCCGGCAGCTATATGCTTCCTGCGGCTTTGGCCTGGTTCCTTCACGGGCTGTACACTCAAAATCGATAACGGGATGAACCGCTCCACCCTACCCACGCTTCTGCGCTTCAGGCGAGAACTCCAAGGCCAGTTGGGGAAATCTTCCTGCCGCCTCGCACCCTCCGGCGGCTCTCTGCAAGTCCAATTTCCTTACTATTCCTCTTCTTCGTTGATAACCTGTATAGGATATAGAACTGATTCCTATTGTAATTGTTTTTTGGGTCACTGTCAAGTTAAAATTCATCAAGAATATAATTAAAATCCCTCTATCTGTAATAAAACTCCCCACAGCAAAACCGTAGGGAGTTCTATTCCGCGCGATCAAAACAATAAAATCAACCGTATACCGCACCATCCTCAGGAATTGCCGTAAAACTTACTATCTCAATCTCCCAGCGGATATGCAACCATCTGATAGCCGTTCAGAAGGACAATATACAATCCGTCAGGCGATTCAATCAGGCTGTCCGGCACTTCAAATATCAGTTCTCCGTCCTCCGTCTCTCCGGGTTCCAGGCTCGTGTTGTTCAGGCTGGCACTATAGGCCCAAATTTCGGCGGGTTCAAAATAATTTTCAAACCCGGCATCGGCAATCCCCACCTGGATGTTCACCCTGGTTCCCGGCAGGCTATAACTCATAAAGGATTCTTTCTGCAGCCCCACATTTTTGATTGTAAATGACGCCCTCACAAGCTGGCAGCCCTCGCTCGCCTCATATTTTGACAGCCCCGACTCAAAGGATTTCGATATCTGGCTGGAATGGTATGTCACTTCCCAGCTTCCCAGAATGACAGCTTCCTCTCTCTCGAATTCCGTTCTGCCCCCTGTCTGGTCCACCAGCGAGACATAAGCCTCCGGGCTGTTTACATTGCTGTAGATATAATACAGAATGTCCGAGGATGTCAGTACTGGGTATTCCAGTGCTTCCTCCCCATAATGGGAGACAATGGAAGAAGATGCCTCCTCCATTATATTCCCCAGATGCCGGAGATAATTTCCTGTCCCAGCCTCATACAGGTCAATGGATGTGCTGGACCAGACCTCCTGAATGCCGGTGTCCTCTCCTGTGGTACGATCGCTGTAAAAGCTTCCGTACTCATAGGACGGCGTCAATACCAGATAATAATCCGCCTCGTCCAACGATGCCGGATAGCTTTCGGCGGGAAGGTTCAGCATGAAATCTCCAAGGATCCGCAGCGGGGCCGGGGATCCTTCCCACTCTGCCGAAGCCGGATTCCTGTAGAAAGCAATGACTTTTTTGCCCTCCGTCTCGATATTCTCCGGCACTCCTTCCGCAGTCTGCGCCTTCAGGGACAGTTCCTCCCCGGCAACCACAGCCAGCTGCGTGGCGTAGCACTCCGCTCCGGTTATATCCGCCGTACCCTTAAATGCATCCGCTCCAAACTTGCCCTCCATCGCCGGCAGCACGGATTCCCGGAGACAGCTGACATAGGCAAGCGCCTCCTCAATGGTAGCCGCTTTTACCGGATCCGCTTCCACATAACTGTAAAGATATGTCTGCGTCCAGTCCTGCTCGGACCAGTCGTCGAAATATCCCATTGAAATCAGTTCGTCTCCCATATCGGTTAAGCTTACGGGATTGTCCTCTATCCATGTATCAACGGCATCCCTGAATTCGTCGGCATACTTTGCGTCCGCAGGAACCTCCTTCAAAAGCTTCATCAGTACTTCCCTGTCCATCTGTCCTGCCGCTTCAAACAGAAACGTAAAACAGTCATAGGGATAGAACGCCTCTTCAAATGCCTCCCAGAAATTCTCCTCCGTCAACACTTTTGCCAGAAACTCCCTTGCCCTGGACCCATCCTCGGACTCGTCAGGTTCAATGTTAGCCCCGTGTTCCGCTCCGCACAACAGGGTAATTGCCTTAAACTGCTGTCCCAGGGTTTCCGCGGAATCCGCCTCTCCGCGCAAGCCTTCCACATCCAGGGCAGCCCAGTTCTTTTCAATGTATTCCGCCAGGTCCTTTTCCTTTTTGGCCGAACTCCAGTAGGAATCGGCCAAAGTCCTGCCCTGACATGCTGTCAGACACAACATGCCAAGGCAGACAAGGATAAGCAGAAGGAACCTGGATTTAATATGCTTAGTCTTCACCGTTATTCTCCGCAACGCTGGCAGCCCTTGCCGCAATCTCCTTCTCCTGTACATCCGAAGGCGCCTGCTCATAGCGGATAAATTCATAAGCATAGACGCCCCTGCCCCCTGTCATGGAGCGAAGGTCCGTGCAGTAACCATGCAGAGAACTCTGGGGAATCTCCGCCTCGATTACCTGCTTGCCGCCGGCTATGGGATTCATCCCCAGCACACGGCCCCTTCTCTTGTTCAGATCACCCATAACGTCTCCGGTGTAAGCATCCGGAACGGTAACCTTCAGGGATGCAATAGGCTCTAACAGCACAGGGTGAGCCTCCATAAAGCCTTTCTTAAACGCCTGAATGGTAGCCATCTTAAATGCCTGCTCGGAGGAGTCTACCGGATGATAGGAGCCGTCATACAGCACGGCTTTCACGCCCACTACCGGATAGGCAGCCATGGGACCCTTTATCACGGATTCCTGAAGCCCCTTTTCCACCGCGGGGAAATAGTTCTTCGGCACGGTGCCGCCCACAACCTCCTGAGAGAATACGAACGCCTGCTCCAGGTCCTCGGAAGGGCTGAAACGCATCTTGACATGGCCGTATTGTCCATGTCCGCCGGACTGCTTTTTGTATTTGTATTCCACATCGGACTGCTTCCGGATTGTCTCCTTATACGCAACCTTGGGACGATCCAGTTCCACATCTACCTTGTACTCGTTCAACAGGCGGCTCACCACGATATCCAGATGCTGGTCACCCATACCGTAGAGCAGAGTCTGCCTGTTTTCGGAGTCATTCACCACCTTCAGCGTCAGGTCCTCGTTGGTCATCTTCTGAAGAGCCTGGGAAATCTTATCCACATCTCCTTTATTCTTGGGTTTATAGCGCATGCAGGTATAAGGAGTAGACACTTCTACCTTGCCGTACTTAATGGGTGTCGCCTTTGTGGAAAGGCTGTTGCCGGTCTTCGCGTCGGAAAGCTTTGCCAGCGCGCCGATATCTCCCGCATGGAGCTCAGGCACTTCCATGGGCTTGTTGCCCTGCAGGACATAGAGCTTGCCGATCTTCTCTTCCACTTCCGTATCCACATTATACAGCAGGTCATCGGTCTTCAGCACGCCGGAATTCACCTTAAGCAACGAATATTTGCCGATGAAGGGGTCAACGATGGTCTTCCAGATGCAGGCTGATTTCGCCTTCGAGAAATCATAATCCGCATCATAGATATCATTTGTCTTCATGTTAATGCCCTTAATCTTGCGATTCTCGGGACTGGGCATATATTTCACAATATCGTCCAGCAGCGTATAAACACCCTGACACAGCACATTGGAACCCATGGTCATGGGAACGATAGTGCCGTCACATACGTTGGTCCGCAGGGCCGCCCTGATCTCCGCATCGGAGAATGTCTCTCCCCCGAAATAGCGCTCCATCATCTCCTCGCTGGTCTCCGCCACCGCTTCCATCAAAGTATCACGGCAGATTTCCAGGTTCTTTTTATTGTACTCAGGTATCTCGCAATCCACCACTTCCTTGCCCTGCCAGCGATGTCCGGTCTCGGAAACCACATTGACATAGCCCACAAACTTCTCGTCCTCACGGATAGGCAAATTGAAGGGCGCCATCTTCTTGCCGTAGAGGTTTGTCATATCTTCCACTACCTGGCGGAAGGACGCATTGTCCACGTCCATATTGGAGACATAGATAAATCTGGGCAACTTGTACTTCTCGCAGAGTTCCCATGCCTTCTGAGTGCCGACTTCGATGCCGGACTTGCCGTTCACAACAATAATAGCCGCACCGGCCGCACTGACAGCCTCCTCCGCTTCGCCCACGAAATCGAAATAACCGGGCGTGTCTATGACATTGATTTTATGTCCCTCCCACTCGATGGGAATAATGGATGCATTGATTGAAAACTTGCGCTTCTGCTCCTCTTTACCGTAATCGCTTACGGTATTGCCGTCGGGAACCTTGCCCATTCTGGATGTAATTCCGGACAGATACGCAAAAGCTTCAGCCAGGCTGGTCTTACCGCTACCGCCGTGTCCCAGCAGCACCACATTACGAATCTTGTCAGTTGTGTAAACTTTCATTTGACTTTCCTCCAATTTTTATGTAATTTGGGTGTTTTGACATGATAATGACAAATGATTCAATTCCCATGTGACTATTTTACTAGACTGAAAGCATTTTTACAAGATATTATTATCATTTAACTTAATTTTTCAATAAAGTTAATATTCTGTTCATACGTAAAATCCTGACATAGCCGTTCATTTCTATTGATTTTCATATGCTGAAGTGTTATTGTGTAACGGTAACCGCCGTTACGGCGGCGTTCACAATCTGATTATGTATTGAATCCAGTATAAAAGAAAACGAGGTATCGATATGTCCCACCTGACCTGCGGCTTTATCGGGCTAGGCCTGATCGGAGGCTCCATCGCCAGAGCCCTGAAAGAAAACGTTCCGAATACAAAGATTATCGCTTATGATGTTAACCGGGAGGCGCTCTCCCTCGCCGTGAAAGAGTCCGTGGTTGATGCGGCTGCCGGCGCCATCGACGAAACCTTCTCGGAATGCGACTACATTTTCCTCTGCGCTCCCGTCAAAAGAAACGACGGAAACCTGACAGCCGTGAAAAAAATACGGAAACCGGGCTGCCTCCTCACAGATGTGGGAAGCGTAAAGACAGGAATTCACCTGGCAGTCCACGAGGCCGGGCTGGATGAATGCTTTATCGGCGGGCACCCTATGGCAGGCAGCGAGCGGACCGGCTTCCTTAATTCCAAAGCCGCCCTTCTGGAAAACGCTTACTATATCCTGACACCCACTCCCTCCGTATCCGCCGAAAAGCTGGATGCCTGTCGGGATCTGGTTGCCGCGATGCGTGCTATCCCGCTGATTCTGGATTACCGGAAGCATGACTATATAACCGCCGCCATAAGCCACCTTCCCCATGTGGTCGCCGCTTCCCTGGTAAACCTGGTGCGGGAAAGCGACTCCGAAGACGGTATCATGAAAATGTTAGCCGCCGGCGGTTTTAAGGATATAACCCGGATCGCATCCTCCCAGGCAGGTATGTGGCAGCAAATCTGCCTGGGCAATAGGGAAAACATCTCTTCCCTGCTGTCGGATTACATGGCTTCATTGACGGTTTTTAAGAATTTAATAGACGAAAAAGAAGAGACAGAACTGTACAGCCAATTTGAAAGCGCCCGCATTTACCGGGATTCCTTCATCAATGCCTCCAGCGGGCCTATCAAGCGCACTTTCGGAATCAGTGTGGAAATCGCCGACAAATCAGGCGCTTTGGCATATATCGTCACGCTTCTGGCACAAAACGGACTCAGTATCAAGAACATTGGAATTACGCATAACCGGGAGTCGGACGACGGTGTCCTGAAATTGGAATTTTATAACGAAAAAGCAATGGAAAACGCAGTTCGCATTCTGAATGCTGCGGACTATGCGGTTCACATCCGCTCATAAACCCGGAACGTGCATGAAAAATACCTTCTGCCGAATGTACATCTCAATTCGGCAGCGTCTTTTTCAACCTGCCCTTCCGATACAGTGCGCACACCGCTGCACAAAACAGCATGCCGAAAATCCCGCCGCCGGTATCAATCAGCACGTCCGTAAAGCTGGCACAGCGCCCAGGCACAAAGTATTGATGGAATTCATCTCCGGAAGCCGAGAGAAATACCCATAGAACGGTCAGCAGATACAGCAGCCTTCCCTGGGCCACCCACTGGCTCAGCAGCATATATACCAATATCCCCATACAGGCATACTCGGAAAAATGCGCAAGTTTCCGCAGCGGATATTCCAGTTCTTCCGTCATCTCCGCCTTCTCCGCCTCATTCCAGCCCGAACCCGACAGCCAGTCCGCACACTCCACACATTTTTCGGATATCATTCCGCTCAAAGAGCCTGATTCTCCACCATCCTGAGCGGAAAAGTGAAAAATCAGGCTGTAGAGCATCCCCAGCAAAACCGATGCAACAAGCGTTACCAACAGCCTTTTCCATGTCAGCCTGTCCTGCAGAAGGGATTTCTTTCGTTTATTCCTCCTCATTGACGGTCTGATAAACCTCTATTCTCGCAGAATCCATCTCCGGCATTCCGATAAAGATAGCGCCGTATCCGTAAACACCCGCATGCAGTTCAATCCTGACAATCTGCAGAAACGCATGAATTACCTCCTTCGTCCAGATGGTCAGATACGCCTCATATACTTCCCCAATCTGCAGCGGCTCCCTGCATTCAAAACCAACTCCCTGCTTGGACACATCCGTTATATTGATGGTCACTTCGTTCCTGCTATCGCCATCCAGCCTCTTGATTACAAGCTTGGAGTCCAAGTCCGTTCTCCTGTTCTTTCTTCTATCCTGCTGCATATTTCTACCTCTCCTTCGCCGGTGAAGTTAACCCTCACCCAGAATACATTAAGTATATCATTTTTCTGCCTGTATCACAAGACAAAATAAAGATTTTTATAAGATCAGCATGGCGTCCCCAAAGCTGAAGAACCGATACCGCTCCCTGACAGCCTCCTCATAGGCCGCCAGCACATGCTCCCTTCCCGCCAGGGCGGAGACCAGCATGATCAGCGTGGACTCCGGCAGGTGAAAATTGGTGATCAGCGCGTCCAGCACCCGGAACCGGTAGCCGGGATAGATGAAGATATCCGTGTCCCCGCTGCAGGGACGCACCAGGCCGTCCTCCCCCGCCGCGCTCTCCAGGGTGCGGCAGCTGGTGGTCCCCACACAGACAATCCGACCACCCTGAGCCTTTGTGCGGTTGATTGTGTCCGCGGCCTCCCGGGACACCTGGTAGTGCTCCGTATGCATGTGGTGCTCCAGCACGTTCTCCTCCTTCACAGGCCGAAAGGTGCCCAAGCCCACATGCAGGGTCACATAGGCAATCCCTATGCCCTTCCCCTCCAGCCTACCCAGCAGCTCCGTGAAATGGAGCCCCGCGGTGGGGGCGGCGGCAGAGCCTTCATGCTTTGCATAGACCGTCTGGTAGCGGTTCCTGTCCTGGAGCTTGTGGGTGATATAGGGCGGCAGGGGCATCTCCCCCAGCCTGTCCAGCACCTCTTCGAAGATTCCTTCGTAGTCGAATCGTACCAGCCGATTGCCCTCCTCCACGGTGTCCAGGATTTCAGCCTTCAGCAGGCCGTCCCCGAAGGTCAGCCTGGTGCCGGGGCGGCATTTCTTGCCGGGCCGCACCAGCGTCTCCCAGACATCGCCGCTTCTGCGCTTCAGCAGCAGCAGCTCCACATGGGCTCCGGTGCCCTCCCGCTCCCCAAGGAGCCTGGCCGGGATGACCTTGGTGTCGTTCAGCACCAGGCAGTCCCCGGGCCGCAGGAACTCCCCAATTTCCCGAAATCCATGATGGGAAACTGCCCCGGTGCGCTTGTCCAGCACCAGGAGCCTAGAGGAGGTCCGCTCCTCCAGGGGATCCTGGGCTATCAGCTCCTGGGGCAGCTCAAAATAATAGTCGGATTTCAGCATTACGCTGTCCATTACATCCCTGCCCCTTCCGCAAACACCATGTAACCGCGGTAGGTCTCGTATACGTCAGCCTTGCTGGTGGCCTCCCAGGGCGCATGCATGTTCAGCACCGCCACGCCGCTGTCGATCACGTTCATGCCATACTCCGCCAGGATGTACGCGATGGTCCCGCCGCCGCCTACGTCCACCTTGCCCAGCTCCGCAGTCTGGTACACGATGCCCTTCTCGTCCAGGATCCTGCGCAGATAGGCTATGTACTCCGCGTTGGCGTCGTTGGAGCCGCCCTTTCCGCGGGAGCCCGTGAATTTGTTGAAGACCATGCCCTTTCCTACGAAAGCGGCATTCTTCTTCTCGAAGCAGGACGCATAGGCGGGATCGAAGCCTGCGCTGACGTCGGAGGAGAGCATGCAGCTACGGGCCAGGCATCTCCTGACGTTCAGCTCGCTGTACTCGCCCATGAGGTTCATCAGCTCCGCCACGGCGTTCTCAAAGAATCTGGACTGCATGCCCGTAGCGCCTACGGAGCCGATCTCCTCCTTGTCCACCAGGATGCAGCAAAGCGTCTTCTCCGTGGCCCCTACGTCCAGCATGGCCCGCATGGAAGTGAATGCGCAGACCCTGTCGTCCTGTCCGTAGCCCAGGATCATGCTGCGGTCAAAGCCCACTTCCCTGGTCCTGCCGGCAGGCACGATCTCCAGCTCCGCAGAGAGGAAATCCTCCTCTTCCATGTCATAGGAGGCTTTCAGTATGTCAAGGATGCCTGCCTTGATGGCCTCCTTGGCCTTCTCCTTGTCCTCTTTTTTATCCTCCTCTTTCTCCTCCCTGGTCAGGACGATGGGCTTGCTGCCGATGATCAGGTCCAGGGCCTCCCCCTCGATGACCTTGGAGGCTTTTTTCTCCATCTGCTCTCCCGCCAGGTGCACCAACAGGTCGGATATGAAGAACACAGGGTCGTCATCATTCTCTCCGATGTTCATCTCGATCGTGGTGCCGTCCTTCTTCACCACCACGCCGTGGAGCGCCAGGGGCAGGGCCACCCACTGATACTTCTTCACGCCGCCATAATAATGGGTATCCAGGTACGCGAAGCCGCCCTCCTCATACAGGGGGTTCTGCTTCACATCGATTCTGGGGCTGTCGATATGGGCGCCCAGGATGTTCATGCCCTCCGCCATGGGCTTCTCCCCGATCTGGAACATGGCAATGGACTTGTTCATGCATACGCTGTACACCTTGTCCCCCTTCTGGGGCTTCTTTCCATCCCGAATCAGGCTCTCCAGCTCCTGATAGCCCTCCGCCTCGATGGTGTTCACGATGGTATCGATGCACTCCCTCTCTGTCTTGCCGTTGTCCAGGAAGTCCCTGTACTCCCGGTTCAGGCTCTCCAGCTTCTCCAGCTGCGCCGCATCATAAGTCTCCCACGTCACTTTTCTTTCCATTTTTCTTTCCTTTCCTGCCGGAAAATCTATTATCCGACATCTAAGACCATTCTATCATATTCCGCATCCTATGGAAACCCTCTCCGTCATTTTATTCTGTCATGCCTGCCGCGTTCGGCTGCCACAGCCAGATCATCTAGCGACCTTGTCGAAATACGCCTTGATGTTCTTCTTGATCTCATCCGACTTCATGGACTTGGGCAGGTAGCCCGCAGGCTTCAGGGCCACCACGTTCCTGACGCTCTCCCTGTCCGTCCTGCCGGTGAGGAAGATGACGGGAGTACTGGCCAGTTCCTCCTCCGCCCGAATCATCTCCAGCACCTGCTTCCCGTCGCAGACAGGCATCTCGTAATCCAGCAGCACCAGGTCCGGTCTGTCCAGGGTCATGCTCCGGATGGCGGCCAGCCCGGACTTGGCCAGGCTCACCTCGTAGGTATCCTCCAGCAGCCTCTTCATGGCCTGCAGCATCACATCGGAGTCGTCCACCACCAGTATCTTCTTTTTCTTCTCCGCCTCATGGTTCTCCAGGTATTTCTTGATCTCGGCCATGGCGTTCTCCGCCCCGATGGACGTGGCTATCTCCTCCTCCAGCAGATGGGGGGCCATGACGCTGTAGGCGAAGTACCCCTCCTTCGCGGAAAACAGCAGGCTGCACTGGGGGTTATGCTTCTCGAAGGCCCTCTGGAACTGATCATAGTTCAGCAGATTCTCCTCCCTGATGTCAAACTGCTCGGCATTGGGGAAATGCGTCTTGATGCGCTCCACGAACTGTTTTGCCGCATACCTGGTGGCGTTCATCATCATCACGTCCACGCCGTCCGTCTCGGCCCCGATGAGCTTCCCTATGGTATTGACGATTATCCTGTCTTCAAACACCAGGAAGAACTCCCATCTGTCCCCCCGGTCCGTGCCATAGACCAGCCGGTAGTAGATCCCCTTGCCGAACTTCTCTCCGTTGTAGCTCTCGCTGATGACCTTGGCCTCTATCTGGAACATCTCGTAGAGCAGCTCCGCCACGGTGTTCTTCATGGCGATCTGCTTTTCCTCCGGCAGCAGATTGCCCCACTTGCTCTCGGCCTTCCCCACGATTGCACGGTCTTCCGTCAATGTATGTCCGATGAGCCATCCGGCGCACACGCCCAGGAAATGCTTCACCGATTCCATGGAATAATAGCTCTCCGCCAGCTCCTTCTCGATCTCGGGAAGGGTCTTCTTGCGGAACGTGTCGTGGATCCGTCTATGTACGTCATATCCCTCATAACCTATGGACGCCATGTAGAGCTCTTCCTCCGCAAAATGCTTCATGGCATGCTCCTTAAAGTACTTGATGCCCTCCTGATAAGCCCACCGGCTCTTCTCGTCATTGTCGTCATAGGCAGAGAGCTTGTTCATGATCGCGAACAGCTTCCTGTGCTCCCTGTCGATAGACTCCACGCCGATATTGAATCTCTCCTGCCATACAAACTGATTTTTGCCCATATTGGCCTCCTTCGTTATGATATCTATTTATTTCGTATCAAGAAGCGCCCTGTTCACCGGCTGGAAATACCGGTTCAGATAAGCGCCTATCATGATGATATACATGCAGAAATACATCCACAGCAGCACGATGATGATAATGGAAAGGCTGCCGTAGATTCCATAGGTATTGCCATAGGTCACATAGTAGGAAAAAGCCCAGGAGAACACGCTCCATACCACCGCGGAGAAGACCGCCCCCGGTATCTGCTCCCGAAATTCCAGCTTCTTGTCCGGCACATAGGCGTACACCGCCGCGAACAGCACCGACAGCACTGCCCACACCAGAAGGAACCTGAAGTTCATGGCGAAGGAGACGATCCTCTGGAGCTGCGGGATGCGGTGCAGGGTCAATGTCACCAGTTGGTCGCCGAACACCATGAGGAACAGGGACAATATGACCACGATCAGCATCACCACCGTATAAAAGGACGCTATCACACGCACCACGAAATAATTCCGCTTCTCCTCCACGCCGTTGATGGCGTTCAGCCCCCGCATCAGCGCCATGACTCCCTTGGACGCCGACCATATGGTGGCGATCAGGGCGACGGACAGCACCCCCGCCGATTTGTCATAGATATCCGATATCAGGCTCTCCGCCAGCCCGTCCACCTGATCCGGCGTCAGGTCCGTCACCGCCTCCACCAGATTCTCCTCCGTCAGAGGGGTGTATGGGATGATCGTGCATATCATGATCAGCATGGGCACGATGGACAGGAAGAAGAAAAAGGCCGTGCTGGCGGCGAACGTGCTGATGTTCTGCTTTTTCATCTTATTTGAGAAATCCACCAGAATCACAATAAGGTTACGGCACATCGCACACTCCTACTCGTTTTCATATATATTCCGAATCGTACACCTGTCATAAAAATAGAGGAGGATCTCCTCCGCGGAGTACCCGCTTCCCGCCATGCTCCTGGCTCCGTTCTGGCTCATCCCCACGCCATGGCCGAACCCGCCGCCCGTCAAGGTATATCCTACCACATTTTGACCCTCTTTGCTAGTCATTATGATAAAATATGCGCTGGGAAGCAGACTCATGCCCGCCATCTCGCTGCCGTCCTGCAGGATTACCGTAGCCGCGGCGTCATTCAGCACATACCGGATGTAGTTTTCGGAAATGACCTTTATCTTCTGGCTGCCGGCCTCTATCACAAGTTCGTCGGCAACGCCTCCGCTGCCCCGCTTCTCTATGTATATGTCCGTGATGTCGCCCAGGCTGTCGATGGCCTGGCTCACGTACTCCCCGTCCTTCCAGGTCAGGACAAGCCTGCTGTTGGCCGCGTACCTCTGCTGCAGCCGCTGCAGCATGCCGTCCTTATCCAGCGCCTCCACCTGACAGCTCCACCGATACCACCCTTCCGCCGCCTCAAAGTCATCCTCGTTCCGGCCGGATATGAACGCCGCAAAGGTGTCCTCGTCCCGCATCCTCTCCCCAAAGTCCGCCTCCCCCACTGGGCTTCCGGATGCCATGGCCGCCACGGCCTCCGTCATGGCCCTGCGGTTCAGGGGCCTGGCCTTCAGATAGGTCAGCGTAGGCGCGGCCTCCGTCTTCCACACATTCGCGTCGCTGCCCGCGCCGCAGGAGGTGGAATAGTAGAAGGTCTCCGCCAGGCCGCCTCCTTCCGTGAACAGAAGCTTCCCGTAGGTCTCCTTCACGGCGGTGGTGGAGCCCTCCTGCTCACCCACATTGTTGTACACCTGGTAGGAGGTGCTGTCGTCCACATGGGCCCCGTACTGGGGATAGCCCGCATGCTCCATCCGGCCGTAGGCATATGTCCTGGCGCAGATGGCCTGGGCGTTCAGCGCCTCCGCCGGATAGTCCGCCGGCATCTCGCTGGGCACTACGCTGTAGAGATACTCCTCCAGCAGCACCTGGTTGATCGCCACGATCCCCTCCTCTGTCCGCAGCAGTTCCAACTGCCCCTTATAGGAGGGCACTCCCTGGACGCGATTGCAGTTTTTCAGGACAATCTTCCCCGTGAGCACATCCGGGACAATCTGTATGCGGTCCGCCGTGAAATAGCCGCTGCCGCTATCGAACGTCAGCTCCTCCCAGGCCTGATGCTTCTCGCTCTGCCTCCCGTCATAGGGGCCATAGACCACCGTGTAGTCCGTATCGCAGGTCAACACCACCTGGTCGTGGAAGATTCCCCCGTAATCCGAAGTCTTTAACAGCACGCGGATGTATTCCATAGCCGCCTCCTTCGCCATGAGGATGCCGCAGACCTCGCCGCCCTCCATACAGAAATCCGTAAAATCATATCCGAAATACAAGTCATTTACGGTGCACATCTCCAGGGTATCGTACAGGCGGTAGCCCTTATGGTCCTCCGCCAGGGGCAGCCAGCCGTAGCCCTCCACCTCGATCCTCTCCCCGTCTGTCCGGAGAATCCTGCCGTTGATCTTCTCCGTCCAGGCGCTGACCGCCGTGACGCTGCCGTCCGTCACCGTCATGTCCGCCACCTGCTCGCGCACGGACAAATCCGGCCAGACGGTCTCCCCATCCTCCGGATCCCCCCAGGGATATCGCTCCCGCGCGCCGTCCCGGAATACCGTCAGCCCCTCCTCGTCCGCCTCCATGATCCATACATTGGCGAAGGTCTCCACCACTGGCACATGGGGCTGGGGGCTCGGCACCGGCGGCTCCTCTCCTCTATGTATCAGCGCCAGGAGCAGCCTGCCCAGCAGCAGGATTGCCAGAAGGAGCAGCCCCAGCAGACAGATAAACGCTTTCAGCTGCATCCGCTGGGACTTATCCAGCGAAGCTCCTTTGAACCATTTCCTTCCCTTCTTATTCCAGTTATCCAAGCATCCCTCTCCTGTCCCCCGGACTCCCTCCGGAGTAATATGCGCTCAAAAGAGCAGCCCCGGAAGGACTGCCCTCTTCTTCTGTATCAAAGGCCCAAAATGCCGCCCCCTGCTCTCTGACTCCTAGCAATGCTAGGTGGGTGACCGCAGCCAGCGCTTTTGCCTTCCCTTCCAATCCATGCTTACGCAAGTGAGGGCTTGACAGCCACCTGGCGATATAGGAATCCCGTTTAAAGTAATGTAGGTTCAAAATAAGCAGAAGTTATCGCACATCTCAGGCTGTACTTATTATATCAAAAAGCTCTGTGGAATACAACTAATTTTTTAACCAAAATCTTGAAAAATGATCACAGATTCACCAATGTTCGACACGGATGTTCACGGGCATATTTCCTACAGGCCCTTTTTCGCCCGCAGGCACTGGTTTCATGGCCAAGCAGCCCTGGCCCGATTACTCTGATACATTCAAAATATATCTGCCTTTGCCCTGAATGGCTTTGATCAGGCCCTGCGTCTCCATCATCTTCAGAACCATTCTGGCCTTCGTTGTCCGGCAAGAAAGCGTCTTCATTATTTCTTTCGTGGTGATGACCTGCATGATATCGGTATTTTCAATCACCAACACCGCATCTGCCGCATCTTTACGAGACACAATCCCCTCATCCTTCCTCCTATGCAGCAATTCTATCAATGCATCCTTTTCGTGAATCGACGCATTTTCGGATGGAACCGACGCACTTACAGTCGTTTTCGCAGCAAACGACGCGCTTATCACAATCGTTTTCAGAATGAAACTGCTGTTGTCGAACACCGGACCAGGCAGACCAGCAGCTCCAAGCTCCCTGCACATGCGGTCAACACCTTCGCCGTATTCCTTCACGTATCCATAGTCCTTCAGGAAAGCTGCAATCTTCGGATTTCGGGAAAATGCGTATAGCGAATGTTTTCTTTTCTTACCATTCCGGCGAAAGTGCCGGGACTGTCTACTTCCAGCCTGTCATCAAACATCTTAATCTGGATATCCGTCCCCTTGATTCCATAGTCTCGGTGCGTAGCTGCATTAACTACAATCTCGGTACGTACAAACTCGCTGTATTCTGCCTCTGTGACAAAGATGCCATCATGTCCAAGGAATGTCTTTTCTTTCATTTGGATTTTGATAAAATCAACCGCTTTCTCCACCTGTTCAAGAATACGGCCTTCAAAAATCACATCTTTAACCACGTTCATATCCTTGCCGACCTTTGCCTCCGTGCCATCGTAACGGATAAAACGGATAAAAGCACGCGGGAAGAATTGCTGCGGGTTTTTGCCGAGCAGTAGGATTGCCGCCACGGAAACCCGCTCTTTTCCCTCCTTTCCTGTGACGAGCTTCTTGTTCTCACGGACATACTCCTCCGGGGATTTCGTATATCCCCGCGCTCTCCCAGTACCCAGAAGCCCCCTGCTTCTGATATGCTTTTCAGGATTCCCGCCGCACCGTCTTCTACGAAGCCTGTCTTGACGGCTTCCTGGACTTTTCTATGGAGCCTGTCTTGGCGGTTTCCTGGTCTGATTGGTCAAAGTCTTCTTTGCACCGTTTTCTGCGATTTCAGCAACCCGCACAAGGGTCATGAAATATGCCTGGTTTTTTGGAGTGAGCCGCTTCAGAATGTCGGCTGTTTCTTTCACCGCGCTTTGCTTCATCCTCATCGCTCCCTTCATTCACTTTATGATGCTTAAGTATATCACCAACTTAATATTATGTCAATATTTATATTAATTTTGTGATATTTATCTCATTTTATATTGCTTTTCCGTTATAATTTCCGAGTAGCCTGACTACATAACGCCATACGCTGTGCATAAAAAGCTTCAGGCTTCATCTGCTCTAAAACCGAATTTTCGTTCATGTTACACGCCTACTGCCGTAATTGAGGTATCTGCATTGGGGGCTTACAGTGTTGTTCAGATGTATGTAAAGAAATCCGGCTAATTCTGCCTGCTTCATAACCAGCAGCATAAGCTAACATCTGTTGTACATCTGCATCATTCATACGTCCAATCAATTGTATAAGAATAGTCCGATTGCTTAACTCAGTGTTCATAATCGCTCCTCATTTCTTTGACCTAGTCAAGGTATATATCTAACCCAATAAACTGTCAAGTATATTTTTATTTGACTAAGTTTGATTTTCATGATATATTTTATCCTAGAATCGAGGTGAAAGTCACATGACATTGGCTGAACGAATAAAAACGATATTATCTGAACGCAATATGAAACAAGTGGAATTTGCAGAAACTCTAGGTGTAAGCGCAAACTATATCAGTCTATTAGCAAATGACAAAAAACGAAACATCTCAGATACGCTAGCCAAATTGATAGAAGAAACTTATGGTTATTCTTCTCAATGGGTCCTCACAGGGGAGGGCGAAAAAGAAGCTTCTCCATCATTCTCCGCCGCTAAGGTTGAATTTCTTAAAAAAGTGCAAAAAATGCCTGATGATGAAATAATCGCATTATTAGCTTTCGCTAATTCTTTAGAAAGTGTTAAAAGAACTTTTATTTCCGAACTTGAAAGCCAATCTGAAAAATGATGCAGGTACATCCCCATACCTGGATATTTTAATGCTTGTCTGCAAATATTTTTTGTGATAAAGTGATATTACAATATCACTGGGAGGTATTTCTATGATCCATCGCTTAAAGAGATACGCAAGGCGCTGGGGCTCAATCAGACCGACTTCGCAAAGCACTTAGGGATTACCCAGACCGCATACTCCATGATTGAAAGCGGAAATCGGCCATTGGCTGATAAATATGTGAAGGTAATCTGTTCCTCCTTTCACGTAGACGAAAACTGGTTCTTGACAGGGGAAGGCAGCATGTTCCTATCCTCTCCTTACGAAAAAGAGTTCACCGATATATTCAGCCATCTGGCTCCGGAGACACAGCAGTATCTTTTGCTGATGGCAAGAGAGCTGCTCAACACTCAGCAGAAGCTCTTGCAAACGTACAAGCCCTGATTGCTGTACGCAAGGCTGATCCTATCCTGAATTTTGAGGGATTGGAATTTGACATGTGCATTGCACGGGATGGCGCGATCTGCCACGCTGACCTGTACTACCTCCGTCTCGTTAAAAGCAAAACCCTCCAGTCAGCGCATGACCTCCGCGATGGACTAAAGCGCAATCCCCTTGAGCTTCTGATAAAGAGCCTGAATTAAGGAACAAAGAGACAAATAGCGGATTCTACCTGAAAGTTAACGGTAGTGTGGTAAAATAGGAAATCAAAAATAACGGTAGTGCAGGAAATTGGCCTTAAAAAAATAACGGGAATTGAGTCGAAGACCCGCCGGAAAGGAGATGTATCATGTATAAAAGAAAAATATACGGCAAACTGTCCACATGGAAAGCCGAATCCGACGGTAAGACCGCCCTGCTTATAGAAGGTCCCAGACGGGTCGGCAAATCCACCATCGTGGAGGAGTTCGCCAAAAGAGAATACAAAAGCTATATCCTTATCGACTTCTCCACCGCTCCCGCCGGAATCAGAGAGCTGTTTTCGGATTTATCGGATTTGGATTATCTGTTCCTCCAGCTGCAGCTACAGTATAAAACCGATCTCCATGAACGGAATTCCCTAATCGTCTTTGACGAGGTACAGTTCTGCCCATCCGCCAGACAGGCTGTCAAAGCTCTCGTCCGGGACCACCGCTATGATTATATAGAAACCGGCTCCCTGATTTCCATACGGCGGAACGTGAAAGATATCCTGATTCCAAGCGAAGAGCGCAAAATCAACATGTACCCCATGGATTACGAAGAGTTCCTATGGGCAACCGGCGACGATACCACTGCAGGGCTGCTGCAGAAAGCCTTCGCTCTGAAAAAACCTCTCGGCGACCAGCTTAACCGAAAGCTGATGCGGAATTTCCGCCTGTATATGCTCGTAGGCGGAATGCCCCAGGCTGTAGCAGAATATATCGAAACCAATAATTTCAGAAAGGTGGATCAGGTGAAAAGAGATATCCTGGCCCTTTATGAAGATGACTTCCGGAAAATAGATCCTACTGGAAGAATCTCTCTTTTGTACGATTCCATACCGTCGCAGCTTTCCCGAAACGCGTCCCGTTACCAGGTTTCCACTGTCCTGGAGCATGAGCGCGCCGATACGATTCTGGAACTTATTTCCGAGATGAAGGATTCCAGAACCGTTCTGGTCTCTTACCATACCAACGATCCCAATGCCGGGATGGCCACGACCCGGGATCTGCGGCGTTTCAAAATGTATCTTGCGGACACGGGGCTTTTTACCTCGCTTATGTTCAAAGACCGGGATTTCACGGAAAACAGCATCTACGAAAAGCTGCTGAGCGATACGCTCAGCGTCAATCTGGGATATCTCTATGAAAATATGGCAGCCCAGATTCTGGCCGCCAGCGGAAACGAGCTTTATTATTATACCTTTTTGAACGAAAAGACAAAGCACAACTACGAAATCGATTTCCTCCTGGCCCGGAAGAATAAAATCTGCCCCCTGGAACTGAAATCCTCAGGCTATAGAACCCATGCCTCGCTGGACGCGTTCACAGCGAAGTATTCAGACCGAATCCTGGAACGCTATCTGGTCTATACAAAAGATTTCAGAAAAGAGGAGGACATTATCTGTCTGCCCATTTATATGCTACCCTTTTTATAGGGGCATCTCCTTTTCCAAAAAGACCGCCGCACCAGCGTACCTAACGCCTGTGCAGCGGTCTTTCTTACTTTCCGTCCGCCACCCGCAGGGTCTGCGGGTGACTGGAGTTTACCGTCAATTTATACTGCTTAACGATTTCACTTGCCGTGAAACCGGACTGCATAACGCTGACAGGTTCATTCACATGATTACATTAGGCAGCATTCAGCGTTATGCAGTATACTCATGATTACAGGCTTGCAGCCTCGTCCACGATCTTCTTCAGGGCGGCCAGAGCCTCGTCAGGCAGCTTGTCGTAGCCTTCCTTCTTGGTAGCGAAGCCTTCCACAGCGTCCACACGGTTCTGCATGGCGCCCTGCAGGGCCTTCACATACTCCTTGTCGCCAAGGTCGGGCGTGAAGCCTTCCCAATCCATGATCTCGATATCCCCGAAAGGCCCCCACTGCTTGAAGCTGGCCTTCTTCTCCACGATGGACTCCAGGATGCCGAGGGTATCGGCGGGCTTCACCTTCTTGCCCATGAAGTCGCCGGTGTTGATGATGTAGCAGTCTACGTTCTTCTCCTCAACCAGCTTCTTGAACTTCTCATAGTCGTTCACCAGAGGATAGGTCCTGAAGGGGTTGGCATAGGGAACGATGCGCAGGGCGTTCATGTCCGTGCCTGCAGCCACGCGCTCTGCGGTGGATGTCTTGGTGGCCAAAGTAGCGCCCATGACGGATGCCAGCGCAGCGCCCTTGAGCTTCACTACGGGCGGGATGGTGGGATCCTTCATGATCCAGAAGATGGCGTTCACGGGAGCATCGATCTTGTCCACGCGGTTGGGGCTCCAGAGCTTGGACTTGATGGCGCGGCCGTTGCCGTTCCGGATGTCCTCGGTGACCAGCTGCACCTTGCCGTCCTCGTCCAGGGTAGCGGAGCAGTTCTGGGCGGTGAGCAGGAAGGTGTTGTCAGGGCAGCCTGTGGGATAATCGGCCGTCTTGTCGAAGTAGGTAGGCTCCAGGGCTACGGAAGAGCAGGTGTCGGTGTTGATGATGAAAGCATCGTCATGCAGCACCTTGATCTCGTACTTGCCGCCGTGCTTCGCATGGGTCAGGGTGGACTTGCCGGATCCTGACAGGCCGTATACGGAAGCAACGAACTTGCTGCCGTCAGCCAGCAGATACTCCTTCTGTCCGCCGTGGCAGGAAGCGTAGCCGTTCCTGTTGGCCAGGGCCCAGGCCATGGTCAATGTGCCCTTCTTGTGCTCGCCGAAGTACTTCATGCCCAGGATAGCGGCACAGTTCTGGTTGGTGTCGAAGTAGCACAGGGTCAGGTCGTCGCTCAAGCAGCTGTAGTCCACGTCGGGGCTGGGGGTAGGTGCCCACTGGGGATCGGAGAAGATATAGATATCCGGCTCCTTGCCGCCGCCGATGGGCTGGGACTCCTTGTACATGGCAACGTACTTGTCGGACATGTACTGGAAGTTCAGCATCCAGTTGTAGAGCAGGTTCTCCTCCCCTTCCGGAATCAACAGATGGGCCTTCGCCATGAACTCGGGATCCAGTCCGATGTAGCACTCCGCATGGTACAGGGTCTTCCAGCGGGTCTTGTAGATGGCATCCATGACCACCTTGTCGAGCTTCACGGCATCCACGCCGGGCTCGCCCTTGATGCGGCGGGCCTGTGCATAACGGCCTGTCACGGCGCCGTCATTGAACAGCAGCACCTTCGCGTCTCTCTCCAGACCGATCTCCTCTGCACGGTATACCGGCATATCGGTAACGATGGTACCGGGAGAATTCTTTGCCATCTCATATGCTTCCTTCAGGGTGTTCACCTTTACTACGTTGTTGCCGTAGAAAGCGCCCTCGATGATGGAACGTGTCTTGCTGAAACCGGGCTTGCCTGCGCCGATCTCAGAAATGGGGTAATACGCTTTTGTTGACATTGGTATCGTCCTCCTTAAAATGGTATTTCCTACTCTCCCGACAGAGCCGGGAGGTGATTGGTTCCCTTATCCTTTTTATTATCTCAAAACTGGTTTCAAAAGTCAAGAAAGCGAAGTATATTTTATAACGATTTAATAAACCTGTCCGCTTATTCAGTTCTTCAGGAAGAATGTCCCGTCCGCCCGGGTCTCCTTCAGCAGCCATGCCTTCTCCTCATCGTCCAGGTAGGGGGAGAGCTTCTCATAGACCTCCCGCTGGTACTTGTACAGATAGGCCCTCTGGGTCTCGGTCATGTACTTCTCGTCGATGGCCTCCATGTCGATGGGGACCCAGGTGAGGGTCTCGAAGTGCATGAACTGGCCGTACTCGTTCTTCACGTCGTTCTTGGCCACCATGACATTCTCGATCCGGATGCCGTGGCTGCCCTCCACATAGATGCCGGGCTCATTGGTGATGTCCATGCCCTCCTCGATCACAGCCTCCGGCCGCCCCTCCGCATACTGCCAGGAAAGCCCCTGAGGCCCCTCGTGCACGTTCAGGATATAGCCCACGCCGTGGCCGGTGCCGCACTTATAGTCCATGCCTATGTTCCACACGGGCTGGCGGGCCAGGATGTCCAGGTTCCGTCCCGTGCAGCCGTGGAGCCATCTGGCATTGGTCATCTGCAGCATCCCTGCCGCCACCACGGTATAATGCTGCCTGATTTCATCGGAGACGGGCCCCAGAACGATCGTCCTTGTCACGTCCGTGGTAGCCCCCAGATACTGGCCGCCGGAGTCCACCAGGAACAGCCCCTCCGGCTTCAGAACGGCAAAGTTCTCCGGTGTGGCCTCGTAGTGCATCATGGCCGCGTTTGCCATATATCCGCC
>OFFE01000386.1_pt1 | contig 38353 bp, 28 predicted proteins | sample 1521371 | NCBI WGS metagenome assembly OFFE01 (sample SAMEA3504131, study PRJEB24116) | mouse gut metagenome | biome: mouse gut; feature: mouse-associated habitat; material: faeces | place: Denmark | collected 2011 | reverse complement strand
TGTTACAGAATTCTTAATTTCTCCGGCGAGGGCTTCCTTTTGACTGCCGGCTATGGTAAACTACTGTCGAAATTTTCATTTTTTTGAAGAAAGCGAGGCGGCCCTATGCAAATCCGAACGCCCCTGAAAAAAATACTGGCCCTGGCGCTGTGTCTGGCGCTGACCACGACGCTGCTGTCCGGAGCGGCCTTGGCGGTGGAAACCTTCACCACCAGCGATGCGTGCATCGCGATGATAAAGGAGCTGGAGGGCTACCGCCAGATGCCCTACGCCGACAACAACGGGAAGTGGTACGTGGGCTACGCCGTAGAGTGCGATCCGGCGGACTATCCGGCGGGTGTCACCGAGGAGGAGGCGGATCTCCTGCTTCGGGCGCATCTGGTGGAATACGAGGAGGAGATTGTCAACCGCTTCCTGCTCCAGTACGGGATTCCCGTCACGCAATATCAGTTTGATGCCATGGTCAGCATGACCTATACGCTGGGGTATCAGTGGATCAATCCCGACTACCGCTTCTGCTCCTATCTGATCAACGGCATCGGCCGCTACAGCGAGGCGGAGGTGGTCAACGCGATTGCCACTTGGTGCCACTCCGGCACAACTGTGCTGGAAAATCTGGTGGCCCGGCGGCTGCGGGAGGCATTTTTGTTCCTCTATGGCGACTATGACCTCAGAGACGGCGCGTCCCGCTATTGCTACATAGACTATGAGGTCAACGGCGGCCAGAACGACCCCAGTCAGAGCAGCCGCACCGTGTTCTATCCTCTGGGCGCTCCCTATGGCCAGCTGCCCACCCCCACTATGGCGGGAGCGGTATTCCAGGGGTGGTTCACCGCGGAGGGCGTGCAGGTAACGGGGGAGGAAACCGCCATGGGCTCCCTGCATCTCTACGCCCGCTGGAGCAGCGAGTCCGGCGGAACCACCGCTCCGGTAACGCCGGCGCCGCCGGTGACGGTCAAACCGGACTACTCCTCCTGGATCAATCCCTACCGGGATGTGAAGGAGGGCGACTGGCACTACAGCTATGTCCGGGAACTGAGCTACGAGAAAATTCTGGGCGGCTATCCGGACGGCACCTTCCAGCCCAACAATCTTCTGACCGCCGGAGAGGCGCTGAAGCTGCTGCTGGTGGCGGCCACCCAGACCGACCCCGGCAACACCTCCACCGGTCACTGGGCCGGGAATTACCTGATGCTGGCAGAGGGAATGGGCTGCGTGCTCCCCGGCGAGATCACGAATCTGGACGCGCCTATTGACCGGCTGACCATTGCCCGGATTGCGGCCATCGCCATGGGGCTGGAAGGGAAGGAAGGTCCCTCCCCCTTTGTGGATGTCAGCGACGCATACGCCCTGACGCTCTATGAGGCGGGCGTGATCACCGGCGAGATCGAGGGCAGCCAGCGCTACTACCGGCCGGACAGCGGCATCAACCGGGCGGAGATGTGCGCCATCGTCTCCCGCCTGCGCAATTACAGCAAGCCCAACAACCCCGCTCTGTCCGGATATATCAACTATGGAAACAAGATGATCCCGGTGCTGTGGGATGTGCCGGCAGCGCCGTACAACAAGGACCTCTTTGTCCGGGACGGCAGCTTCCTGTACTACAACGACCCTGCCTACACGACCGCCTGGGGCGTGGATGTCTCCCGGCATAACGGAGACATTGACTGGCGGCAGGTGGCGTCCTCCGGCGTAAGCTTCGCGCTCATCCGCGTGGGCGGACGGTTTGCCGAGTCCGGCGATATTTACGATGACGCCAACTTTGAGGCCAATCTGACAGGCGCCCAGGCCGCCGGACTGAAAACCGGCGTGTACTTCTACTCTCAGGCCATTTCGGTGGAAGAGGCTGTGCAGGAAGCTCTGTACACCTTGGGAAAGCTCAACGGCCGGTCGCTGGAATATCCCATTATTTTTGACTGGGAAATCTACTCCAAGACCGCCCGGAGCTACGGCGTGGACAAGCAGACGCTCACTGACTGCGCCATTGCCTTCTGCGACACCATTGCCCAATGGGGTTATACACCGATGATCTACATGGGGCTGGAGGTCGGATACAACCGACTGGATCTCAGCCGTCTGACCGGGTATGATTTCTGGTTTGCCCAGTACAACAGCCGGAATCAGCCGGACATGTACTATAACTATCGAATCTGGCAGTATACCGACAGCGGAAGCATTCCCGGGATCAGCGGAAAAGTGGATATGAATCTCGCGTTTATTCCCTATTGACAGGCAGGCGCCGGGCCTTCGCTATCCCTTTTTCCGCCTCTCAGGCGTGCCGGCGATAACACCGCCCGAAAGTCCTATCCAGAAATGCAGCAAGGCCCCGGAGGCATCCGCCTCCGGGGCCTTGTACACAACTCTCCATACGGACCCGCTTTCTCCCGTTTCACTCCATCTCAACCGCATGGACCGCATTCGTCTTTCTCAAAATGCTCCAGCTCCTCCGGCGGATACGCGTCCGTCCAGTGATAGGGCTGCAGCTGCTTTAACGGCACGAACAGCGGCGGTTCCGCCTCTGCCGTCACGCCCACCTGCACCTCCGCGCCCCAGTATCTCAGCCGCTCCTGGCAGATCCCGCAGGGGGACAGTACCCGAAACGGCGCGTGTTCGTTTTCCCGGACGATGCACAGGCAGTGCGTCACCCGCTCGTTGTATTTGTGGGCCTCCAGCATCGCACCGGTTTCGATGCACAGAACGGCCGAAGCATTGGCGGTGTCAATGGAAACGCTGGTGTAATAGTGTCCCTGCTCCGTACGGACCACGCCTGCGCCGCCCCACCCGGAGGGGTATCGCCGCTCGATCAGGGCAGCGGCCCGCCGGAACATTTCCCTTTCAATTGCCAAATCCCGCACAGTCGGCTCCTCCTTCCATTTCCCACTGCCGGCATTGTATCACAGACGGCGGAAAAAGGCAACTCCCGGCCTTTTTTCTCGCATGTCTGTTTCTTCGCGCGCATATACATGGAGCATATCGGGATAGGGAGTGTTGGGTCTTGAAGGGAAATATCGAGGAGCGGGCATGTGAACTGGCCGCTTATATCATCGAGAACCGGACCACTGTGCGAGAGGCAGCCCGGCGGTTTGGGATCAGCAAGAGCACCGTACATAAGGATATCCAGGAGCGCTTGCCCCTTTACAACAGAAGCCTCTATCTACAGGTAAAGGAAGTGCTGGACGAAAACAAAGCGGAACGGCACATACGCGGCGGAATCGCCACTCGCCGCAAATACCGCGGGGAAGCGTAGGCGCCCCGGGGAAAGAAAAACCGTCAGGAGGAGAGCATCCATGAAGCCTTGCCGCAAATCCAATTCCAATCACCGCCGTCCGGCGGAGGCCCCTCCGGCCCCCGTCCAGAGCCCGCCTTCGGAGACGGCGGTCCGCCGCTATGTCCATCCCATCCGCACCGCCCGTCCGGCAGCGCGTCCGGCGGCGGAGGATATGCTCTCCGACATTCTGGAGCTGCTCTCGCGCCAGTCGGAGCAGCTGGAGGAGGTTCTCCGCCGTCTGGAACGTGACAACTCGGATACAATGTAAACAAATGGTGACAAATTTTCCGCTCCGCTTGTGTTATATTCCATTTAAGAGTATAATAGGCTCCGGCGCGGCCATTCCGCGCCGATCTTTACGGCATAGCAAGGAGCGAACAATTCATGAGGCGCAGCAAAAGAAAAACCAGCGGCCTGCAAGCGGCCGCGGTTGCGGCGGTTTGTATCCTGTTCGTGACGACCGCCCTGTTCGGCCTGTACAAGTGTTTTTCCAAGGAGCCCACGCCCAAACCGGAGCTGCCCAGAAGCAGTGTGCCGGGGTCGGAGGAAAACAAAGCACTGGAGCCCGGCGAGGCCGTATCCGGCCAGAACACCGCGTCTTCCGATTCCCGGCGGAAGGAGCGGTTTCACACCATTCTGCTGGGCGGCCTGGACGATGAAAACGGGGGCAGCGACACCAATCTTCTGGTGACTGTGGACGCCAGGAACAGCCGTATCGACGTGGTCAGCCTGCCGCGGGATACGCTTCTTGACGTACCCTGGTCGGTGAAGAAGCTGAACAACGCCTACCACCACGGAGGCTTCACCCAGACCATGGCGGAGGTTTCCCGTCTGCTGGGCATTCCGGTGGACCACTATATCACCGTGGATCTCCAGGCGTTTGAGGAGCTGGTGGAGGCCATTGACGGCGTGGATTTCGACATTCCGGTGGATATGGACTATGACGATCCCTATCAGGAGCTCCATATCCATTTTTCCAAGGGCCCCCGGCGGCTGAACGGCAAGGAGGCCCTGCAAGTGGTCCGCTGGCGGCAGAATAACGACGGCTCCGGCTACCCCACCGCCGATATCGGCCGCATCGGCACCCAGCAGGCGTTTCTGAAGGCGGCGGCGAAGCAGATGCTCCATATCTCCAACTGGGACAAGATCCGCACCTACGCGGAGATATTCCAGAAGTGGGTGGATACGGACTTGGAGCTGTCCAACCTCATCTGGCTGGGGGAGCAGGCCCTGACGGTGGGCAGCGATAACATCACCTTCCACACTCTGCCCGGAGACGGCGCCGGATACTATAAGGGCGGCTCCTATTACGTGCTGGACCCGGAAGCCACACTGGAGATGGTGAATACATATTTTAATCCCTACCAAAGACAGCTGACATTGGATGATATGGACATCCTGGTGCCATGATGGGAGGAAATGCATGAAGATCACGCGGCGATGGGGAAGTATGGTTCTGGCGGCAATACTGGCGCTTGGCCTTCTGTCCCCGTCCGCCCTGGCGGAGGAGGTTGGCTTTTCGCCTGTCCGGACGTATATGGACCAGTTTGCCGACGTATCCCCCGGCGACTGGTACTACGAAACGGTGAAGGCCCTCTACGAGCTGGGCCTGACCAACGGCAAGGGCGGTGTGTTTGATCCCGGCGGGGATCTCACGGGAGCGGAAGTCATTGCCATGGCCGCCCGCCTGCGCAGCCTTTATGAAACCGGCGACAGCGAGGCGGGCCCCGCGGCCTGGGAGGACGGCGGATTGTGGTACCAGCCCTATGTCTCCTATCTGCAGGAGCGGGGCGTTCTGGGCCGGGAGCTGGAGGATGCCTATGACCGTCCCGCCACCCGGGCGGAGATGGCGCACGTTCTGGCCGGAGCCCTGCCGGAATCCCTGTTTGAGCCGGTCAACCAGGACACGGTGACAGCCGGCCAGGCCGCCGGTCAGTACCTGACGGACGTCGGCGGCGGCACCCCCTATCAGGAGGACATTCTGCGTCTGTACAGCTGGGGAATCGCCGGGGGTGTGGACGAAGCCGGTTCCTTCCTGCCGGAGGAAAACATCTCCCGCAGTCAGGCGGCCGCCATGGTGGCCCGGCTGGCTTACGGCGAGCTGCGCCTGACGCTGGACTGGGAGATTCTGCCTTCCTACAGCCGCAGGGGAGCCTCCATGGAGGATCTGGTGGAGAGCGACGGAACCTTTTACCTCTCCCCCATGCCGGACGAGAAGGAGAAGATTGACGCGGACGTGCGCTATATGCTCTCCCAAGGAGAGCGGCGGATTTCTCTGGAGTACCCTGCGGGAACTCTGACCAGCTCTTTTATGGACGCGTTGATCCGCGCCTTTCTGGAGGCTGCCCGCAACTATGTGGAGCAGACGTACAACAACGTCTCCGCCCCTTACTCCCCCAAGAGCGCCTCCGTCACCCTCACCTTCTCCAGCAGCCTGTATGGAGAGGAGCTTGTCGAACGCTACCGGGAGGAAACCATGGCCTATGCCCTGGCGGTCCGCGACCGGCTGTGGGAAACGGGGCAGCTGGCGGAGACCATGACGGAGTACGAAAAAGCCAGGGTCTACTACGCCTGGATCTGCGAGAACTGCCGCTATGACCACGCCCAGCAGTCCATGAGCCACAGCGGCTACCGCCTTTTCCACGAGGGCGTGGCCGTCTGCGACGGCTACACGGCGGCCTACAATCTTCTGTTGAAGCTGGAAGGGATCTCCTGCGGCGCCTATACGCTGGGGGACCACATCTGGACAACGGCGGAGCTGGACGGCAGACTCGTCCATATCGACGTTACCTGGGGCGACCAATCCTATGGTGTGGAGTACCGGTTTTTCGCCATGACGGAGCTGGACGCCATATCCCGCCTTCAGAGCGCGTAAAACGGAAAGGAGCGGCTTTGCTTTGGATATTATTGTATTAGCCGGGGGCCTCTCCCCGGAGCGGCAGGTTTCCCTGGTGTCCGGCCAGGAGATCTGCCGGGCCCTGCGCGGCCTGGGGCACCGGGCGGTGCTGGTGGACATGTTCCTCGGACTGGAGAGCTGGGAGGGAGATGTAAAGGAGATCTTCAGCGCTCCCGGCGGCCTGTGCACCCAGACGGAGATCACGGCCCAGGCGCCGGATCTGGCGGCGGTCCGCGCCTCCCGGCGGGACCGGTCTCCCAGCCTGTTCGGCCCCGGCGTGCTGGAAGTCTGCCGGATGGCGGACGCGGTGTTCCTTGGCCTTCACGGGGAGTGCGGCGAGGACGGCCGGGTGCAGGCCGCCTTTGACCTGCTGGGCATCCCCTACACCGGCTCCGGCCATCTCCCCTCCGGCATGGCCATGAACAAGGCCGTCGCCAAGCAGGCGATGGTCCATGCCGGTATTCCCACCGCTCCCTGGCGGGAGCTGCGCTACGGCCCGGAGGACATTCCCCGCCTGACGGATGAGCTGCCCCTTCCGGCGGCGGTGAAGACCATCAACGGCGGCTCCTCTCTGGGGCTGGCTCTGCCGGAGACCCGCCAGGAGCTGGAGGAAGCGCTGAAGGAGATGCTGTGCTACGGCGGCCATGTCATTGTGGAGCAGAAGCTCCGGGGCAGGGATCTCACCGTGGGCGTGCTGGGAGACCGGTATCTCCCGGCAGTGGAGATGATCTCCCGGAACGGCAGCTATTTTGACTACGCCGCCAAATATCAGGCGGGCCAGAGTCTGGAGGTCTGCCCTGCGGAAATCACGCCGGAGCAGCAGCGGACCATGGGGGAGGCCGCGCTGCGTCTCCACCGGGCGCTGGGTCTGCGGGCCTACTCCCGTACGGATTTCATCCTGGATCAGGAGGGCCGGGCCTGGTGCCTGGAGATCAACACCCTCCCGGGCATGACGCCCGGCAGTCTGCTGCCCAAGGAGGCTGCCGCCGCCGGTGTAAGCTATCCGGCGCTGTGCCAGATGATTCTGGATCTCTCCCTGAATGATTCCTTTTCCTGAAAACCGAAGACGTCCATTGCCCGAACCTATTTCCCGCCCAACAGAAAGCACAGCCCCCGGGACCACTGCGGTCCCGGGGGCTTCTCATGCTCTGATCTGCCGGCGCTCCTGTTACAGACAGCGGATGTTTTCATCGGGGCGCAGCTGAATGGTCAGAACCTTCTCCGGAATGTCTGTGTTCAGCGCCCGGACGGTGACTGTCCCGGTCTCCGCGCGGCAAACCGGCTTTGTCTTGATCCAGCAGCCGATGCGTCCGCCGACTACCGCCACGGTATTCGGTCCGATGACCTCCAGATTGCTGCTGGTTTCAATGGACAGGATGCCGTTGTAATACGGCAGCGGATTGCCCAGCTGATCGACAAATCTGGCGGTCAGCCGGGTGGCGTCCACCACGGTGTTGCACAGCTCCCGGTGGTCGATTGTCACCGCCAGATCGTCCAGATGCGCGTCACAGGAGTAGGTCCTGCGGACGGCCTCCCTGCCCTGATAGAAGCCAATGATGGTTCCGCCCTTCCAGATGTCCGACCAGTGGCCCGGATCGGTATCCACCATGATGGGGGGGTGGGCCATGCTGGAGTAGACAAGACTTGGGAAGAATCTGCCGATGCTCTTGCCGTAGACCTCCACCTCAATGTAGTCGCAGTTGGTGCAGACCATGAAGGGAATGGGCTTGTTATCGTCGTTCTCTCCCCGGGCCAGCAGGGTGCAGGGCTCAAAGACCAGCTCCTTCTCCGGATCGATCTGGGAGCGGTAGACGTAGGCGGCGTACTTGGGCATCCGGAAGAGGTCCATCACGCCGTGATAGCAGATTTTATCTCCCGCGCCGTAGTCGCCGTGAGTCTGGTAATCGAAGGCACACCAGCCGATTGCGCCCATGGCGTCGCTCCGGGCCTGGTTTGCGTTCTGAACCCGGGCGTGGACCTGGGCCTGACGCAGCTGGCGCTCCTCGCCGTCGAAGGGCTTGACGGGGTAGATGTGGCCGCAGTACTCCGTCACGATGTAAGGCACCTTGTGGTCCAGTCCCGTCACGGCCTGCTGATTGGTGAGGACCAGCTCGCGGTAGTGCTTGACCTCCCGGGTCCAGTGGGTGAAGTCGTTGAAGGCATATACGTCCTCGATCAAATGGCTGTTTTTGATGCACCGCACGCCTGTGGTGGGACGGGAGCTGTCCAGGCTGTGGGCGATCTCATTGCTCTTGGTGTAGAACTCGTCGTCGTCAGCGGATTCATTGATGCGGATGGACCAGATGAAGATGCTGGGATGGTTGTACTGGGTGACGATCATATCCCGGATGTCCTGATGGGAGATCTCCTTGAACTTCTCGTTGCCGATATAGCCCCAGCCGGGAATTTCGGAGAACACCAGCAGTCCCAGCTCGTCGCACCGGGCCAGAAAGCCTTCGGACTGTAGGTAGTGGGAGGTGCGTACCGTGTTGACGTGGAGGTAGTTTTTCAGCACATCCGCGTCAAACGCCTGGGAGCGCTCCGGCAGGGCGTAGCCCACATAGGGATAGGACTGATGGCGGTCCAGGCCCACCAGCTTGAGCTTCTGACCGTTGAGGTAGAACCCCTCTGGCTTGCACAGCACCGTCCGGAAGCCGGTGCGCAGCTCAATGCTGTCCTCCACCGCGCCGCCGCGCAGCAAGTCCACCTGCACCGAGTAGAGGTACGGATTTTCCGTATCCCACAGCGTCAGGTTCTCCACGACGGTCTTTTCCAGAACAGGGTTGGAGAATCCGGCGGCAGCGTCTGCCTTGGCTGTGTAGCTCGCGACTGTGCCGCCTCCGGCGTCGCGAATGGTGACGGCGGCCTCGCCCGTAAACGCCTCGCCTGCGTTGTTGAGCCGGATCTCCGGATAGATCTCGGCATTGGACCCGTCGAGCTGGTAGCGGAACATCACGTCCTCGATGCATGCCTGCCCGGTAAAGAGGAGGTTCACATCCCGGTAGATACCGCCGAAGCACAGATAATCGATGGTCTTGCCAAAGGGCGGGATTTCGTTGTCTTCTGTGGAATCCACCATGAGAAACAGGATGTTTTCTCCGGGCTGCAAGTATTGGGTGATATCCGCCCGGGACCTGGAGTAGCCGCCCCGGTGCTCCGTAACGAACTGCCCGTTCACGTACAGCTCATAGCGGGCCATGACGCCCATGAACTCCAGTATGGCCCGTTTGCCCTGAAGCCCGGCCGGAACGGTGAGCTTGCGGACGTAGGAGCTCTGCATCGCCGTCTCCTCGTGGCTGAAGCAGTTGTAGCTCAGCTCTTTCACCGTGTGGGGAATCTGAACGCGCCTGTAACCGTCCAGACAGGGCGCGGCGATCTCCGACACGTCGAAGGAAGGTTTGAAATACCAATCCAGATTCAAGCAAAATTTTTCACGCATAGTCATATTCTCCTCGACAATTTTTAATGTGTTTTGAGCGGTTTTATCGAGAAACCTGTCGGTTCAGGCGCGCCGGATGAGAGGGCGGGATGAATTTTCCTGTGCGATCCTGTTTCCCGAAGCTGGAAGAGCCGTCCTTTGCTGCGCCGCGCGTTCCCTCCTTTTCTGACTGATGATGAATATGGACTTCCTCCTGTGCCCTCTAGCCCTTGACGGAGCCGGTGATGCCGTCTACGAAGCTGCGCTGAAGCACCAGGAAGATGACCGCGATCGGAATGGTGGCGATCAGAAGGCCCGCCATCTGCACGCCGTAGTCCGGATAGTAGCCTGAGGTGATGATCTTGGACACCAGCAGGATGATGGTTTTTTTGGAGGGGGCGCTGAGTACCACCATGGGCCACATATAGTTGTTCCAGGCCGTCATGAACGCGTAGATCGCGGCGGCGGCATAGGTGGCCCGCATGCTTGGAAATACAATCTGGAAGAAGATGCGCAGCTCGCCGGCCCCGTCGATCCGCGCCGATTCCAGAATCTCGTTGGGAATGGATTTGAAGCTTTGCCGGAAGAAAAACAGCAGGAAGATGGAGCCCACTGCCGGAAGAATGACGGCCCAATGGCTGTTTGCCAGGCCGAGATTGGCCATTGTCCGGTACAGCGGCACAACCAGCGCGGTGAAGGGGACCATCATGCCCAGCAGAATGATGGTGTAAGCCTTTTCAGAGGCCCGCGTGCTGAACTTTTCAAAGCCGTAAGCGGCCAGCGACGTCACCAGCAGGGAGGCGGCCACCACGATCAGGGCGATTTTCAGGGAGTTCAGCAGGCCCTGGGCGATGGGATAGGTCTCAAACAGGTTCTTGAAATTCTCTATCAGGTGCGTACTGGGCAGGATGCGCCCGCCGACGATCTCCTCGGTGGAGTTGAAGGCGCTGGCGAACATCCAGTAGCATGGAAAAATCGAAACAAAAGACGCGAGAATCAGAACAAAGTAAATCAGAGCCCGGGAGAGCCGCTTTTTCGTCTTTCCCATCTGTCAATCCTCCTCCCGTGTCACGCGCAGCTGAATCAGCGAGAGCACTGCGATAATCAGAACAATGACCCACGACATAGCTGCCGAATAGCCGAAGTTGTTGCCCATTTCAAAGGACTGCTTGTAAATATAATAGGAGACCGTCATGGTTCCGTTGGCCGGACCGCCCTGGGTGAGGGTGGTGATCTCGTCGAAGAGCTGAAGGGTGCCGATGGTGGAGGTGACGCTGGTAAAGACGATGACCTGCTTGAGCTGCGGCACAACGATTTTGAAAAATGCCTGCGCCGGGTTGCAGCCGTCCATCCGGGCCGATTCCAAGATGTCCCGGGGGATGTTTTGCAGGCCCGCGATATAGTACATGGCGTTATACCCGGTCCAGCGCCAGCACAGCGCGAAGATCACCAGCGCCCTGGCCCAGCCCCGGCTGCTGAGCCAGGGAATGGGAGCAGAGATCAGATGGAACTGCATGAGCAGCTGGTTGATCAGGCCGTCAAACTGGAACATAGTCCGGAAAACCAGGGAATAAGCCACCAGCGAGGTCACGCAGGGCAGAAAGATAGCCATCCGGAAGAACCCCTTGCACTTGAGGTTGTCCGTTTGCAGGATATAGGCAAAAAACAGGCCGAAAATCAGCATGATAGGGACCTGAATGATGAGGAACAGGAAGTTGTTGCCCAGGGCCTTGAGGAACGTCAGGTCCTTGAACATCTTCACGTAATTGCCGAGGCCCACAAACGTTTCGTTCAGCCCCTTGTGGGAGTAGAGCGACAACACGATGGAATAGACGAAGGGATAGAGCATGAACGCCGTGACGCAGAACATAATGGGAAACGACAGCTTGACCCACATGCTCTTTTTGCGCAGTGCGCTCCGGGAAACTTTATTCAAAAGAACATCACCTGCCATCCTTTGTATGAAACGAAGCCTTCTGGAATGAAAGCATTCCGGAGAGAGCGTCCCTCCCCCCGGAATGCAGAAAGAGCCTCAGCGTTTTTTACTTCATGGTGTCGTAGGTCGACTGGAGGTTGGCCATCAGACCGTCGAGGTCGACGTTGCCGTCAAAGTAGTCCATGAGGCAGGCGCTGATGGCGTTGTTGACCGTCCAGGTGTTGGTGCCGTACTCCACGGAGGGGATATACTGGCCCCAGGAGGCGAAGTCAGCGTACAGCGGCTTGCCGCTGAAGTACTCCACCGGGGTGTTGTACACCTCGCTGGTAGTGGCGGGCAGCCAGGTGGCGACTGCGGACTGGCCCAGCAGGATATCGTCATAGAACTCGGTGTTGCCCGCCCAGATGGTTTTCATGAAGTCCAGCGCCAGCTCCTTGTTCTGGCAGGCATCCAGAATGACCCAGCTGGAGCCGCCGATGTTGCTGTGTCTGTCGGTCTCAACGGTGGTGAGGGTGGGGATGTTCGTGTAGCTCCACTTGCCGGCGGCGTCCGCGGCGGCCATGATGCTGGGGCTGTACCAGATAGCGTTGAGGACGAAGGCCACGTCGCCGTTCTGAATGGCGCCGATGCCGGAGGAATCGCGGGTGTCGGTGCGGAAGACCAGATCGTTGTTCCAGAACTCCTTGAGCAGCTCGCTCAGCTCCCGGACCACGGCGTTGTTGGCGAAGTCGGTCTTCTCCTCGGGGTCGGAGGCGTCATAGAACCACTCGCCGCTGGCCTGCATCATGCTGTCGTACCAGGTGAAGGCGCAGCCTGCGGAGGGATCGAAGGTGAGGGCGTACTTGCCGGTCTTTTCGCGGATGACCTTGCCCATCTCCAGAATGTCCCACCAGGTGGCGTTCTCCAGATCCTCGCTCTTGAAACCGGCCTCCTCCAGGATGTCTGTGCGGTAGAACAGGCCCGCGGAGCCGCTGTCGAAGGGGATGCCGTAGACGCGGCCGTCAACGGTGAAGCAGGAGACCTTGTAGGGGGCGAACTCGGTGAAGTCGATTTCGTCCGTCAGGTCCATGTAGCAGCCGGGGAAGTTGGTGAGGTACATATTCGCCCAGGAATCGCCCATGAGCACGATGTCGGGCAGCTCCTCGGTGACTTTGGCGGAGAAGGCGGTGGAGAGCTTGGTCTGCACGTCTTCTTCAATAGTGTTGACAATGTTCAGGGTAAAATTCTCGTGACCGGCCTCTCTGTAGTATTTTTCGGCGGTCCGCATGGCGGCGATGTTGAACGATTCGTCCCAGCACCACACGGTGAGGGTCTCGGCCTCTCCGCCGGAGGAGCTGCTGCTGCCGCTTCCGGAGGAATCTCCGGAGGCGCCGGGGGCTGCGCTGCCGGAACCGGCGGGGGGATTTCCGTTCTGGCCGCAGCCTGTCAGGGCGGCGCAGAGCATCAGGATGGTAAGCGCGAGAGCAATCATCTTTTTCATAACTGTGTCCTTTCCTTCCGTCGTTATTCGTTCTTTCTTATGTAATCCGAGTCTCCGCCCGGCTACATACAGCCCGTGGAATTTGGTTGGGTACATTATAGGGATATTTTACTAAAAATGCAATAGAAAAATCTTTCTAATTCGTGCATAAGTAAAATTTCGTAAATATTACACAATTTTCGAGCGCAAATTTCTACAGGCCGAGCCATTGATTTTTACTTGATATTATTGAAGTTTTGCAGATTGTTTGCTATAATCAGCGGCAAAGTTGTGGGAGTCAGCAGGCAGGTGGAACCAAGAAAACCATTTAAATTTTCACTTAAAATTAAGTAAAAATTGGAAGGAAAACGCTTGGGATCCCCCGCGCTGAACTCCCGCCGGAGGACTCCGCCGCGAAAAAACCGCCGCGGCCGTACCAACACAGAAAGGACTATGTCATGGAAAATCTATGCTATAAAGTCAAAACCCCCCTGCGCATTGACGGACGTCTGGACGAGGAGGCGTGGCGCAAGGCTCCCTGGTCTCCCCGCTTTGTAGACGTCGTCGGCGGCACTCCCGCGCTCTACGACAGCCGCGCCGCCGTCCTGTGGGACGAGAGGAATCTTTACGTCGGATTCTGGGCGGAGGAGCCGTTCCCTGTGGCCACCATTGAGCGGCGCGACGGATATCTGTGGTTTGAAAATGACCTGGAAGTGTTCATCGACGGCATTGATACCTATTACGAGTTCCAGATCAGCGCCCGCAATACCGTTTACGAGGTGTTCTACATCTGGAAGGACGCCTACGAAAAAGGCGGCTGGATCACCCGGCCGGAGTTCGATGTGATACGGAACGACGCCCGCGTGTTCGGCGGCAACCACGACCGCCAGGGCTGCCATTTCTGGACGGGCGACCACCCCCGGGGGAACCGCTGGGCGTTTCTCAACTGGGACTTCCCCGGAATGCGGTCGGCGGTCCATGTGGACGGCCCCATCAACGATCCCCATACCCCGGCGAAGGGCTGGTTTGCGGAGATTGCGTTTCCCTGGAGCGGCATGAAGGATCTGGCCGGAGGCCGGACCATCCCGCCGGAGGAGGGCGACGAGTGGCGCATTTTCCTGGGCCGCTACAACAATCTCGCCATCAACGGCGGACATACCAGCGTCGGCTGGGCGTGGGATCCGGTTGGCTCGGACGACAACCACCGTCCGGAGGCGTTCACCACTTTCCGCTTTACCAAACGCTTTGCGGAAGACCGCTGAACGCGGGAAGAAAGGAGCGCCTGTGGCAAAGATTTTAGTGGGAGGCATCTTGCAGGAGACCAACACCTACTCGCCTCTGAAGGAGACCTACGACAGCTTCCAGCACTATCGCGGCGAAGCGCTTTTCAACCACCTCCACACCTCCCCCGCCCGGCTCATCGAGGAGGCGGGGCACACTGTGGTTCCGGCGGTATATGCCAGCGTCATCCCCTCCGGACCGCTGGAGGCGCCGGAATTTGAGCGGTTCCTGGAGGAATTTCTCAGCTGCTGCACCGATGGCATCGACGGCATCTGGCTCTCCCTGCATGGAGCCATGACCGTCCCCGGCATCGGCAGCGCCGAGGCATATCTGCTCAAGCGGCTGCGGGAACGGTACGGCGGCCGCATGCCGGTTTTCGGCTCGTTTGACTTCCACGGAAATATGAGCCGGGAGCTGGTCAGTCAGATCAATTACATTACGGCCTACTACACAGCGCCCCATGTTGACATCTACGAAACCGGCTGCCGGGCGGTCCGGGCGCTGATCGGCTGCGTGGAGGGGAAGCCTCTGCCGCACAGCCGGTATATTCCGATTCCCATGGTCATGCCGGGGGAGCTGGTGATTACTGGGGACTGGCCTGCCAGCTATTTCCAGCAGAGGCTGCGGGTGCTGGAGAAGGAGACCGGCATAGAGGCTCTGAGTCTCTTCTGCGGCTTTGCCTGGTCCGACTGTCCGCGCAACCGGATGGCCATTACCGTCAGCGACAGCCGGATGGATCCCGCTGCGCTGGAAAAGGTCAGGGAGCTGGCGGCGGAGCTGTGGTCGATGCGGGACGAATTTTCCTACGGCGAGGCCAAAGCTCTGGAGCCCCGGGCGGCGGTGGAATTTGCCGCCTCCGGCAGCATGCCGAAAATCATGATCTCCGACACCGGGGACAACATCACCGCCGGCTGCGCGGGGGACCAGGCTCTGCTGGCTGGTCTGATGATCGATGCCGGCCTGCAAAACGCGCTGGTGGCCGGTCTGGCGGACCGCCCCGCGGTGGATGCCTGCTTCGCCCATGAGACCGGACAGGTTCTCACGCTGGATATCGGCGGTACCATTGATCCGGAAAACAGCGTCCGCATCCGCGTCTCCGGCGAGCTCATCCATAAACGCGTCTTCGACGCGGAGGAGCTTTCCACGCCGCTGCGTATCGCGGTTCTGCGGGTGGGCGGCGTTGACCTGCTGCTTACCAGCCAGCGCTACAGCGTCATCTCCCGCAAGCGGATCAACGACACCGGCCTGCGCTATGACAGCTACCGGATCATCGCGGTCAAGCTCGGCTATCTCTTCCCCGACTTTGCCGGCCAGAACCCCTGCTCCGTTCTGGCGCTCACGCCGGGCAACGCCTGCCAGGACACCGCGGGGATTGCCTATACCGACGGCCCGGAGCGGTATTATCCCCGGGACAGCTTTCCCTTCCGGCCGGAGTTCGACCCGGCCATCTGAACGCAGCAATTCATTTTCAAACCAGAAAGGACGGCAGCTATGAAAGGAAAAATCCGTTGGAATCTGAACTGGTACTTCTGCGAGGGCTTCGACAGGGACCGGGTGGAGAGGGCGAGCGTGGAGGGCATGGAGCCAATCCATCTGCCCCATCAGGTCAGGACTCTGACCTATAACTGCTTCAGCCACGACGAAACCCAGATGATTTCCACTTACGCCAGGAAATTCTCCCTGAGCGGGGAGGAGGCCGCCCGGCGCACCGTTGTGGAGTTTGACGGCGTGATGACCTATTTCGACCTCTATGTCAACGGCCGGCTGGTTGGCTCCCACAAGGGCGGGTACTCCCGGTCCCGGTTTGAGATCAGCTCTTATGTCCGCGCGGGGGGAAACACCCTCTATCTGATGGTGGATTCCAACGAGCGCGGCGATATTCCGCCCTTCGGCTGTGTGATTGACTACCTGACCTTTGGCGGAGTCTATCGCGACGTGAATCTCTACTCCCTGGAGGACACATTTCTCACCGACGTACTCTTCCGCTACGATATGACAGGAGAGGATACCGCCGAGGTCTACCCCGAGTTCTATGTGGACAACGGCGGCGGCGCTTTCACCGGGGAGATTGCCTGTACCGTCGCAGACCGGGAGGGCCGGGAGCTGGCGTGCTTCCGTCAGACGGTCTCCGTCGAAAGCGGCCGTCGGAGCATTACGCTGGACCGGCGGAAGGTTGGCGGCATTGTCCGCTGGGATCCGGAGAATCCTCAGATGTACGTTGTCAGAGCCGTTCTCACCCGGGAGGGCCGGGAGCTGGACGCCATCGAGGACGACATCGGCTTCCGCACCATGGAGTGCCGCGCCAGCGGCATGTATGTCAACGGCCGCAGGATTGTTCTGGTGGGCATGGACCGCCACCAGTCCTACCCCTATGTCGGATATTCCATCGGCCGCAGGGCCCAGCGGGCCGACGCGGACCTGCTCAGGCAGTACGGCATGAATACCGTCCGCACCTCCCATTACATGCAGTCCCAGTACTTCCTGGACCGCTGCGACGAGATTGGACTGATGGTGTTCGAGGAAATTCCCGGCTGGCAGCATATCGGCGGCGAGGACTTCAAGCAGGTGGTGATGGAGGATGTGCGCTCCATGATTGTCACGGACTTCAACCACCCCGGCATTTTCATCTGGGGCGTGCGCCTGAATGAATCCGCGGACGACGACGAGCTGTATACGCGCACCAACGCGCTGGCCCACGAGCTGGATCCCAGCCGCGCCACCGGCGGCGTGCGCTACCTCACCAACAGCCACCTGCTGGAGGACGTATATACCATGAACGACTTCTGCCACGCCGGCGGCGGCGGCAGCGGCGCTTCCAGCGGCGGCGGAAAGGATCTCAAGCAGGTTCTGCGCTACCAGCAGGAGGTCACGGGACTGCCCTACAAGGTGCCATACCTGGTGACGGAGTACATGGGCCACACCTACCCCGTCAAGCCGTTTGACAACGAGAGCCTGCGGGACGAGCACGCCCGGCGCCACGCGGAGATTCTGGCCCGCAGCCTCATGAAGACCGATTCCCTGGGAGCCATCGGCTGGTGCGCCTTCGACTACAACACCCACGGAGACTACGGCGCGGGGGACAAAATCTGCTACCACGGCATTTTCGATATGTTCCGCATTCCCAAGTACGCCGCCTACGTCTACCGCACGCAGAAATCGCCGGAGGAAGAGATCCTCATGATTCCGGCCACCGGCTTCGCCCGGGGGGAAAAGGCGCTCTACGGGGTCATGCCTTTCCTGGTTCTGACCAACTGCGACTATATCGAGGTTTTCATGTACGGCAAGAGTCTGGGCTGCTTCTTCCCCAGCGACAAATTCTTTGGACTGCCCCACCCGCCAATCGAGGTGGACGTGGACGTGGACGCCCTCTGGAACGCCGTCTGGCAGGATGGCAAGATCGTCGGCTACCTCGACGGCAGGCCCGTCGCGGAGTACTGTTTCCTCCGTGACCCCCATCTGGACGGCTTCGCCGTAGTTCAGGATGATACCCTCATCTCCTCCTCAGAGGTGGATACCGCCAGATTTGAGGTCAGCTTCGTCGATCAGCTGGGCCATCCGTGTGTGTTTTACAACGGTGTGATCGAGGTGGAGACCGAAGGAGATGTCGAGGTGATCGGACCCAGATTTCTGGCGCCGGTGGGCGGACGGGTTGCGTTCTGGGTCAAATCGATTCCCACCGGAAAGGACGGCACAGCCACAGTCCGCGTCAAGGCCCCCGCCCTGGAGTACCCGCCTCAGGAGTTCACGCTCCATCTGCGGAAGGATTGACCGGCTTTTGGGTGCAAACGGACCGATGGCGCGATAAAAAAGCGGAAGTGTGTGTTGAATTATTCTTTGAAGTTTGATATCCTGTATTTAAGCTTCTCTTTTGCCTTTTATGCGGATCGATTCAGGATTGCGCGCACATTAAATGATAAGTTGAGGATACAGGAATGGCGACATTAAAAGAACTGTCGGAGAGAACAGGGTATTCCGCCGCGACGATTTCCAGAATTTTGAACGGGGATGCCGCGCTTTCCGTCTCCGACGAGACCCGCCGGAAGGTACTGGAGGAAGCCGGACGAATCAACTACACTGCCACCCGCAGCCGCCGGGGGCGCACGCCCAAAAGGACCTTGCGCGTCGCCGTCGCCGAGCATCTGACGCCGGTGCAGCAGCTCAGCAATCCCTACTATCTCTTTCTTGCCAACTATGTCCGGCAGGAATGCCTGGACAAAAAGTACACGTATCTCCCGATGGAGCGGCGGGGATCTGGCTTTGTGGTCAACGACGGCGAGCCGGTCAATGGCGTCGTGGCCATCGGCGTGTTCTCCCCGTCCGAGATCGAATCTCTGGCGGCGCTGTCGCCCAATATCGTTTTTATGGATTCCTCCCCCTTTGAGAGCCTCTACGATTCTGTTGTGGTGGGCTACGAGTTGGGCATCTCTCTCGCCCTGGAGCACCTTTTCAACCTGCGCCACAGGAAGATCGGCTTCATCGGACCCAGCCACAACGAGGGCGACCGCAAGCAGTGGGTACCGGAAATCCGGCGGCAGTACTTCATCAAAATCATGAAAACAAACGGCTTTCTGGACACGAATCTTCTTCTGGAATGCCCGATGCGCCAGACTGACGCCAAGGTGGCCATCGAGCGCTTTCTCCAGACCTGTGAGCGGCGGCCCACCGCGTTTATCTGCGCCAATGAGGAGAGCGCCATCGGCGTATCCCTGGCGCTGCGGGAGGCGGGGCTGTCTGTCCCGGAGGACATCTCCATTGTTTCCTTCGACGATACGCCGAAGTCCACGCTGGTGGAGCCTCTTCTCACGTCGGTATCCACCCACGTGGAGGAGATGTCCAAGACGGCGCTGCGCCTGCTGGCGGAGCGGGCCTGCGTCGGCGGGAGCGCTCCGGTCCGCAAATTCCCGCTGAAGGTGATCGTTCCGCCGTCGCTGGTAGTCCGCGAGAGCACCGGCGAAGCCAGGACGGATTGAACGGTCCGGTTTCATACAGCGCAAGAAAGCCAAACGGCGCAGCCCTCCTGGGGCATGCCGCCGTTTGGCTTTTTGCATCCCGTCCGGAGCATCTCCAGGGGAGATGCTCACAGAAAGGAGTATTTTCCATGGAATATCGAGCTGCCGCCCGTCTGTGCGCTCCCCGGGCGCAGGGAGCGCTATTGCTGTGCGCCGTCGAAATCTACTGGGGCCTGACCACGGTTTTTATGCAGTTTGCCCTGGCGTATACGTCCTCTGCGACCTACATCATGCTGCGCTTTACCATAGCGGGAGGCATCATGCTGCTGCTGTTTTCCAGGCGGCTCTGGGCGAACCGCGGAAAACGCCTGCTGCTGCATGGATTCCTGCTGGGGGTTTTGCAGCTGGTGCCGATGGAGTGCACTGTGCTGGCGCTCAACTACACCTCGGCCTCCAACTCCATCTTCATCGCGCAGCTGGCCTTTATTCTGGTTCCGCTCATGGAGTGCGCCGCGCGGCGGAAGCTGCCCGGCCGGTTTCTGGTTCTGACCGCCTGCGGACTGCTGATCGGGCTGGCGGTTTTTACCAACGTATCGGATCTGGCCAATCCGGGCAATCTGATCTGCTTTGTTGCGGCAGTGTTCAATTCTCTGTCCATTTTAGCCGCCCGCCGCTTCACCAGACAGGACTCCCCGCTGCTCCTCGGCGCAATCCAGGTTATCTCCTGCGGTGTTCTCAGCATTCCGGTTTGGCTGCTGTGCCGGGACGGCGTGCGCTGGTGCGGTGAAATGGTCCTGATTCTGTTTCTGACCGCAGCCGTTGGATCGGCGGGAGGCTATCTGGTCTATCTCATCGGCCAGTCCCGGTCGGAGCCGGTCACGGTGTCGTTTCTCTCCCTGCTCCAGCCGGTTTTTGCCATGGTTGGCGCGGCGCTGATCCGGAATCCTCAGGGGCAGACGGAGCCGGTCGCCTGGCACATGGTGGCCGGTACGGCGATCATTCTTTCCGTTTTGGTCAACTACATCCGCAGAACCCATGCCCCCGCAGCCGGAAAAGCGGTTTGACCGCTCTCCTCTGCGGCCATCCGCTCCGCCCATGCGAAACCTCTCAAAAAAGCGGCCGCGCCGCTTTTTGCCTCATGGAAAAAGCAGTCCCCGCCCAACTCCGGGCAGGGACTGCTTTTTCATTCCGTTTTTTCGGTGGTGGATATCCTGCCTATGCCGCCCCGTCCCGCTCTGGCGTCTGGAAGAAGGACGCAGTGGAGTCGTCCCGTCTCATGAACAGCAGTCCGAAGGAGCCGGGCCCGCAGTTGCTGGCGATGGCGGAGGACGCCTTTTGCAGATAGACCCGTTCAAACGGGCAGTACTGCTGCACCACATTCTGAATATGCTGGAGTTTTTCCTTCTCCATTCCGGAATACGTGATGAACAGAATGCGCCGGTCGATATTTCTGGTGTCCTGAAGCGTTTTCCGGATATATTTCTTCGTCGCGTGGGAAAAGCTCCCCATCTCCATGCTGCCGACCACCATTTTGCTCTTTCTCAGCACGAGAACCGGATGCAGCAGCAGCGCATCGCAGAGAATCTGTATCTTCTTTGAGATTCGCCCGGACTGGCACATCATATGGGTGCTGTTGATGATAAAGGCGGAAGAAATAAATCGTTCCATCCGCTTCACCGCCTCCACGATCTCCTCCTTTGCGGCATGGTGCTCCGCCATATAGGCCGCGCACAGCACCGTCAGTCCCATACTGCTGGAGAGGTGTCCGGAATTGATCACCGTCACGTTTTCAAAGGACTTGGCCGCCTCAAGGGCGTTCTGATATCCCTCGCTGACATGCTTTGCCATCGTGATATGGATCACATTCTGGGCCTCCGTCAGCTTCTCCGCGAAGAATCTCTCGTAGTCCTCCACCTCCGGCGGCTGGGAATACCCGGTTCCTCCGCCGGCGATGTGCATGAGCAGCTCATCCGGCTTCAGCTCCCGCCCGTCCAGGAAGCGGCCCTCATCCGTACACACGTAGTAGGGGCATACGGAAATGCCGAACTCTTTCCTCAGGGACTCCGGCAGGTCGCACACGCTGTCTGTCGTAACCAGAATGGAGCGCCGCTTCGCCTGCTCGAAAATCAGGATATCCTTTTCGATGTCCGCCCGCTCGACCTCTTCGCTGATCTGCACCAGCTCTTTGGGCAGAATGCTCAGTACGGCCGCCTCCAGCAGTGCGCCGCTGACCGGCTTGGCCAGATAACCGCTGAAGCCCTCCTTCCGGTAAAGCAGCTGGTTGTCGCTGCCTGCGTTGGCGGTCAGCGCCACCACGGGCACGTCCTGACACAGTCCCGCCGGCTGTGTTCTCAGCGCGTGAAGGCACTCGATTCCGTCCATCTCCGGCATCATATGGTCCATGAGAATGCAGTCATAGTGGTGATTCTGCGTCAGCCTCAGGCACTCGGCGCCGTTTGCCGCCGTATCGATCTGGATTTTGGTGTCCGAAAGCAGCCGGCTGACCACCATCAGATTCATGTCGTTGTCGTCCACCACGAGGATGTGGGCATCCGGCGCCTCGAAGCTCTGCCGGTAGGGCTCCCCCTCGCGGACGCTTGTGCGGGAGGCCAAGGTAAAGGACCCCAGCTCCTTTTCATCCACGATGTCCTGGTCCAGTGTGACGATAAATGTGGAGCCCTTGGTATAGACGCTGTTCACGCTGATTTCGCCGCCCATCAGCTCCACCAGCTGCTTGACGATGCTCAGGCCCAGTCCGGTGCCCTCGATATAGCGGTTCTTTTCCTCGTCCACCCGCCGGAACGCGTTGAAGATATACGGAATATTCTCCTTCCGCACGCCCTGGCCGGTGTCCTCCACGGAATACCAGACCCTCACGTTGTTGACCGACCGGCGTTCGCACCGGACGGAAAGAGTGACGGAGCCCTCGCTGGTATACTTCACCGCGTTGTTGAGCAGGTTGATCAGGATCTGCTTGATGCGCACCTCATCTCCGCAGAGCATGCTCGGAATAGAGGAATCCACATGCAGCTTGAATTCCAGTCCCTTTTCCTTGGCCTTGATCCAGATCATGTTGACGATCTCCGAGAAGAGCGCGCCGGTTTCATAGGAGACGTTGACGATCTCCATTTTTCCGGATTTGATTTTGGAGATATCCAGAATATCGTTGATCAGCGTCAGCAGCAGCTTGCTGGCCCCCTGAATATTCCGGGCGTTCTCCGCCACCTCCTCCGGAATGTCCTTTCTCAGGATGAGCTCATTGAGCCCGATGATGGTGTTGATCGGCGTGCGGATTTCGTGGCTCATGCTGGAGAAGAAGTTGTTCTCCGCCCGGTTGAGCTCCTCGATCTCCTTCTTCTGCCGCTGGGAGAGGGCGTTCTCCTCCTCGTACATCCGGTTGAGGAACACGAGCAGCACGCTGGTGAGCAGTCCCACCATGATCATGGAAAAGGCGGAGTCAATCAGGGCGCTATGGCGGGCGTTCGGCGCGGCGAGCTCCGGGAAGTAAAAGGCGGCGCTGTAGCAGAGCATGGTTTCCGCCGTACAAAGCCCGAAAAACACGATCATGCGTTTCCCCTGCAAGGTAATGCAGACATAGATGAAGCAGAGCACAAACCACTCCGGCACGCCGCTGTAGAACCCGCCTGCGGAAAAGAAGGTGACGGGAAACAGCGTCAGCAGCAGCACCGCGATGGCGGTGGCGCCCGTATGAACACACTTTTTCCGGATACTGACCCTGACGATTACCGCCATGGCAGCAAGGCTTGCCGCCATAATCAGGATATTCCAGATGCTTCTGCCCATCGGCAGAGTAAATGCTATCGCAATCATGCAGATGCCGGTCACAATACGGAACATGCGCTCCCGCAGGCTGATCCTGTGATCGGTGATGATCTCAAACCATTTTTTTATCACGCAGTCTTCCACCCCTCAAAAGCTTTTTTCGGAAGAACGCCGCTATATTCCGGCGATGTGCCCGCAGAGCTCCTCATAGGCCAGCATCAGCGCGGCGTGATGCTCCCGGATAAAGTCCTGGTCGCCCCGCTTTCCCGCCAGCTCCAGCTCCTTCGCCTGGGCGGAAAGCTGTTCCGCGCCGATGGTCAGGGACGTGCTCTTGAGCGCGTGGACCTTGACCGTATAGTCCTCCCAGTTGGCGCTTTCATACAGGGAAATCAGCTCCGCCTGCTTTTCCCCGCTCTGGGCGTGGAAGATCCGCAGCATTTCCCGGTAAAAATTCTCTTCTCCGCCGCAGTACCCCAGCCCCAGCTCCACGTTGACGCCGGCCTGGGCGAGCTGGCCGAAGGGCTGCGCAGGAGCCTGCGCCGGTGGGGCCTCCGGGATCTCTCCGCTCTCCGCCGGAACGGCCGGCGCCGCGGCCGCCTCCTCCGCCGGAGCCTCCTCGGGCTGAGCCGTGTCTCCGGGCGCCGCGCTGTATCGGATGCAGCTCTTGGGCAGCACCTTGCGCAGCACCCGCTCCAGAACGGTGCGTTCGATGGGCTTGGGGACAAATTCCGTGAATCCCTCGCTGCGGAACATTTCTCTCGCTCCGCTGACGGTGTTCGCCGTCAGCGCGATGGCCGGCAGATCCTGATATATGCCGCCCCGGAGCTCCCGGATTTTTTTCAGCGTTTCCACGCCGTCAAACCCCGGCATCATGTGATCCAGGAAGATGATGTCATAGGAAACGCTGCCGCACCGGGTCACGGCCTCCCGGCCGCTCAGGCAGGTGTCCACCTCGATGCCGTAGCTGCCCAGAACGCCCTTGGCGACCACGAGATTCATCTCCTCGTCGTCCACCGCCAGCGCCCGGACGCCTACGCAGGTAAAGGGTCTCCGGCCGGCGGCCTGATCCTCCGCGAATCCCCGCTCTCCCGTCTCTCCGTTGAGCAGATTGGCCACAGAGAGCGCGGAAAAGGGCTTATGTATGATCAGCAGCTTGCTCTCGCTGCCCAGCACGAACCCCTTATCCGCAATCAGGATCACCCGGAGGGTGTCCGCCAGATTCTCATAGTAGTCCTGGTTTTCCTCATATTCCGACTGCGCGATGAACACGTGGGTCAGGCTGTGGCTGCGCTGCAGCTTCATCAGGGCGTCAAAGTTGTGGGCCTGGTACCCGTTGATGCCCAGGCCCTCCACCAGATTCACAATCAGCCCGTCATAATATTCCCGGACCTCGTCGCAGCTGTAGCGCTCGGGCCTGAAGTAGCAGGCGATGCACAGATGCTCGGGGTGGTTGATGGTAATACACGGCCGTTCGTCCGCAACGCCCTGGGGGATCACGATATTGGCGTGCAGCCCCTGCCGGTCCGTACTGCGGAAATGGATGAAACCGCCCATGGCGTTGAGCAGTCCCCGGGCGATGGGCAGTCCCAGGCCCAGCCCGCCGGCAAAGCGGCTGCTCCCGGAATCCGCCTGATAGAAGACGTTGCACATTTTCGCCAGCTGAGAATCCGTCATGCCGATGCCGGTGTCGGAGATGTTGATGATCAGGTTGATGCCGTAACTTTCCCACCGGTATCCGATCCGGACGTTCATGCCGCCCTCTTCCGTAAATTTGATGGAGTTTTCCACCAGGATTTTGAGCACGTGAGAGATTTTCTCCGCGTCTCCCACAAGAACCGCCGGCACCTTGGGATCGATGTCGAACACCATTTCCAGATGCTGCCGGTTGCTTTGCAGCGCGGTCATTGTGATCACGTCGTTGAGCACCGAGGTGATCATATACTCCTTCTTCGCCGGGGTCAGCGTCCCTTCCACGATCTCCGTATAGTCCAGCATGTTGTTGATCTGGTTGGACAGCCGCTTTCCCGCCAGCTTGATGGAGGTCATATCCGCCCGGATCTCCGGGGGGAGCTCCCTGCCAAGGGCCACCTCGCTGATTCCGATGACCATGTTGATGGGCGTGCGGAGCTCGTGGGACACGTTTGACAGAAAAACAGCGTTCTGCTTCCCTGCCGTCTCCAGTTCCGCAAAGACGCCCTCATACCACTTCCGCTGTATGTTCCTTCTGTTAATCCAGTATCTCGCAAGTGCCGCCGCGCTGATAACCACGAAAGCGCCCAGCCCCAGGCGGAACAAATCCCGGGACCCCATGGAGAGGGAGATGGTGTGAAGGATCAGTCCATGATACAGCATCTCCAGCGCGTACAGAGATACCGTCACATGGAGGATCCACTTCTTGTTCATCATAAACAGCGCGAGGATCAGGATGCAGGCCACGGCAGGTATGTCAAAAAGGCTGGTTTCATGCACGCCGAAGAAAAAGAATTCGATCAGCATCACACCGGCGCTCAGGGTTTCATAGAGCGAGTTTGAACCGAGTCTTGCGATATGCAGGAACCAAACACTGAGACATCCCGCCGTAATCAGCAGGATCATCCACATTTCCCACCCCATGATTACGGTGATCAGGCTCAGCGTTCCGCTGAATACCGTGGTGATGACAGCCAGCAGCAGGTGTCTGCTTGTCTGCTCCTCCGCTCTCATTGCTTTTCAAACTCCTGGGCAATCCGCTTCATCAGCTCCTGAGGCTGAAACGGCTTCATCAGATAATTCACCGCGCCCAGCCGGATGGCGCTGCGCACGTCCTCCTCCAGGCCCGATGCCGTCAAAAAGATCACGGGCACATCGGAGGCGAACTCCTTCATCCGCTCAAAGGTTTCAATGCCGTTGAGCTTTGGCATTTCGATATCCAGAAGCACCAAATCCACCGTTTCCCACTTCAGCTTATCCAGGGCCTCCATCCCGGAATCCGCCAGAAGCACGTCATACTCTTCTCCGAGAATCATTTTTGTCCGAACCAGATTCATGGTGTCGTCGTCCACCACCAAAATGCGTTTCCGCATACGATTTTCCTCCCTGTTTCATTACTGGGGATTTTCCGATCCCTACGTCCACCTATTCTAAATGATATTTACCAGAATATCAAGTCCATATTGGAAACCTTTCCGCTCTTTTGCTCCGGCGGTCCATCCCCCTTCCCAGGAGCCCGCCGCAGCGCCGGATCCAACCAGGCTCCTCTTTCGGTCCGCGCGCTGAAAAGCCGCTTTGGGGGCCGGACCCGTCCTGATCCCCCTCCTCAAAAAGTGGCTGCGCCTCTTTTTTGAGGAGCAGAAGAATGACCGCAGCCCCTGGGGCGGCGGTCATTCTTCCGTGTCCTTTTCCGGCGGGTAAAATCCTGAGATTTTCCGGTACCGGCAGGTTTGAATCAAGCGCCTGGACTGATGGCGGCGTATCTCATGAGCATCACGGCGACCTCCGCGCGGGTGGCGGTTCCCTTCGGATTGAGAAGCCCGCCGCTTCCCTGAAGAATGCCGCAGCCGGCGGCCCACTGTACGGCGTCAACGGCATAGCCGCTGATGGCCGCGGCGTCACTGAAGCCGCCCAGACTGGTGCTGCTCCCGACGCTTCCGGCGTTCCGCCAGAGCATGAGCGCGAGCTGCTCCCGGGTGATGTCCTCCATGGGGCTGCTTCCGTCGGTTACGCCCTGCTCCATTGCCCAGCGCATTCCCTTTTCATACCAGAGGCTGCCGGACGCAACGCTGGTAGAAACGCCGTTCATTCTGGCCAGAATGGTCCAGATCATGGCCCGGCTGGCCGTCTGATGAGGGGCGAACAGGGTGTCGGAAACGCCGTTCATCAGCTGGTGCTGCCGGACGTATTCCACGCCGCTGTAATACCACTCGGATGCCGGCACATCCGCGAAGGAGGCCGGAACAGGGCCGGGGATGGGATCCGTATTCTCATCCTCGGGCGTGTCCGGTGTTTCGCTGTCCGGAGAAACGTCCGGCGTGTCAAGAGAATCGGAACCGGGATCCGGGGCGGGAGACGGGCTGGAGAACTCGGGGAAGAACAGATCCGGGAAGAACAGGCCGGGGAAGAAGGGGCCCGGATCCGGTGCCGGCGCAGGCGCGGGCACGCCCGTCGCGGGAATCACCATACGCAGGGGCTCGGTGGTCAGGACGGAAGCCGCCGCCCGCCCGCCGGACTGAACCGTTACCCGATAGACGTACTCGCCGTCGGCGGTCTGGGTGGGCGGAGTGAAGCGGATGGTGGTGATGGTGCAGGTCAGGGAACTGTCCACCGTCTCCAAAACGCCGAGGATCATCCGGGAAGCATACTGCTGGGAGGACGCCTCGTCCGGATAGGAGCTGGGAGCCCTGTGGCCGTCCTCCGCCTTCACCGCCAGATAGCCCTCCCCCACGGGGGCGGTCACAACCATGACGGGCTCACCATTGTCGCCGGTCTCGTTGACGCAGGCGTAATCGCCAAATTCGTTGAGGACCAGCTGGTGTCCCATGGCGCGGATGGCTTCCGTCAGGGTGTCGCCGCACCTTTCACAGACGGAAATCTGCTGGCCGTCCTCGGTGCAGGACGCCGGCCTTTCCGTCTCGGCAGGGCCATAGCTGTGTCCCAGGGCGGGAATGGCCTCCGTCCGGGTGCTGCCGCACCCGGCGCAGGTGTAGGTCAGCACGCCGTCCGCAGTGCAGGAGGCCGGAGTGGTGACGGCGCCGCTGTCCCAGGAGTGGGTGTGGCCCGGACCGGGATCGGGCTCAGGATCGGGTGCGGGACCGGGCTCAGACGTGGAGCCGTCGTAGTTGTAATGGATGGTCTTTGCCGCCAATATGCCGGCGGTATTTCCCAGCTTGCTGATGGCGTTCCACTGCGCCTCGCTGCCGCAGAAGAAGATGTCCGTAACGCCGCATCCGTCGAACGCGGCTATCCCGATGGAAGTTACGCTCTCTGGAATGACGACCGAGGACAGCCTGGTGCAGGAAGCGAACGCCGTCCCTCCGATGCTCTCCGCACCCTGGGGAACAGTCGCCTTGGAAAGAGAGATACAGCTTGTGAACATTCCCTCGCCGATGCGGTCCGCCTGTGCCGGCAGCGTTACGCTGACCAGCTCCCAGCAGCTTGTAAAGAGATTATCACCCAGCTCCACCCGCTTGCTGCCGGGGGCAAAGACCACCTCCGCCAGCTTTGGGCATTGGAAGAATGCCCCGGCGCCCACGCTTCCCACGCTGGCGGGGAGGGCGGCGGATTTCAGCTGTGCACAGCTTTGGAAGGCGTTTTGGCCAATGGTTTCCACTCCTTCGGAAACCGTCACGGAGACAAGGCCGGGGCACCCCCGGAACGCGCTTTCTTCAATGGTTCTTACGTTGGAGGGAATCTCCGCGTTCAGAATCGAACTCTCGCGGAAGGCGTGGCTGCCGATTGCTGCCACACTGGAGGCAATCTCCGCGCTGAGAGCCTTGCTGCCCCAAAAGGCGCAGGACCCGATCCTCGTCACGCCGTCTGCAACGGCAATTTTCAGCGTTTGGTCTGCGTAGGCGCTCCAGGGCTGCTCGGCAGCAGAGCTGTAGTCCGGCATGGCGCCATTGCCGGAGATGGTAAGCGTACCCGCTTTTGTCAGCTTCCAGGCAAGACTCGTGCCGGATATGGCTCCTTCCGCAAGCGTCTCGTTGGCGCTGGGATCGTCCGGCGGAGTATACCCCTCCGGATAGCGGGTGATGTAGCTGCTGGCCGCCTCGACCTCGGCCTTGCTCAATGTGCGGCCCCAGTGGACGGTTTCGCTGTAGTTGCCCTCTGCGATGATCACGCCTGCCTCAGTCGTCTGCAAAACGATTACGGTGTGAGCGCCGCCGTTCAAGCGCAGGATATCTCCGGCTTTTACCTCCGAAAACACCGCATTTGAATACATCCTGGCAGGCAGCTGGCCAAATACCGCGTCGCTGAGAATAAAAGCGAAGGCCACGCAGCCCGTGGCGGCAATATTTGCTCCGCCGAGAGGACCGCCTTGCCAGCGATATGGATTTGTGCCGCTATATGGGATATCGTCAGTCCAGGCCCTTCCCTCCGGATATGTCGTCTTCAGGCCGGTCATGATGCTGTAGGCTTCCTGCTCGGTGGGGATGTTCACATCCGCGTAAGGGACGGCGGATTCCCCGTAGATGACATTCTCCTGGAGCGGAGGGGATTCCTGCCATGCGCGGGCGTCCGGCATGGCGGCCATGCACAGGCACAGCGCTAAAAGGACCGAAAGAACTCTTTTCTTCAAAAAAATGCCTCCTTTTCTGACTTCCCGTTGATCGTGGAACCTGTATGTGCGATCATGGGATAACACGCCCCGGGACAGCGGTGAACCCAGACCAAAAGGACACGCCGAAACGTGTCCTTCTGTTTGGTACGGGTAGTGGGGGTCGAACCCACAAGCCTTGCGGCACAGGAACCTAAATCCTGCATGTCTGCCAATTCCATCATACCCGCAGGCGCAGCCTATATTATAGCGTACCGGAACGCGTTTGTAAAGGTTAAAATTTCCGGCAGCGGGCGGACGGCAGCGGGCGGAGCCTGCGGCGGAAAGGGATCTCCTCTCCCGTCACTTCCCGAAGTTTTCGATGATCTCCACAATCTCCGCTCCGATGCGCTGCTGGGCCTCCTTGGTGGCCGCGCCGATATGGGGGGTGCAGGAGACGTTGGGATGGCCGTACAGCGCCGCGTTGGTGGCGGGCTCGTCGGCGTACACGTCCAAACCGGCGGCCCGGATCTTGCCGGAGTTCAGCGCCTCCAGCAGATCCTCCTCGTTGACATTGTCGCCCCGGGAGGTGTTGATGAACACCACGCCGTCCTTCATTCTGTCAATATTTTCCCTGCTGATCAGCTTCACGCCGTTGAGGCTGGGGGTATGGAGGGAGATGAAGTCCGCCCGTTCCAGCAGCTCGTCCAGCTCCACGTAGCGGATGCCCATCTGCTCTTCGATGCCGGGCACGTGGAAAATATCCTGGGCGATGACCTCCATGCCGATGCCCCTGGCCATGCGTCCCAGGGCCTGGCCGATGCGGCCGAAGCCGATGATGCCCAGCGTCTTGCCGCCCAGCTCGAAGCCCTTGCCGTAGGCTTTCTTCTCCCATTTGCCTTCTCTCATGGTGTGACCCGCCGCAGAGAGGAAGCGGGCGCAGGAGAACATGTGGCCCATGGCCAGCTCTGCCACGGAGTTGGAGGAGGCTCTGGGGGTGTTCTTCACCGTGATGCCGTTTTCCTCGGCGTACTTGACGTCGATGTTGTCCACGCCCACGCCGCCGCGGATCACCAGCTTCAGCTTTCCGCCCTTCGCCTCGTCGATGTGGCACGCGCGGACCTTCGTGGCGCTGCGCACCACCACTGCGTCGTAGTCCTTCAAGGCTGCGCCCAGCTCCTCCGGGGGGAAGAACTGCTCCGTTACCTCGTGGCCGTTTTTCCTCAGCTGCTCCAAAGCGGCTTTGTCCATTCCGTCGGTGACTAAGATTTTCATAGCGGTATCGTCTCCTCATCAATTGATCTTCGCGCCCCGGGGCGCGAGAGAAACAGCTCCAATCGCCCGGGGATTTCCCGCTCTCCCTCTGCCCTGAGAAAAAGAGGGCAAAACCCGCGGTTTAAAAGTTTTGGATCATTACGAAGAGTATTTGCTTTTCGCCTGTCCTCTGGTCCGCCCCGGCCCAAACCGGACTTCCTACCGCATACCGGAGGACGGGCCTCCTTCCGGATGAAACCGGCGTTTCCCGCCGTCTTCCCCGGCCCCGGCGAAAAATTTTCCGAAAGGTTTCTCTATATCCGGCAACTTTCCCCCTTTTTGGCAGTAACAGTGAGGGAAGACCACCTCCGAGGCGCGGGCCCTGAAGAAAGTCGAACCCCGGCCGGGTACCAGGCCAGCACGCCGGGCGAACCAAAAGGCTGTGCGAATCGCACCTTGTCAATGAGAGCTTTTGTATTCATAAGCTCCGGACGGCGGGAAAAAGACCGCCCGGACGGCGTTCAGCGGCTGTGAATACAGGTTCTGAAATACAGGCTGAAAAAAGCCCTTTCAAAAGGAGGCGCTCCTCCTGACAGACTGCCTCAGATGGCGGAAAGCTGCCGCCGTCTGATCCAGTCGGCCAGCAGTGTGATTCCCTGATTTTCTGTCCGGAATCCGTTGAAAATCACGTCGGCCTCCCACTTTGCCGGTTCCACAAACTGCTTTTGCCTGGGCTGGACCGCCTGCACGTAGCGGCTGGTGATCTCCTCCAGGCTCTGCCCGGCGGCCATATGCCGCCGGATACGCCGGACCAGGCGCTCATCCGCGCTGCACTCCACATATACCTTCAGATCCAGCCGGGAGCGGATCCGCTCCTCCCACCAGACCAGAATACCCTCCAGCAGCAGCACATCCCACCCCTCGCCCAAAGCCTGCTCCACATCTCCGCAGAACCGCTCCCAGTCGAAGGCGTCCGGATGGTTGTCGTCCACGTACCACAGTCCGTCCGTGATTCCCCGGACTCTGGGCCGCTGGTCCTCTGGCTTGTAGTATTCGTCCAGATGCAGCGTTTGGACCCGGTATCCGGACAGCCTTTCCTCCAGCCGTTTGGCCAGCGTGGATTTTCCTCCCGCGCTTGCTCCGGCGATGCCGGCGGCATATGGCTTCCACATGGCGGCCCCTCCGCTCAGCTGTTTTCCGCCTCGAACTTCTTCAAAAACTCCACCAGCGCCGCCACGCCCTCTCTGGGCATGGCGTTGTATACGCTGGCTCTCAGGCCGCCCACGCTCTTGTGGCCCTTCAGGTTGTCGTAACCGGCGGCCTTGGCGGCGGCCACCACCTTCGCGTCCAGCTCTTTGTCGCCGGTGACGAAGGGGATATTCATCAGGCTGCGGCACTTTTTGTCTACAGTGCCTGTGAACATTTTGGAGGAATCCAGGAAATCGTACATGACCTTGGCCTTGTCCATGTTCCGCTTTTCCATTTCCTTCAGGCCCCCGATGCTCTTGAGATATTTGAACACCTTGCCGCAGCAGTAGATGGCCCAGCAGTTGGGGGTATTGTACATGGAACCGTTGTCCGCGTGGGTTTTGTAGCTCATGTAAATGGGCGTTCTGGGGTCCAGGTCCTCCCGGATCAGATCCTCCCGGATGATTGCCACCACCATACCGGCGGGGCCCACGTTCTTCTGCACGCCTGCGTAAATCAGGCCGTAGTCGCTGACGTTGCAGGGCCGGGAGAGGAACATGGAGCTCTGGTCGCTGACCAGCACATGGCCCTTGACGTTGGGCAGCTGGTTCCAGGTCACGCCGTGGATGGTCTCATTTTCGCAGATGTACACATAGTCGGCGTTTTCCGGAATGTCCAGATCGCTGCAATCCGGCACATAGCAGAAATTTCTGTCCTTGCTGGAGGCGGCCACATGCACGCTGCCATACTTTCTGGCCTCAGCAATGGCCTTTTTGGACCACGCGCCGGTCTCCACGTAGCAGGCCACACCGTTTTTCATCAGGTTCATGGGGATCATGGCGAACTGTAGCGTCGCGCCGCCCTGGATGAACAGCACCTTGTAGTTATCCGGGATGTGCATCAGGTCTCTGAGATCCTGCTCTGCCTCGTCAATGATCTGCTGATACACGGGGGAGCGGTGGCTCATCTCCATGACGCACATCCCGGAGCCCCGGTAGTTCATCATCTCATCCCGGATTTCTTCCAGGACAGGCTCAGGCATAGTGGCAGGTCCAGCGGAAAAATTATACGTGCGGTTGTAGTTCATTGCTGTATTCCTCCTCGTATTCCGGTTGAGAGGCCATCCTCTCCATCTGATATCCAGTATAATACAGGTTGGGAAAATAATCAACAGGAAGTGAAAAAAAATCAGCTAACCAAACAAATTTTTTGGGCCGAAAAAAAGAGCCTGATTTTCCCCGAAGCGGGGAAAAAGTCACCTGCCGCCGGAGCTGCGGCGGTGAGCTCCGGCGCTCCGCCCATGCCAAAGCGGCAACCGTCACCCGATTTCCTCGTCTCCATGACCAATCCTGTCATTAATATGAGAACTTCTCATGATAAAGCTGCGAAATTTCTTTTGGGAAATCCACCAATTTCAGCTGTCTGGATAAAAATTTCCCGTGTTTTGTGTGGAATGACAATAAACCTGCTGGTTTATCTGTGAATAAATTGTGTATAGAATGACGGTTGACATTTTAGTAATTAGGTTTTATCATGATGCTGCTCTTTCCGGAGGCGGAAGACCGGCCGGAGGAGCGGCATATGAATAAAAGGAGTATGGATTCATGAAGAAGTTTCTTGCATTTATGCTGGCCCTTGTCATGACCCTGGCCCTGGCGGCCTGCGGCGGCGACGACGGCCAGAAAGACGGCAGCGCCTCGGGCGCAAATCAGGGAGACGCCCAGACCTCCGGCGGCACCCAGCCCCCCGCTGACGGCGCGGCTGTGATCAAGCTGGGCGGCGTAGGCCCCCTCACCGGCGACGCAGCCATCTACGGCAGCGCGGCCAAGGGCGGCGCGGAGATTGCCGTGGAGGAGATCAACGCCCTGGGCGGCCTCCAGTTCGATCTGCGCTATGAAGACGACGTCCACGACCCCGAGAAGTCCGTCAACGCCTACAACAGTCTGAAGGACTGGGGCATGCAGGTATTCCTGGGCTCCGTCACCTCTGCTCCGGGCGCGGCGACCGCCGCGGAGAGCAACGCGGACCACATTTTCTACCTGACCCCCTCCGCCTCCTCCACCGACGTTATCGGCGGCGTGGCCAATCCTTTGACCGGCTCCGTGGACATCTCCCGCCGGGACAACGTGTTCCAGATGTGCTTTGTGGACCCCGACCAGGGCGCTTACTCCGCCCAGTATATCAGCGACAACAGCCTGGGCTCCAAGATCGCCGTGATTTATAAGAACGACGACATCTATTCCACCGGCATCTATAACAGCTTTGCCGCCAAGGCCGCCGAGCTGGGCCTGGACATCGTGTCCACCACCACCTTCACCACCGACAGCCAGACCGATTTCTCCGTACAGATCAGCGACGCGAAGAACAACGGCGCGGATCTGGTGTATCTGCCCACCTACTACGCTGCCAACGCGCTGATTCTGACCCAGGCCAGCGCTTCCGGCTACACGCCCAAATATTTCGGCGTGGACGGCATGGACGGCATCCTGTCCGTGGCCGGCTTCGATACCTCCCTGGCCGAGGGCGTCATGCTTCTGACTCCCTTCTCCGCCGACGCGGAGGATCAGCGCACCCAGTCCTTTGTCAGCAAGTACGTGGAGAAGTACGGCGATACGCCCAATCAGTTTGCCGCCGACGCCTATGACTGCGTGTACGCCATCTATGAAGCGCTGAAGGATGAAGACGTTTCCTCCTCCACCAGCGCCAGCGAGCTGTGCGACCTGCTGATTGGCAAGTTCACCTCCGGCAGCTTCTCCTTCTCCGGCCTGACTGGCGAGAACATGACCTGGGACGCTTCCGGCGCGGTGTCCAAATACCCCAAGGGCATGTATATTCAGAACGGCGCTTACGTCGGCATGGACTGACGCTGTAAAATGATCCGAGAGGACTGCCGGGTCCGGCAGTCCTCTTTCTTCCCGTTTCTCCGGCAGATCTTCCATCCCCTGCCGGGCTTGTCGGAAAGGCGGAGCGGCTTCTCCGCTTTTCCGATGGGCCCGAACACCAGACAGAAAACGAGGTGCATTCAATTTGCTGATCTTTCTCAACCATCTCATCAACGGCCTCAGCCTGGGCAGCGTCTACGCCATCATCGCCCTGGGTTACACCATGGTCTACGGCATCGCCAAGATGCTCAATTTCGCCCACGGCGACGTCATCATGGTGGGCGCGTATATCTGCTTTTTCGCCGTGTCCTCCTACCGTCTGCCGCCGGTGATAGGCGTGGTGCTGGCGGTGGCCGCCTGTACGGCGCTGGGCATCGTCATTGAGCGGCTGGCCTACAAGCCCCTGCGGCAGGCCTCGTCCCTGGCGGTGCTGATTACCGCCATCGGCGTGAGCTACTTCCTGCAAAACGGGGCGCAGCTGCTGTGGACCTCCAACATCAAGATGTTTCCCTCCTTTTTCTCCAGCGAGCCCATCGCCCTCTTCGGCGGGGAGCTGAAGATCAGTGCCGCCGCCGCTGTCACGGTATTGACCTGCGTGGTCATCATGCTGGCGCTGAGCTGGTTTACCGGCCGGACCAAACTGGGCAAGGCCATGCGGGCCTGCTCCGAGGACAAGGGCGCGGCCCAGCTCATGGGCATCAACGTCAACGCCACCATTTCCATGACCTTCGCCATCGGGTCCGCCCTGGCGGCTGTCGCGGGAGTGCTGTTCTGCTCCGTCTATCCCACTCTGACCCCCACCACCGGCTCCATGCCGGGCATCAAGGCATTCACCGCCGCCGTGTTCGGCGGTATCGGTTCCATCCCCGGCGCTCTGCTGGGAGGCGTGCTGCTGGGCATCATTGAGATTTTTGCCGGCGCCTATATCTCTACCCAGATGTCCAACGCCATCGTTTTCGCGGTGCTGATCGTGGTGCTGCTGGTAAGACCCTCCGGCCTGCTGGGCAAGCAGATCCGGGAGAAAGTGTAGGGGAAAGCCATGAGAAGGATACGAATGAACAGGACCAATCGGGTCAATTTCGCCACCTACGCCATGGTGATTCTGGCCTTCGCCGCGCTTCAGATCATGGGGAGCGCCGGGATGCTCTCCTCCACCGTCCGGGGCCAGCTGGTGCCCATCTGCGCCTATGCCGCCATGGCCCTGAGCCTGAATCTGACGGTGGGCGTGCTGGGCGAGCTGAGCCTGGGCCACGCGGGCTTCATGAGCGTGGGAGCCTTCGCCGGGGCGGTGGCTGCGGCGGCACTGCCCATTTCCTCCGACCCGCTGCGGCTGGCGGCGGCCATGCTGGCCGGCGCGGTGTTCGCCGCCGTTGCGGGAACCCTGGTGGGCATCCCGGTGCTGCGGCTCAACGGCGACTATCTGGCCATCGTCACTCTGGCCTTCGGCCAGATCATCAAGTCCATCATGGAGAACCTGTATATCGGCGTGGACAGCCGGGGGCTCCATGTCAGCTTCCTGGAAAACCGGATCATCTTTCGGGACGGCGGCAAAATGATCCTCAACGGCGCAATGGGCGTCAACGGCATCAACAAAATCTCCACCTTTACCGCCGGGTTCATCCTGGTGATGCTGGTGCTCATTGTGATCTTCAATCTGGTGGGCAGCCGGGCGGGCAGGGCTATCATGGCCCTGCGGGACAACCGCATCGCCGCCGAGAGCGTGGGCATCCCTGTTACCAAGTACAAGCTGATGGCCTTCGTCATCTCCGCCGCCATGGCGGGTGCGGCGGGCGCGCTGTTTGCCCTGGGGCAGAACACCATCACCGCCAACAAATTTGACTTCAACACTTCCATTCTGATTCTGGTCTTTGTGGTGCTGGGCGGTCAGGGGAATATGTGGGGTTCCATTCTGGCGGCCACCTTCCTGACGGTGCTGCCGGAGACCAAGGCCATGAGAGGACTGGCGGACTACCGGATGCTGGTGTACGCCGTGGTGCTCATCCTGGTGATGCTGGCCACCAACAATCCCGCCATGCAGGACTTCATCAACACCAGATTCCGCAGGAAGAAAAAGAAGGAGGGGACCGTCAGATGAGCGAGCAGAAAAACAATTATCCCAAGCCCAGACTGGTGCCGGTCCCCAGCACCAACATCATCCCGGAGCGGGACATTGACAAGCGGCCCATTCTGGAGTGCCGCCACCTGGGCGTCGACTTCGGCGGCCTGACGGCGGTGGACGACTTCAATATGGCCATCGGACGGACGGAAATCGCCGGGCTCATCGGGCCCAACGGCGCGGGGAAAACCACGGTGTTCAATCTGCTGACCAAGGTCTACCAGCCCACTCGGGGCACCGTCATGATCGACGGCCGGGATACGGCGGGCAAGAGCACCATCCAGGTCAGCCACATGGGTGTGGCCCGGACCTTTCAGAACATCCGGCTGTTCAACAACCTGACGGTGGAGGACAACGTGAAGATCGGCCTCCACGAGCACACTAAATACAGCGCCCTCTCCGGCATCCTCCGCCTGCCCTCCTACTGGAAAAAGGAGAAGGAGGCACACGAGAAGACCCTGGAGCTGCTGCGCATTTTTGACATGCAGGACATGGCGGGCTATCAGGCGGGCAGCCTGCCCTACGGAGCCCAGCGGCGGCTGGAGATCGTCCGGGCCCTGGCCACCGGGCCCAGCCTGCTGCTGCTGGACGAGCCGGCAGCGGGCATGAACCCGTCGGAAACGGCGGAGCTGATGCACAATATCCGGAAAATCCGGGATACCTTCCAGATCGCCATCATGCTCATTGAGCACGACATGAATCTGGTGATGGGGGTCTGCGAGGGGATCTGCGTGCTGAACTTCGGCCGCATCATCGCCAAGGGAACCCCGGACGACATCCAGGCCAATCCGGCGGTGATCGAGGCATACCTGGGAAAGCGGAAGGAGGGGTGAGAGATGGCAATGCTGAAGGTTGACGGCATCCATGTGTACTATGGCAGCATCCACGCTGTGAAGGGCGTTTCCTTCCAGGTCAACGAGGGGGAGATTGTCACCCTCATCGGGGCCAACGGCGCGGGAAAATCCACGGTGCTCAACACGATCTCCGGTCTGCTGCACCCCCGGACGGGGTCTGTGCAGTTCATGGAACAGGATCTGAAGGGGACCGCGCCCCACAAGATCGTGGAAAAGGGACTGGCTCAGGTGCCGGAGGGACGGCGGATCTTTTTACAGATGACCGTGGAGGAAAATCTGGAGATGGGGGCGTACACTCAGCCCGGCTCCGCCGTCGCGCCCGGCATCGCAGACGTGTACAAGCGCTTTCCCCGGCTGGAGGAGCGGCGGGGTCAGGTGGCCGGAACCCTCTCCGGCGGCGAGCAGCAGATGCTGGCCATGGGCCGGGCGCTGATGAGCCGTCCCAAGCTGCTGATGCTGGACGAGCCGTCCATGGGACTGGCCCCCATTCTGGTGGAGCAGATCTTTGACATCATCAAGGAGCTCCACGCCGCCGGTACCACCATATTGCTGGTGGAGCAGAACGCCCAGGCGGCCCTGAGCGTGGCGGACCGGGCTTACGTGCTGGAGACGGGGCGGATTTCCCTGTCCGGCACCGGCGGGGAGCTGATGGCCAGCGATCAGGTGCGCAAGGCGTATCTGGGCGGGTGATACTTTTTCTTGAAAGAAAAAGTATCTTTAACGCGCTCCTGAGGCGTTGCTTTTCCCGGATTTTCACACGGTGACGGCGCCGCGGAGTATTCGGGACGGCGTATGATTCTTTATAAGCAGAGGGCGGGAATGCTATTTGCATTCCCA
>OFFE01000381.1_pt1 | contig 38498 bp, 27 predicted proteins | sample 1521371 | NCBI WGS metagenome assembly OFFE01 (sample SAMEA3504131, study PRJEB24116) | mouse gut metagenome | biome: mouse gut; feature: mouse-associated habitat; material: faeces | place: Denmark | collected 2011 | reverse complement strand
GAGAGGATCATGCTGCCGGTCCCCGGAGATTTCATGATGCCCAGGTTGGTCAGCTCCGGCTCCGCCAGTATGGTGTTCTGGAATTCTTCCAGGGAATCCCCGGACCGGGTGGTTATCCCTATAGCCCCCTGAGAAGTATGGGTCAGAACATAGGTATCCGGTGTGGCAATGTACAATCCTTCAAAGATTCCTTTTATCGCCGCAAAATCTTCAGTATACCGCTGGGCTTCCTGTAACAGCGCAGGATTCTGGGGATTTTTCAGCAAGTTGTGCACTTCCCAGCGCGAAGGCGTTCATGTATTCTTCCGCGGAAGTTACATAGTTGTTTATGACAGCGGCTCTGGATTCCACGGCGTCGATCATCTGATTGGTGATATTGTTTCTGACCATGGCTGAAATGCGGTCGGAGACGACGAACCAGAGCAGCAGCATGCCGGTAAAAGTGATGGCGGTGGTGATAATGCCTATACGTGTGGCCAGTTTCAGGTTTGACAGAAATTTCATAAAATTCCTCCTGTGTTTACTCTAAGATGTCCTTTATTTTATGTCTATGAGACGGATCAAAATTTCCTGCAAAGGAAAGTGTAGCATGAGTTTTGCGGATTTTCAAGAATGAAATTTGCCCGGGAAGCAGTACAATGCAGTTTTTCTTGCAGTGCTTTTGGGAAATGAATAAATCTATGTTTTTTCGACGGGAATTAAAGTAAAATCACGTTAATACTGCCATGAAATGGATTGACTTTCTGTGTATACAGCCATATAATAAATGTGCCTGCAAAGAAAGTGAGGCTGGACTTCCTGGGATCTGCCAGGGGCCCTAAGACAGAAGAGAGAGGTGGTAGAGATGAGATTTCTGCATCTTGGAGATTTACATATAGGGAAATGTGTAAATGATTACAGTATGATTGACGACCAGAGATACATCCTGGAGCAGATCCTGGAAATTGTGCCACAGCGGCAGGTGGAGGGAGTTCTGGTGGCGGGGGATGTGTATGACAGGGCTGTCCCCGGAGAGGAAGCGGTGAAGCTTCTGGACTGGTTTTTGCGGCGGCTGGCGGAGGAGAAGGTGAAGACCTATCTGATCAGCGGCAACCATGACTCTGACGAGAGGCTGAATTTTGGCAGCGCTCTTTTTGAGAAAAGCGGGATCTATATTGCGTCAAAATATCAGGGGAAGCTCTACAGGCAGACGGTGGAGGATGCCTACGGCAGGCTGAATATCTACCTGCTGCCCTTTGTAAAGGCTTCCCAGGTGAAGTGTTTTTTCCCGGAGGAGGAGATTTCTTCCTATGACAGAGCGGTGGGGACGGTTCTGGAGAAGGCGGGGGTTGACAAAAAGGAGAGAAATCTGCTGGTGGCCCATCAGTTTGTGGCAGGATCCGGGGAGGATCCGGAACTGGGGGGCTCGGAAAACATAGCCCTGCAGACGGTGGGGGCGGTGGAGAAAGTGGGGACGGACTGTTTTGAGGCTTTCGACTATGTGGCGCTGGGGCATATTCATTCCCCTCAGAGAGTGGGCAGGGATACGGTGCGGTATGCAGGCTCTCCCTTAAAATATTCTCTCAGCGAAATCCGCAATGAAAAGTCCGTTCCTCTGGTGACTCTGGGCCCCAAGGGGGAGGTGGAAGTGGAGCTGGTGCCGCTTATTCCCCGCCGGGACATGCGCCATCTGAAGGGCGGGCTGGTGCAGCTTCTTGACGGCAAAAACATTCAGAGTCCGGAGGATTATATCTATGTGACCCTTACGGATGAGGATCCCATTCCGGACGCCATGGGAATTGTCCGGCAGTTTTATCCCAACACCATGAAACTGGATTATGAGAATTCCCACACCGGACAGGCGCAGCTGCAGCCTGCGGAAGTCCTGAGGGGCAGGGAAAAATCTTTCCGGGAACTGATCTCGGATTTTTACCGAATGATGTACGGATGTGACATCAGCCAGGAGGAACTTGAGATTGCCCGGGAGGCGGCAAAGGAGGCAGGGATCGCATATGAAACCGATGAAACTGACCGTTAGCGCACTGGGACCCTATGCGGGGACCATGCCGGAGATAGATTTTGAACAGTTTGAGGACAGGGGACTTTTTCTGATTTCCGGGGACACCGGCGCGGGCAAAACCACTCTGTTCGACGCGGTCTGCTTTGCCCTCTACGGCAAGACCAGCGGCAGTTACAGGGAGACGAAAAATCTCCGGAGTGATTATGCAAAACCGGGCACGGAAAGCTTTGCAGACTTTTATTTTTCCCATCAGGGAAAGGAGTACCGGGTGTACCGACAGCCTTCCTACGAGAGACCCAAGCATAGGGGCACAGGGACGATTACCCAGAAGGAAAAAGCCAGTCTCTACTGTGAAGGGGAGCTTCTGGCGGAAGGACCGGACGCGGTGAACAGAGCGGTGCAGGAGCTGCTGAAGGTGGATGTAAAGCAGTTTAAACAAACTGCCATGATCGCCCAGGGGGAGTTTCGGGAGCTGCTCAACGCGGACACCGCCGTCAGGACGGAGATCCTGCGAAATATTTTTATGACGGACGGATACTGGAATCTGGGCGAGTGTCTGAAGAAGAGAATGGACGCCGCACAGGAGGGCAGGAAGGCTGCGGAAGGGAGCATTGTACAGTATTTCTGCGAGGCGCAGGCTCAGCCGGAGAGTGTATCCAGTAGGGAACTTCAGGAGCTGCAGAACCGGGCCAGGGAGAAAAAAAGCGTCTGGAACCTGGAGGAGATGACCGGTGTTCTGGAGGAAATCCGGAAGGAGGATGGGGAAATCCTTACCCGTCTGGAGGAAGAACTGGCGGAGGCGGCAGCGCTTCTGGAGGGTGGAAAAAGGAAATTGGCCCAGGCCAGAACCAACAATGAATTTCTGCGCAGGTTAGAACAGCTGCAGCAGGAGAAGGAGGCGCTGGATGCCCTGAGAGAGCAGATGGAAGAGCTGTCCCGGCGGACTGCCAGACAGAGGACGGCGGTGCGGGAGGTGGGGCCGGCTTACCAGGCCTGGATCGGAAAGCAGAAGCTCCTGTCAGGGCTTGGGGAGGAGAAGAGCCGGCAGGAACAGAGGCTTGGGAAGACCCAGGAAAGGCAGGTTTCCGCGGCGGAAGCCCTGGAGGCGGCCTGCGCCAGAGAGCAGGAAGGGGAGGAGCAGAAGAGGAAGGCGGACAGGCTCCAGGAGGAGTTTGAAAAATATACCCGCAGAGAAGAACTGAGCGCCGCCCTGGCAGGGCTGGAGAAGCAAAGCAGACTGTTGGAGACGGAGGCTGCCAGGGTGGAGCAGCAGGAGAAGGAACTGCGGGAGAAGGTGCTGGGGCTGGAGGCGTCCGTGGAGGAGCTGCAGGAGAGACCGGCGCAGCTGACGGCGGTTTTGGCGGAAAAGAAGGAGGCGGAGGGGCTTAAGAAAAAACTGCAGCTGCTGCAGGGGGAGAGGCTGCCCTTCTGCCGGGACAAGGCCAGAGAGGTACAGGCTGGACAGGAGATTTTTCTGCAAAAACAGGAGCTCTGCAAGGCGAAGGAGCAGGAGCGGATACGGGCGGAACAAATCCTGGATTTCTGCAGGGCGGGGCTTTTGGCCAGAAGGCTTAAGGAGGGAGGAAAGTGTCCTGTGTGCGGCTCGGTCAGTCACCCGGAGCCAGCTGTCCTGCCGGAAGAAGTGGTCACGGAGGAGGCGCTGAAGGAGCTGCAGCGGGAAGAGGCACAGGCCAGAAAAGAGAAGGAGGAGGCTCTTCTGGGGGCAGAAAAAAGCCGGGCGGCGGCGGAACAGGGGATAACATCTCTCCGGGAAGAAATCCTGGAGGCGGCCGGAAATGAACTGCTCACAGAGACCGCTGCGGCACTGCGGGAGACGCCCCAGCCGGAAAGGGAAGGAGCTGAGTTTCTGGAGGAACTGTCCTGTGTGCTGGACAAAATGCTCCAGGAAACGCTCCGGATCCAGAAGAAGAACCGGGAGAGGGAGTGTGTCCTGAAGGCGGACTGTGACAGGCTGAGGGCGGACAGGGAAGCCCTGGCAAAAGCCCGGGGGGAGGAGACGGAGGCGCTTTCTGACAGGAAGAGCCGCCTGGCCTCTCAGAGGGAGGAGACAGGGAGAGCCCTCGCGGAGAACAGGGCCCTGCTCCAGGGGCTTATGGAACTGGAATATGCCAGTCTTCAGGAGGCCAGGAGAGAGCAGGAGGCGGCCCGGAAGGCCTGGGAAGGGATCAGGGATGCCATAACAGAGTCCAGAAAAGAGAAAGAAAAAGCAGATCAGGACAGAGCGGTGCAGCAGTCCGCTCTGGAGAATCTGGAAGAGCGGTTCAGGGCTGCTTTTGAGGAAGAGAAGCAGTGCAGGGAGCAGTTTGAGACCCTGTATGGGGAGAAAAAATTTGTCTCCCTGGAAGAATTTCTGGAGTATGCTGTGGAGGAGTCCCTGATCCGGGAAGGGGAGGAAAAACGGGCGGAATATGACCGAAAGACAGCGGTCAACCAGGCGGGGCTGGTCCAGGCCCGGGAAGACGCCGGGGACAGGGTTTGGATCGACGAGGAGGCTCTGGGAAAGGAGGTTCAGGACAGGGAAGTCAGGACGGCGGATCTGCGGGCCGGAAAAGCTGCGGCGGACCACCGAAGGGCGGACAATGGCAGGATTCTCCGGGAAATTCTTGGGAAGAAAGAAGAATTGGCAAAGTGTGCGGACGAAGAAAAATACTGTATCCGCCTGTACAAACTGGTCAGAGGACAGATCAGCGGCAGCAGGATCAGCCTGGAACAGTATATTCAGGCGGCGGGGTTTGACAGCATTCTGGCGGCGGCAAACCAGAGACTGCGGTTTATGAGCCAGGGCCAGTATGAGCTTTTCCGGCAGGAAGACCAGGGAGCCTTCAAGTGGGCGGACTCCAAGGGAGCGGACGGCAGAAAATCAACCTTTCTGGACCTGGTGGTGCAGGACAATTTTACCGGCCGCAGAAGGCCTGTGGGCAGCCTGTCCGGAGGGGAGAGTTTTAAGGCTTCCCTGAGTCTGGCCCTGGGGCTCTCGGATATGGTCTCCTCTCATATGGGGGGGATTCAGATGGATGCCCTTTTTGTGGACGAGGGTTTTGGCTCCCTGGACCGCAGGTCCATGGACGGGGCCATGGAGATTCTGGCCCGGCTGTCCGGCGCCAGCAAGCTGGTGGGCATTATCAGCCACAGGGAGGAATTGATTGAGAACATACCCCGGCAGATTCAGGTCCAGAAGACCAGGGAGGGAAGTCGGATCAAGGTGGAACTGGGACTGTAGAGCCAGGGGCTGTCTGAAGAGTTACGAAAAAGCAGCCATTGCGGGACGGTCCAATTGATGGTAAAATGTGGGGGAAGTTTTGGACACTGGAAACTGGCCCGGCGAAACACGGCGCAAAAGGAGGTTCCATGGGATATTATCTGAATCCAGGAAATGATATTTTCCGCAGGATGGTCAACTCTCAGATTTATGTGGATAAAACGGGGATGCTGGAGTATACCAACAAAGTTTTGAACACTATGGAGGAATATATCTGTGTAAGCCGTCCCCGCCGTTTCGGCAAATCCATGGCAGCGGCCATGCTGGCGGCATATTACAGCCGGGAATGTGACTCCAGGGAACTTTTTTCCCCGTTTCAGATCTCCCAAAGTGAGGATTTTGCTTTATATTTGAACCAATATAACACAGTCTTCCTGAATATGCAGGAGTTTTTAAGCCAGTGCGCCGGGGTAGAACAGATGCTGGATCTGGTCCGGAAGAGCCTGCTGAGTGAACTGTTGGAAAAGTATCCGGATTTCCAGTATTTTGACCGGTTAAATCTGACAAGGACAATGCAGGATGTGTATGCAAGAACCAGGAGTCCTTTTGTGGTCATCATTGATGAGTGGGACTGCGTTTTTCGAGAGTACAAGGAGGAGCGGGAGGCACAGAAGCGCTATCTTGACTTCCTTCGCGACCTGCTGAAAGATAAGGTGTATATCCACCTGGTCTATATGACGGGCATTCTGCCTGTCAAGAAGTACGGCACGCATTCGGCGCTGAACATGTTTGATGAATTTACAATGCTGGAGCCCGGACCCCTGGCGTCTTATGTGGGGTTTACAGAGAAGGAGGTTCAGGCGCTCTGTGCAGAGTACGGGATGGATATGGAAGAGGTGAAAAGCTGGTATGACGGTTATTCTTTTGAAACGGAACCCTCTGTGTACAGTCCCCGTTCGGTGGTCAGCTGTATGCGGTTTGGAAGGATAGGAGATTACTGGAACCAGACGGAGACTTTTGAAGCTCTGCAGGTGTATATTGATATGAACTTTGACGGTCTGAAAGACGATGTGCTATGTATGATGGCAGGGGAAAAGATTCCGGTGAATACAGGAAGTTTTGCCAATGACATGGCTACATTCCGGACGGAGGATGACGTTCTCACCCTGTTGGTACATCTGGGCTATCTGGGATATGACAGGGCAGATAAATCTGTGTTTATTCCCAACAGTGAGATTCATGCTGAGTATGTGAACGCGGTATCTGTGTCGAATTGGGGGGAAGTTTCAAGAGCGCTGATCAATTCTGCAGAGACGTTAAATGCCATCTGGCAGGGCTGCCCCAGACGGGTTGCGGAGGGCATGAGAGAAGCACATTTTGAAACTTCCCATATTCAGTACAACGATGAGAACGCTTTGAGCTATACCATTTCTCTGGCTTTGTATGCTGCCAGAAATTATTATACCGTACATCGTGAGCTGGCTGGGGGGAAAGGCTTTGCCGATCTGGTATTTCTTCCAAGAAGGGGTTTTCCTCAAAAACCGGCTTTGGTGGTGGAGCTGAAGTGGGATGAAAGCGCTTACGGTGCATTGGCACAGATTAAGAAGAAGGAGTATTGCAGAAGTCTGGAAGAATATAGGGGAGCGATTCTTCTGGTGGGGGTCAATTACAATAAAAAGACAAAGGAACATGAATGTATGATTGAGACATTTGTCAAATGAGAATGCCGGGGCATTCGGGGGATGGGTTGTTTTCCGACAAGGGAGGAAAAGTATGAGAAAGAACATTGCCGCGCTGGGTTTTGCCCTGGTGATACTGCTGACAGGATGCGCAGGGCATGGAGCGGGAGGAACGGTGGCCTGCACTCCGCTGGACACCCGGTACCGGCTGAAACAGATTCAGATGTGCGGCCCGGAGCAGGGGTGGGCGCTGACCACAGAGAACGAGCTGCTGTTTACCAGAGGGGGAACGGGGCGTTTTTTCACGGTCAGGCAGATTGGGGAGACGGATTCCCGGACGGAGGGGTTTGTCAGCGCTTTCTTCCTGGACGAACAGAGGGCGTATCTGGCTTATTTTTCTCCCGACCAGGAGCACCTGGTGGTGGAGCACACCGGGGACGGAGGCAGCACCTGGCAGGAGACCCTGCTGGACTACGGCAGCTACGGCGACGCCTGTGATGCGGGCAGTGTATACCTGAGCTTTAAAGACGAGAAGACAGGATGGCTGCTGTACTGTTCCACGCCCGGGGCGAGGCTTATGACCAAGCTGCTGTTTGTGACCTTTGACGGCGGGGAGAGTTTTTCTCTGAAGGCGGATCTGTCGGAGGAGATCACAGGGTATCCCCAGGGCATCTCTTTCCAGGGGGAGAAGGGCTATATTGGCGCCGCTTACCACGGGGACAATGGGTATCTCTATGAGACCCAGGACGGCGGGGCCACATGGGATATGCTGGAGATACAGCCTCTGCGGCGGGGAGTGAACTATGTGGACGGTTATGCTCCTGTATTCAATCCCCAGGACAACAGGGGAATGCTGGTTCTGAAAGAGGCGGGGGAGGAGGTTTCCTACCGTATGTACACTTTGAAAGAGGGGGAGGAATCCTGGGAGGAGGCTGGAAAAATCCAATGCCGGTCCCTGGGCAGCTATGGAGCCGGGGTCGACGGCAGCTTTTTTCTCCTGGACACATCCGGGCAGCTCTATGGGCTGGAGGAGTGAAGCCCCACGAAGATGCCGGGAAAAGGCGGCGGTTCAGACAGAGTACTGAAGGGCTGCAGGAGAGCGGCATTTTCGGGGCCGCGGGGAAATATAGAAAAAATTGGCCGCCAACATTTGTCAAATCGTTCTTATTGTGGTAAAATAAACCGATATCTGCAGAGGCCTGCTCCGGGGCCTATATCGCCCAGGGCAGGGGGCACCATTTAGGAGGTTGAAACATGCCAAAGAGAACTGATATTCACAAAGTTTTGATCATAGGTTCCGGGCCCATCATCATAGGCCAGGCCTGTGAGTTTGACTATTCCGGCACCCAGGCGTGCAAGGCGCTGAAAAAGCTGGGATATGAGATTGTATTGGTAAATTCCAACCCTGCCACCATTATGACGGATCCGGAGATGGCAGACGTGACTTATATTGAGCCGCTGAACAAGGAGAGGCTGGAGCAGATCATTGCAAAGGAGCGTCCGGACGCACTGCTGCCCAATCTGGGAGGGCAGTCCGGGCTGAATCTCTGCGCGGAGCTTGCCGGTGCGGGAATTCTGGAAAAATATCAGGTGAAGGTTATCGGCGTGCAGGTGGATGCCATCGAGCGCGGCGAGGACCGGATTGCATTCAAAAATGCAATGAATGCCCTGGGAATCGAGATGGCCAGGAGCGAAGTGGCATATACCGTGGAGGAGGCACTGGACATTGCGGACCGGCTCAAATACCCGGTGGTTCTGCGGCCGGCCTACACCATGGGCGGAGCCGGAGGCGGCCTGGTTTACAATAAAGACGAACTGCGGACCGTATGTGCCAGGGGGCTGCAGGCTTCCCTGGTGGGCCAGGTCCTTGTGGAGGAGTCCATTCTTGGCTGGGAAGAGCTGGAACTGGAAGTGGTGCGGGACGCGGACGGCAATATGATTACGGTCTGCTTTATTGAGAATATTGATCCCCTGGGCGTGCATACGGGAGATTCCTTCTGCGCCGCCCCCATGCTGACCATATCCGGGGAACTGCAGGAAGACTGCAGGAACAGGCCTACCGCATTGTGGAATCCGTGCAGGTCATCGGCGGAACCAATGTACAGTTTGCCCACGACCCGGTGAGCGACAGGATTATCGTCATAGAAATCAATCCCAGGACCTCCCGGTCCTCGGCGCTGGCCTCCAAGGCCACGGGCTTTCCCATTGCGCTGGTGAGCGCCATGCTGGCGGCGGGGCTGACTCTGAAGGAAATTCCCTGCGGAAAATACGGTACCCTGGACAAATACGTGCCGGGCGGGGATTATGTGGTGATTAAATTTGCACGGTGGGCTTTTGAGAAGTTCAAGGGCGTGGAGGACAGGCTGGGCACGCAGATGCGGGCCGTGGGCGAGGTCATGAGCATCGGCAAAAACTATAAGGAGGCTTTCCAGAAAGCCATCCGTTCCCTGGAGATCGGCAGATACGGACTGGGACAGATTCCCCGGTTTCAGGAAAAAACAAAGGAACAGCTTCTGCGGCTGCTGATTACCCCTTCCAGTGAACGGCATTTTATCATGTACGAGGCATTGATAAAAGGCGCGTCCCCGGAAGAAATTCATGAAATTACGCATGTAAAAATGTGGTTTATCGAACAGATGAAGGAACTGGCACAGGAAGAACTGGAACTTTTAAAAGAAAAGGGTAAGCTTCCCGCTGATGACCTGCTGGTCAGGGCCAAGAAGGACGGATTTTCTGACCAGTATTTAAGCAGGCTGCTGGAGGTGCCGGAAGAGGAGATCCGGGAGAGGCGCATACTTCTGGGTGTGGAGGAGAACTGGGAGGGCGTTCATGTGAGCGGCACGCCGGACAGCGCTTATTACTATTCCACTTATAATGCCCCGGACAAAAACCCTGTCCGCACCGATAAACCCAAGGTGATGATCCTTGGGGGCGGCCCCAACCGTATCGGGCAGGGAATCGAGTTTGACTATTGCTGTGTCCATGCTTCCATGGCGCTGAAAAAGCTGGGCTTTGAGACCATCATTGTGAACTGCAACCCGGAGACGGTATCCACGGATTACGACACATCGGACAAGCTTTATTTTGAGCCGCTGACGCTGGAAGATGTGCTGAGCATTTATAAGAAGGAACAGCCGGTGGGCGTCATCGCCCAGTTCGGCGGACAGACCCCCCTGAACCTGGCGGCGGATCTGGAGAAAAACGGTGTGCGTATTCTGGGCACCGCGCCGGAAGTGATTGACCTGGCAGAGGACAGGGATCTGTTCCGGGCCATGATGGATAAACTGGGGATTCCCATGCCGGAATCCGGTATGGCGGCCACGGTGGAAGAGGCCCTGGAGATTGCCCGCAGAATCGGTTATCCCGTGATGGTGCGTCCCTCCTATGTGCTGGGCGGGCGCGGCATGGAAGTGGTGTACCATGATGAGAGCCTGGTGGATTATATGAAGGCGGCAGTGGGCGTGACACCGGACAGACCCATTCTCATAGACCGCTTCCTGAACCATGCGACGGAGTGCGAGGCAGATGCCATAAGCGACGGAACCCATGCCTTTGTGCCCGCTGTCATGGAGCATATAGAACTGGCGGGAATCCACTCCGGGGATTCGGCCTGCATCATTCCTTCCAGACATATTTCGGAAGAAAATGTTGCCACCATCAAGGAATACACCAGAAAGATTGCCGAGGAAATGCATGTGCGGGGACTGATGAACATGCAGTATGCCATCGAGAACGACAGAGTGTATGTGCTGGAGGCCAATCCCAGGGCATCCCGGACCGTTCCGCTGGTATCAAAGGTATGCAATATCCGCATGGTTCCCCTGGCCACGGAGATCATTACGGCAGACATCACGGGAAGGCCTTCCCCCGTGCCCGGCCTGAAAGAGCAGGATATTCCCTACTACGGTGTGAAAGAGGCGGTATTCCCCTTTAATATGTTTCCGGAAGTGGATCCGCTTCTGGGGCCGGAAATGCGCTCCACCGGGGAGGTGCTGGGGCTGTCCCGTTCTGTGGGCGAGGCGTTTTTCAAATCCCAGGAGGCTACCCGCACCAGCCTGCCCCTGCAGGGCAGGGTGCTGATCAGCGTAAACCGCAGGGACAAATCCGAAGTGGCCCAGGTGGGAAAGGCGTTCCATGAGGCCGGATTCCATATTCTTGCCACCAGGAGCACCTGCGCCCTGCTGCAGGAGGAAGGAATTCCCGCGGAGCCGGTGAAAAAGCTCTATGAGGGCAGGCCCAATCTGCTGGATCTGATTACCAACGGTGAGATTGACCTGATTATCAATTCCCCTGTGGGAGATGACAGTGAATATGACGACAGCTATCTGAGAAAGGCGGCCATAAAGGCCAAGATTCCTTATATGACCACCATTGCCGCCGCCAGGGCCACCGTGGAAGGAATTCTCCATGTACAGCGGGAGGGCAACGGCCAGGTGCATTCCCTGCAGGAACTGCATGGCCGGATTCAGGACAAATAGTCATTCCGGCGCCCGTGCAGGCTGCGGGAATGGATTTTCAGACACGCCCTGGGGAAAACGGCAGGGAATGATTTGGGAGGACAGATGCGGGAATATTGTTTTATAGATTTGTTTGCGGGCTGCGGGGGGCTCAGCGAAGGATTTTACAGACGGGGATATCATGCCCTGGCCCATGTGGAAATCAATCCTGCGGCCTGCGAAACCCTTCGGACCAGAATGCGGCATTACGGATACGAAAATGCCGGGGAAGCCGTGCTGGAAATGGATATCACCCGGGAAGATGTGCTGGAGCGCATGGAAAAGGCCGTGGGAGGACGGAAGGTTGACCTGATTATCGGGGGGCCGCCCTGCCAGGCATACTCCAGCCTGGGGCGGGCGAAAGACGATCACGGAATGCAGGAGGATCCCAGAAATTATCTTTTTGAGAGCTATGTGAAGGTGCTGAACCATTATCTGCCAAGATTTTTTGTCTTTGAGAATGTGACGGGGCTGCTGACGGCCAAAATCAAAGGGGAACATATCGTCAACAGGGTGGTGGAGGCCCTTGGGGAACATTATAAAGTGAAATTTGATCCGGGAATGAATGTGCTGAATTCCGCCAATTACGGGGTGCCCCAGATCAGGAAAAGGGTCATTATCATGGGGGTCCGGAGGGATTTAAAGACAGAGCCGGAAGAGATGTACGAGGCAGTAAAAAAGACCCATTACGACCCGGAAATGCCGGAGGAATCCCGGGGAAGCCTGGAGAAATATGTGACGGTGCGGGATGCCATAGGCGAGCTGCCCTTTCTGCGGCAGGGGGAAGGGGCACCGGAAATCCCCTTCCAATATACATACGGCAATGATTTTTTGCAGAAAATCGGCGCCCCCGGCCTGAAGGTGCTGCGGGACCATGTGGCCAGGGGGCACAACGAAACGGATATGCAGAGATATGAGACCATGGCGAAAAACCACTGGACATTCCAGGAAATGCTGGAAAAAAGGGAAGATTTAAGGCATGAAAAGGCCAGGGTTTTCGGAAACAGTTATACGGTGCAATGGTGGGACCTGCCCTCGAAAACCATCATTGCCCATTTATATAAGGATGGAAACCAGTTTATCCATCCGGATTACCGGCAGAGACGGACTTTCACGGTGAGGGAGGCTGCCAGAATACAGTCTTTTCCGGATGATTTTATATTCCGGGGGCCCAGGACGGAGCAGTTTAAGCAGATCGGAAACGCGGTGCCGCCCCTGCTGGCAGAGGCCATAGCGGCGGCCATGCTGGTAAAACTGAGAGAGACAGATAGCGAGGAAGCGGGAAATGATATTTCACTCAGCCGGTAAATTGGACAATAAAACGGAGCAGAATTTCTTTCAGGAACAGGTGAAGATATATATCAGGCTGGTGGAAGCTTTCTGTGAAAAAAATCACATTCCCTTTGAGACCGGGGCTGCGGGAGCGGCTGTGGAGCAGGACGCCGTCACGGCGGAAATGATAAGGATGGGTGTGATTGACGGAAAGGAGGAACTGCCCCTGCTGGAAAAGGCGGTCAGGGAGGACTACAGCCGTTTCCGGAAGGCGGTGGCCTTTGCGGTATCGCATAAAAGGGAGCTGGGGGGAACCCTGGACAAGCTGTCAAACCAGGAAAGAAAAAGAATCCAGCGGGAAGGGGCCGGAAAAAAAGGACATACGCTGGTGGATTTTTTCTGCGGGGCAGGAGGCCTGAGCCTGGGGTTTCGGCAGGAGGGTTTTCAGGTAAAACTGGCCAACGACATAGAAGACGTCTGCATCCGGACCTACCGGTACAATCATCCGGAACTACCGTCTGACAGGCTGATTCAGGGCGACATCAAGCAGATTGTGGACCATATCGGGGACTACATCAGGGAAGACATTGACGTAGTGGTGGGAGGACCTCCCTGCCAGGGATTCAGCGAGGCGAACAGACAGCGCGTCATTGACGATCCCAGAAACAAACTGTACAAATATTTCTTACAGGCGGTGGAAAAAATCGCCCCCAGATTTGTGGTGATGGAAAATGTCAGGGGGATGCTGAAGGTGGCGCAGCAGGTGGTGGAGGATTATGAGAGCCTGAAGATTCGGAAAAACGGAAAGGAATATTCCTACAGGGTTCAGTACCGGCTCTTAAATTCCCAGGACTTTTCCGTGGCCCAGAGCAGGGAGCGCCTGATTTATATCGCTGTCCGGAATGATGTGATGGAGGACAGGAAAGTTACGCCCCGGATGATATTTGACCGGATAGAGGAGGACTGCAAAGGCGGCAGAACCTTTGTCCTGCAGGATGCCCTGGACGATATCAGGCCTCTGGAAGCGCCCCGGATCAAGAACCAGAATGAGACGGACAGCCAGCTGACGGGAAAGAAAATAGAGGGAAACCCTTATGAAAAGAATGAGAATGCTTATTTGAAACTCATCAACCAGGGGAGAGACATTCCTTATACCTTTAATCATAAGGCCCGGTATCTCAGCGATGTCAATTACGAGATCTATAAGCGCCTGGCGCCGGGGGATGATGCCACGGATGAGAAAATCGCGGACATTATGCCCTATGCCCACAGAAACCACTGCTTTAAAGACAAGTATTACAAGCTCCATGGGGACCGGCCCTGCAGGACCATCACGGCACATCTGCGCATGGACTGCCATTCCCATATCCACCCTTCCCAGGTGAGGGCGCTGACGCCCAGGGAGGCAGCCAGAGTCCAGTCGTTTCCGGATGATTATCTGTTCCTGGGGGCTTATCTGAAAACGTATATGCAGATCGGAAATGCGGTTCCTCCCCTGATGGCCAGGGGGATTGCCTCGGTGATCAGAAAGTACCTGGAGTAGCCGGGAACGGGAAAGGTTGTGAAGGGGAAAGAGGCGGTTTTGGAATGTTGAAGGGGCAGGGGACAAGGTATGAAGGTGATTCAGCTGATAAAGCAGTTAAATAACACCCAGCTGGGGAAAGGGGGAACCCACGATTCCTATGTCCTGATCCCCAGCGAACTGTATGTGGGGGATATTTTCCAGGCCGCGGACCAGACGGTGTGGTTTACGGATCCGGAGATGGGGGACAGGGTTGCGGTAAAGTATACCGTGGCCCGGGAAAAGCGTCTTTCAGGGCTTGGCCCGTACTACAGGCGCAGTCGCCTGGAGGCCGGGGACGAGATTATTTTTGAGAAAAGAATTTATTCCTCCAGAACGGAATATTATGTCAGGACCCGGAAGCATCCGGACAGAATCGCCTTTCAGAAAGCCAGGGATGGATTCGAGATACTGACCCCGGAACGGATGATGACTGCCGGGCTGCGGAACGGACAGCTGGAAGGGCATCTGCGCATTATATTCCTGAAGAGGGCCAAAAAACAGAATAATTCTCCTGACACCACTGATTTTTATGACATTGAGATAGAGGGGAAAAGCATTCTGGGCGCCTATTCCTTCAAAGATATCGGCCTTGTGGATATCTTTGAGAATACCATCCGGATACAGGAATTTTACGGTTGGAAAAAGAATGAGTTTATGATGGAGGAATGACCATGAGCCGTTATTATATTATGGCTGTTGATTCCTATGTGAATACATTTTCCATGGCTGACACGACGGCGGCTGTCCGGTTCCGGCTGGCAAACCCGGAAAATACGCTGACCGGGGACCGTTTTGCCCAGGGTGACCAGATACTGGTCTATAAAAGGCATCCCCACGGGGAAGTGAATATCTGGCTGGAGGCCCAGGGAGAGGGGTACCTCTGGAAAAAATACGAGGTCTGGGATGGCGTAAGCCTTTCGGGCCATGACATTGGAAAAGACCCGGAGCAGGAGGATGTGATCCAGATCAGTCCGGGGGTTTTCCGGAAGATTGTGCGGGAGATGCTTTCCGTTGACCTGGAGGAAGTGTTTCCCCCGGAGGAGGCGCATCAGGAGCGGGAGCAGAGAGTCACCGGCGGGGAAAACATTCTGCTGTACGGCGTCCCCGGATCCGGAAAAAGCCATACCATCCGGAAAGAATACTGCAGTGACGCGGAACGCATGGAAAGGGTGGTTTTTCATCCGGATTACAGCTATTCCGATTTTGTGGGGCAGATCCTGCCCAGAGTGGAGAAGGAGCAGCTGAAATATGTTTTCACACCGGGGCCCTTCACCAAGATATTGAAAAAGGCCTGGGACAATCCCGGGAAAAAGTGGTACCTGGTCATTGAGGAGATCAACCGGGGAAATGCGCCGGCCATATTCGGGGAAATGTTTCAGCTGCTGGACAGGAAGGACGTGGCAGATGGGGCATACGGGGAAAGCGAATATGGCATCACCCATTTTGAAGTGGCCCAGAAGGTTTTCGGCAGGGAGGAAGAACCGGTGAAAATTCCTTCCAATCTGTGGATTCTTGCCACCATGAACACGGCGGACCAGAATGTGTTTACCCTGGACACGGCTTTTCAGAGAAGATGGAAAATGCGGCATATCAGGAATCATGTGATGGGAGCGGCCCACGCGGGGCAAAAGATAGAGGGAAGTATTGTCAGCTGGGGGATTTTTGCCAGTGCGGTCAATGACCTGATTGTGGATTACAGTGCGGACATGGTCAGTTCCGAGGACAAAAGGCTTGGGGCCTATTTTGTGAGACCGGAAGAACTGTCCGCCGGACAATTTCCGGAAAAGGTACTCAAGTATCTCTGGGATGATGTGTTTAAGATGGACAGGACGGCCGTGTTTGACGAGAAATTCAAATCCCTGGAGTCGGTGCTGGAAGCCTATGGGAGGACGGAGGGAGACAGACTCCGGGCAGTGCTGAAGGAGGAGCTTTACGGGAAGATGGCCTATCCTGGCGGCGGTGCAGGGGAAAACGGGTAAGGACAAAGGGTTTTCCCCTTCAGGGCAGAGAGGCAGATAAAAATCCGGTTTTCCATATGAGAGGGAAGGCCCGGAACAGGATGATAAAACCGGGTTTCCGGAGAGGACAGGAGTGTTTGGATGGCAGGGATTTCCATTCGGGACAGATGCAGAATCGTATGGAATGAGGACAGGGACGGATTTGTGGGAATTATGTGCAGGAATGGGGAATTTACCGTACATTTTCCGCTGGGATTCCCGGTTTCGCAGGAGGAAAAGGAATTGCGGAAGGACATTTTCCTCCTGATGGGAACCATAAGCGTGCATGCCGGAAGAAAAGGTTCGGAAGTGCCGGGCAGGACAAACGATTCCCAAAGCCGGAGTTTTCCCTTTCAGGCGTATCTGTCCATTCTGCATGATTTTTTCGCCCGGGGATATTACAGGGAGAGGGAACACCGGTACCAGGTGGCAAAAAGGGGAAAAATCCACTGGGGCAGAACCATCAGGAGTGTGAAGCCCTGTGTGCAGAACCAGAATGTCTTTTATCTGGAGTTTGTCACCGGAAAAAGAAATGTAAAAGAAGACGAACTGATCACGCTGATACATGAGTACTGTGTGTATGAGGCCTTTGCCGGTCTGGGCTGGCTTTTTACGGAGGCAATGCCGGGGCGCCCCAGGCTGAAATACAACAAAAAACGATTTACGGCGGCGGTTATGGATAAGCTGCAGGGAACCTTTCAGGATAAGAATAAGGAACTGTTCCGAAATATGCTGGCCGTGATCCGGTATCTGGGGGAAAGGGACCAGGAGCGGGATTTTCAGTATGGCACATGGTATTTTGAACATGTCTGGGAGAGGCTGATTGACAGGGTATTCGGAATTCCCAATAAAAAAGATTATTATCCCCAAGCCTTCTGGGAGACAGACACCAGGGAGGGGCGCAGGGTATATGAAAGCAGTCTGCGGCCGGACACCATTATGCTGTACGGGGGAGATGTGTATGTGCTGGATGCAAAGTACTACCAGTACGGCGTAACAGGGGATCCGAAGACCCTTCCTTCCGCCCCGGATATCAATAAACAGATTACATACGGGGAATACATTGCGGAGCAGGAGAAATTCCGGCAAAGGCATGGGGAAGGCTGTAAGGTTTACAATGCCTTTCTCATTCCCTTTGACCGCGGGGTGCGGCTCTGGGCCGGGGCCGGGGAGATGATGCGGCTGGGGCAGGCCCGGGGCAGCTGGAAATCCGGCCGGAAGGAGTATGAGAAGGTGCAGGGGATTCTGGTAGACCTGAAATATCTGATGAAGCTCAGCGTCAGGGAGGACGAAAACGAAATCGCCAGGCTGGCAGAATGTATACGCAGATACGTGAATGCCGCCTGTCCCTCCTGACAATATCCCGGCCGTGAAGCGGAAGCGGGCAGGCCCCGTTGCCGGGGAATCAAAAAGGCAGGTGGATGGAATGCCGGATGTACTGACCAAAGAGCAGCGCCGGAAAAATATGCAGCATATCCGTTCGGAAAACACACAGATAGAAGTGCTGCTGAGAAAAGCCCTCTGGAAGAAGGGATACCGCTTCCGGAAAAACTATAAACAGCTTCCCGGAAAGCCGGATATTGCGCTTACCAAATATAAAATAGCCATTTTCTGCGATGGGGAATTTTTTCACGGGAAGGACTGGGAAGTGCTGAAGCCGCGGCTGGAGAGGGGAAATAACAGCGATTTCTGGATCAGCAAAATTTCGCGCAACAGGGAGCGGGATGACGAGACAAATAAAAGGCTCCTGTTCCTTGGATGGACCGTCATACGGTTCTGGGGGAATGACATCAGGAAACACACGGATGAATGTGTGAAGGTTATTGAGGAAACCATATTTGACCTGAAGACGGAAAACCTGGAAGTGGAAAGGGAATGAACGGTTTGTGCCGGCCTGAGGGAAAATCAGAATGATACAAAAAAGGAGAATGAAACATGAGCAGGACACTGAGCGCTGAGGTGCGGCAGGCACTTCAGGACATTTACTACAACGAAAGGACCGGACGGGGCAGACAGGCCTTCGCCCTTCTGGAGCAGGCTTCCGCGGCGGGGGACGGGGATGCCACCTGCATTCTGGCCCGCTGTCTGTGCGGTCATCAGTATGTGTGGGCAGGACACGGGTTTCCGGAGGATGATGACCGGGCCATAAGTCTTCTGCATAAATCCGTGGAGCAGGGCAGCGGACTGGGCGTGCTGGTGGCAATGCGCACCGGGGAGCTGACACCGGAACTGGAGCAGAAAATGCCCTTTGCCAGCCTTCAGGAAGCTTTTGACCAGGTGCTGGAAATGGCGAAGGAGGGGGACGCTTTCTGCCAGTATGTGGTGGCCAACTCTTATTTCTGGTGGGATTTTCTGAGAATCCAGAATAAGGGAAGCGATTCTTTTCCGGATCATGCCTCCTTTAAGGCTTATTTAAAGGAAAATATATCCAAATGTGAGGACTGGTTCTGGAAGGCCCTGCGGGGCGGCGTTTACTTTGCGGCCAATAATCTGAACCAGTATTACACAAAGGGAGACGAGGACATTATCCTGCCCCGGCCGGAGATGGCGAAGGATCTCTGGAAAATCGGCGCGGAGTACGGTCATCCCCTGCAGCAGTCCATCTATGCGGAAGAACTGGAAAAAGCAGGCAGGAAGGAAGAAGCGCTTAGCTGGTACGTGAAAGCGGCAGAGGGCGGCCAGCCGGGGGCATGGAGCGACGTGGGCCGGTGCTATTACGACGGAATCGGCACGCCCAGGGATGAGGCCCGGGCGGCGTCCTGCTTTGAGAAGGAAATCCCCGCCGGCAATGTGACGGCGCATAATCTTCTGGGCAGATCATATTTTTATGGAAAAGGGGTTTCCCAGGACTATGACCGGGCTTTCCGGCTGTTGTCCTTTGCGCATGACAAGGGCAGTAAATGGGGAGTCCTGTATCTGGCCAAATGCTGCTTTTACGGATGGGGCACGCCCCAGGATTATGCCCGGGCCCGCCAGTTCCTGGACGAGATGAACTGGAACTACTGGGAGGCAGACTATCTGCGGGGCCTGATTTTCGGCAGGGGGCTGGGTGTTGCCGCCAATGCGGCCGTGGCAGTGTCCTTCCTGCAGAAAGCGGGAGATCATCCGGAGGTCAGGGAAGAGCTGGCAAATTACAAAAAAACCTTTTTCGGGAAATGGGTCCGCAGGTAAAGAGGAAGTTTTCTTGTAAAATACAGGGAAGCATTATATAATGATCTGGGGGGCGGAAGGTATTTTGCCCACTGTGATAAGGGAACCGTAATGACAGGGGCCGGGAAAGGTTCCTGTCATCATAAACAGCCCGGAGGAGGTCTCGCGGAACCGGGCAGACTAGGGGCAGGGGCTGCAGATGGAAAACAGGGAAACAAAGGGTAAGAAAGAGAACAGAGGATATCTGGTCATAGAGCGGGGGCGGGATGGCAGGAGGATTTTGTATGCAGACCATGGCGCCTGCACTTTGTCCGGATATTCCATGGAAAAATTGCTGGCGGCAGACCCGGAGCAGGCGGCGGGGAAGCTGGAAAAGGATAAGGTGATGCTGGGCGATGGGCATGAACTGTGGATTCTGGACACTTTGCAAAACCGTCTGCAGCGCAGGCAGGAGCTGGAGCAGATGAATGACGCGCTGGAGGACGCCCTGAAGGCTGCGGAGGCGGCCAACAAGGCCAAGAGCAATTTCCTTTCCAATATGTCCCATGACATCCGGACTCCCATGAATGCCATTGTGGGAATGACTTCCATCGGTCTGTCCCACATAGATGAGAAGTCCAGGGTACAGGACTGCCTGCAGAAGATCAAGACGGCTTCCACCCATCTGATGAGCCTGGTCAATGACGTGCTGGACATGTCGCGCATTGACAGCGGGCGCATGACCCTGAATGAGGAAGTGTTTTCCCTGGCAGACCTGGTGCATGATGTTACCGTGATCATGCGTCCCCAGGCAGAGCTGAAAAAACAGAGTCTTGTGATAGACATCGGGCCCATTTATGAAGAAAGCCTGATGGGGGACACCCTGCGGCTGCGGCAGATTCTGGTGAATATTATCGGGAATGCGGTTAAGTATACACTGGAAAACGGAAATGTAAATGTTTGTTTCCGGCAGCGCAGGCCGGAAGAGGACGGGAAAAAAGAATGGGAAAAGGACACGGTGCTGCTGGAATTTTCCTGCCAGGATAACGGAATCGGCATGAGTCAGGAATTCCTGGAGAAAATTTTCCTGCCTTTTGAGAGGGTCAATAACACTACCATCAGCAAAATCGAAGGCTCCGGCCTTGGAATGGCCATTGTGAAAAACCTGGTGGAATGCATGGGCGGAGAGATCAGTGTGGAAAGCCGGGAGGGCGTGGGCAGCCGTTTTGAAGTGGTGATTCCCATGTCCCCCGCACTGCACGGCAAAAAGGAAACCGTGTTTCCCGGCGGTCTGACGGTTGTGCTGGCGGAAAGCCGGGATGACAGGGCGGCACAGATTTCCGGTTATCTGGAGGAGGGCGGCCTGGAGGTGATCCGCACAAAAGAAGGCATGGACACGGTCACCAGGCTTACGGAAGCACAGTATGAAAACCGGATGCCCTGTGCCCTGCTGCTGGGCCAGGGGCTGGAGGATATGCAGGTACTGGAACTGGCTGCCCATGTGCGGCAGCTGGCGGGGCGCGACTTTCCCATTCTGCTGGTTTCCGAGGACGACTGGGCACAGATCGAATACAGGGCGGCCCGGGCGGGCGTCAATGCCTTTGTGCCCTGCCCGCTGTTTCAAAGCAGGCTGATGGAGACACTGGGATCCCTTATGGACAATGTGGGGGAAGGGGAAAGACAGCAGGCGGACAAAGAGGCTGATTACGGCAGCCGTCATGTGCTGCTGGTGGAGGATATTCCCCTGAACCAGGAAATCGCCATGGAGATTCTGAATATGACAGGGGTGCAGGTGGAGACTGCGGACAATGGGGCGGAAGCTTTGGAAAAATTTGAAGGTTCCCCCCAGGGACATTTTGACATTATTTTCATGGATATACAGATGCCTGTTATGGATGGATATGAGGCGGCCAAAAAGATTCGCGCTCTTTCCAGGGGAGACGCGGAAAGCGTGTGGATCGTAGCCATGACGGCCAATGCGTTTGTGGAGGATATCCGTCTGTCAAGAGAGGCCGGCATGAACGAACATTGTTCCAAACCGGTGGACCCGGAGCGCCTGCAGGAAATTCTGCGGAGCCGTTTCGGGTGAGGATGCGGGGCAGGGTTTGCCGGAAAAGCGGTAGAGACGGCAGAAAGTAGAGTTGGGGGAGTATGCAGCCATATCAGGAAGAGTATATTGCCAATTTAAAAGATATCACTGTGCCCGCGGGCAAAGGGGCAGTGCCTTCATCTTTCGGGGAATGGATGACCTGGATGGAGAGGCATAAGAAAGCTGCGGACGAGAAGGCGGAACGCAATATGAAACTGCTCCGGGAGGAACTGTTTCCGGTGCTGGACCATATTTACGAGACAGACAGCCAGGAGATCAGCCAGCTGGGGGAGTTTGCCGGGCATCTGCTGGCCGGCCGGGAGGAACTGGACGTGGGACTGTACTGCCAGATTCATAAGGCGCTGCTGAACCTGGCCAGGAGAACGAAAAACCGTGAGGTTATGATCCGCGAACTGTATTTGCTGGGAATGGGATATTACAGTCTGTGCAACAAGCTGGTAGGGATGGAATATGCGGTAAGTCGTAAATATATTTCCCAGATGAGACTGTGCTTCACGGAAGCCGCCGCCTATCTGAAATATTTTGACGAGATTGAGGATACGGAGACCCGGGGATTTATCCTGCGCTCCAGGGCCAATATGGCACTGGGGCAGTTTCCCGCGCCGGGGGAGAAGATTCATATGGTGAAGCGTACGCTCCAGATTCTCCAGGATAAGGGGTATCAGGAAAAGGAGCCGGGGCTGCCCTGGGACAGGTATATCTACATGACGCATCAGCAGATGGCCGCCAGTATTTCTTACACCAGGGAACTTACCATGACGTCCCGGGATATTGAGGATGTGATGGAATCTGTCTACATTGTTTACCAGAGGAGACTGAAGGAGGCGGCTGAAAAAAACGGAAAGCCTCCTGCACGGCCCGCCTTCGCTTATTGTGCCATTGAATATTACTGTGGAATGTACGATATCAATGAGCTGCTCACCAGAATGGAAGCCCTGATGGATGATGCGGACCCGTCGGATTTTTCCGCGGATGGAGGAATGTACAGCATTATTTCCCTTCCGGCATTTTACTGCCAGTTTCTGAATTTTTTCCCGGAGCTGATACCGGAGAGAGAAGAGTATGTGGAGAGTCTTTACCGGAAGGTCCTGGCATATGTGGAGAGTTTTCCCAAAGCATCGGAAAACGAATCCCTTTTTGTGTATTTAAGACAGCTGTCGGCCACTTTTGTGGAGACAAAGAACAGTATTACCTACAAAGAGTTTCTGATCAGGCTGGAGATACATTTTGCCCCGGCTGTTTATGTCCACTGCCGGGCGGTGGGAACTGCGGCAGCCGTACTGGGGGACCTGATCCTGGAGGAAGAGCCGGGATATTTTGACGACATCCCGGATATCCGGCAGATAAAGGACCGGCAGAAAAAGCGCCGGAAAGTGCGGGAATATGCCATGGAATGCGGATTGCTGTATGATGTGGGAAAGATCAGTTTTATGAATCTTTACTCCCAGGCATCACGGCAGTGGTTTGAGGAAGAGTATGAACTGGCCCATCTGCACACACAGCTGGGCGCGGAGTGGCTTTCCGGAAGAAAATCTACCGAGGGATATGCGCCTGTGGCCCTGGGGCACCATTCCTGGTATGATGGCTCCAGGGGGTATCCGGAAGTCTACCATCGGCTGGAATGTCCCTGCAGGCAGATGGTGGATCTCATCGGGCTGCTGGACTGGATGAACAATGTGACAGAAACGGCAAGGCTCTACACCGGGCTTCACAAGAACTTTGAGGAAGCAGTGGAGGAGGCTGTGGCCCTGGAAGGGAGAAGGTTTTCCCCGCTTCTGACAGCCAGGCTGCGGGATAAAAAGGTGACCGGAAAGCTCAGGGACGCCTTTGCGGAGGGACGCAGGGAAGCGTACAGGCAGTTGTACGAGTGGCGGGAGAGAGGATGACATGTGTTTTGTGTGGCAAATTGGATAGGCGTATGGAAGGACAGGACATGCGCCTTTTCACATATGGGAAAGGAGTAAGCCCGTCATGCAATTTCGCAGGCGGGCTTTTTGTGTACGCGCCCCGGGCGATTATGTTCTGTAAGGAATTTGTAAGAAATATCCCCTGAAATTTGTAAAGAATATAGGATAAGATAATTTCAGCTCAAAGATTCAGACCGGATGGGGACCGCCGCCAAATGCCGTGAGAGCCGGATACGCCGTGTCCGGGGGAAGTCTGAAAGAATACTGCGGCGCGGCATACAGGAGGGATAGGAATGAAGGAATGCGTACTGGTTGTGGATGATGACAGGGAGATCGTAAAAGCGATGGGGATTTTGCTGGAGGGAGAGGGATATGAGGTGCTGAAAGCCTATGACGGGCTGCAGGCGCTGGAGATTCTGGCATCCCGGCAGGTGAGGCTGGTCCTGATCGACGTGATGATGCCGAAGCTGGATGGACTCTCGGCGCTGATGCGCATCCGGGAGAAACAGAACATTCCCGTTATTGTGCTGAGCGCCAAAAGCGAGGATTCCGACAAGATACTGGGATTGTCCATGGGTGCGGATGATTATGTGACAAAGCCGTACAATCCCCAGGAGCTGGCAGCCCGGGTGAAAAGCCAGCTCCGCAGATACACTTGTCTGGGCGATATCCACGCGGGAAGCAGGGGAGGCGAGATCAGGAACGGCCGACTGCTCTACAGTACGGAGGAAAGAATCCTTTATGCCGATGGAGAGCCGGTGAAACTCACTGCCACGGAGACGAAGATTGTGGAGCTGTTCATGCGCAACCCAAACCGCGTGTTCCCCGCGGAAGAAATCTACCGAAGAGTGTGGGAGGAAGAGGCCGTGGTCTCCGAGAATACCGTGATGGTGCATATCAGACGCATCCGGGAGAAGCTGGAACTGAATCCGAAAGAGCCAGAATATATAAAGGTGGTGTGGGGTATTGGATACAAAATGGAAAAACAGGAAAAAGGGAATTAGCTTTATCATTTTTGTTCTGGGAGTCACCCTGACTCTCGGAAGCGCGGCACAGATTTTCAGGGACAAACCTTCCGGGGTGAAAATCTGGCAGCTGAACAAGATGCTGGAGGATGACTATCAGACCACAGGGAAGTTCCGGAAATATATTGCAAACCGCCTGGAAATTTTCCTGATCATGGCCACAGGAGGCAGAGGACTGGAAAACCAATGGCTTTATTACAATTACGGCGGCTATCCGGATGTCTATGGGGACAGCTGGTACTTCGGGCCGGATCCGGTCAATGTGGACGAGATACTGGAAGAAGCCGGAAATGATGAGGAAGAGACTTACACAGTCTCCCAAGGGGAACTGCAGGAGTTTATGACAGGTCTGAAAGAGATGTGGTCAGGATACCTTGACCTGCGCCATGCCATGGAGGATGAAGCAATGGGGCAGGAAACCAGGGAATCGTTCCAGGAGGATTTAAAGAATTATGAAGAGGAATTGTTAAATTATCTGGAGCAGCTGGAAAATTACCAGGATGGTTTCAATGTATACAGCCCCGGGGAGCTGACGGAGGAGCAGTTTGCGAAAATTGCCCGGAAATACCATGAATACATGGAGGGGGACAAAAACCTGATCTACAGAATATCTTATGATGGCCAGGTATTGTACAGCAATACGGATCTGCTCCCGGAAGATGGCAGTCTGACGGCTCCGGAAGGATATAATTTTATCCTTACGTATGATGGAGAGAAAGTCCGGATAAACAAAGACGGGCAGGAGGAAGATGTATACGGGGATGGTTATTACAGAGAAGAAAATGATTGGTATGTGCCCGGATACAGCAATTTCCAGGTGGATGAGACGGTAAAAAAGGCACAGGTCTGCATGGCTGTGGCAGGGACGCCGGTTTTGTATTCCGCCGGGTCTTACGGAAGCGGGGGGACTTTGCAGTATGACAATGGTCTGTACTGGATGCATGTGAATTTTCAGAACAGACAGAAAAGTCTGACACATGAGTTTGCGGGGCTGGCTATAGGACTGTTGCTGCTGCTGGCAGCGGTATTGACCCGGAAAAGCAGGCGGGAGGCGGCCCGGGCGCTGGCCGCGGTTCAGGGTAAAATCTGGGCTGAGTGTAAAATCATACTGATATTGGGAATGTTTTATCTGGTGTACATGGGATGCGTCGTTTGTATCACCGAAAACTATGGCTATGATGCATGGGAGGAATTACTCCATGTATATGAATATGACTATGGCACGGGAGCTTTTGGATACATGACAGGGGAAGTGCTGCGCAACATCCCTCCTTTTTCCTGGACCGTATTATTCTGGGGAATTTACCTGATTGCCAACGATCTGCGGTATAACAGGAAAATATGGAAAAACAGTCTCACGGCAAAGATTTACGGATTATTTTCCGTCAAAGGCATGAACCAGCCCCTGAGCCGGAAAATGACGCGCCGGAACCTGGTAATCTTTTTTGCATCGGTGGTCTTTGCGCTGCTTGTGGAAGGGACATGGATTCTGGGACAGGGAGATGAAAGAAATCTGCCGGTGATGATGCTGCTTTCCGGCACGGGACTGCTGATTTTCCTGCCTTCGGTGTGGATAGCCTGCAGGAAAAACAGGGAGACCGCCTGGGATGTGGACCAGCTGGTGGGCCGGATCGGGAACATCCGGAACGGAGAATATCAGGAAAGCGGGGAGGAAGATTTCTCGGGACATGACCTGGAGGGCGCCATGATCCAGCTGGAGGACATTCGGCATGGCATGCAGAGGGCTGTGGATGAACAGATGAAGAGCGAACGCATGAAAGTGGAGCTGATTGCCAATGTATCCCATGATATCAAGACGCCTCTGACTTCCATTATCAGCTATGTGCAGTTTTTAAAGCAGGAAGAAGGGCTGCCGGAGCATGTGAAAGACTATGTGAAAATTCTGGATGAAAAATCGGAAAGACTGAAGAACATGGTGCAGGATGTGTTTATGGTGAGCAAGGCCGCGTCAGGGGAACTGCCCATGCATATGGAAAATCTGGATCTGGGCAAGCTGCTGCGCCAGACCCTGGCAGATATGGAGGAAGAGATCGCCGCGGGAGCCGTGACCTTCCGCACGGATATTCCGGAGGAACCGGTGATGATCATGGCAGACGGACAGCGGATGTACAGGGTGTTCCAGAATCTGTTCCAGAATGCCATAAAGTATTCCCTGGAGGGCTCCCGGGTGTATGTGGCCTTAAACGCAGATGGAAAAAAGGCCGTGGCCACGGTGAAAAATACTTCCCGGAGCGAGCTGGAGAAGGATAAGGCATTTACGGACCGTTTTGTCAGGGGTGACCAGAGCCGCACGGACGGCGGGAGCGGACTGGGACTTTCCATCGCACAGAGTTTCACGGAAGCCTGCGGCGGGGAATTCTCCTGGGGGACGGACGCGGACCTGTTTATTGTGACGGTATCTTTCAAAAGACACTCTGAATAAATGAGTTTTCACCAGGACGGTTCCCCATTCCGGTCCCGGGGCAGTGCCTGCTGTCAAAAGATCCGGTTACCTATATTGGAGGTGCCGGAGGAGAGGCCATGGTTTTCTATGCCATGGCCTTTCAGCCGTACCTTTTTCTCCCATACACCCTATGCATTATCTGGGGACTATGCTATAATATCGAAACAGAAAGTCGTTGTTTCGACTTTTGATTCCATGTGCGCTGATGCGTACATAAATATGGTATAATATCGAAACAAAAAGACATTGTTTCGGCTTTTGATTCCATGTGCGATGATGCGCACATAAATATGGTATAATATCGAAACAGAAAGTCGTTGTTTCGACTTTTGATTCCATGTGCGATGATGCGCACAGAATGGCTGGGGGACAGTGTTATGTGGATGATTATGGCAGTATTATCAGCATTTTTTGCGGGAGTCACATCTGTTCTTGCGAAATGCGGTATCAGAAAGACAGACTCGGATGTGGCGACAGCGGTGAGGACCGTGGTGGTGTTTTTATTTTCCTGGGTCATGGTATTTGTGGCAGGGTCGGCGGGAACGGTCAGGGACATATCCCCTAAGTCACTGTGTTTTTTGGTTTTGTCCGGCCTGGCCACAGGGGCATCCTGGATTTGTTATTTCAAGGCATTGTCCATGGGGGATGTGAACAAGGTGGTGCCCATCGACAAGTCAAGCACAGTGCTCACGGTCCTGCTGGCGGTGGTTCTTTTCGGGGAGACGGAGCATCTGGCCGTGAAACTGATTAGTACGGCGGTTCTGGGGGCCGGGATTTACCTGATGGTGGAAAAGAAGCAGGAACAGGCTGCGGAAAAAGACAAGGGATGGATGCCGTATGCGGTTTTCAGTGCTCTGTTTGCCGCACTGACCTCCATACTTGCCAAAGTGGGTATTTCCGGAGTGGAGTCCAATCTGGGCACGGCAATCCGCACGGCGGTGGTGCTTGTGATGGCGTGGCTCATTGTCTTTATGAAAGGAAAGCAGTCCCAGGCAGGGAAGATAGACGGAAAAGAACTGATGTTTATTATCTTGTCGGGCTTTGCCACAGGAGCTTCCTGGCTGTGCTATTACTATGCCATACAGAATGGCATTGTCAGTGTGGTAGTGCCGGTGGATAAACTGAGCATAGTGGTGACGGTATTATTTTCCTATGTGGTTTTTTCGGAAAAGCTGAGCAGAAAAGCGTTCACCGGTCTGCTTCTGATGATACTGGGTACGGTGGCAATGGCTTTGTGGTCCTGAAATGAAGGGCAGGGAACCGTTATCCGGAGATATGGAACATCTGTTCCCAACGGGCCATGCATGTGATCTGGAATTTCCGGTTTTATCCAAAAGGTGGTTGGGGGAAAGCGCCGGGGAAAAGAGGATGTGGTTCCATACCATATAAAATTACGCAGAATGCCGTCTTGTGCGGATGGCAGAATGGAGGAAAAAATGGGATTATTCGGCGGAAATAAAGAGGAAGCAGGCGCCACATTGCCGGTCAGTGACGCGGAGAGATGGATTGCGGGCACCTATGCGGTCTGGTCGGAATACTGCGGGGGAAGTTACCGGTATCTTGGAGGATATGAGAAAACAAAATCCAACGCAAAGATGATTGCCAGGGTGCTGCGGCAGGACTGGATGATCAAAGACCATGACAGCGGTGTGGAGATGGTGGAATATCTGTTGAAAAATGCCGGACCGGAGAACATAGCTTTTGATTATGCATGTGCCTGCAATATGTGCGGCAGAATGTTTATCGCGGGTTATTTTACCAGGGAAGAATCCATACGGTACGCGGCCATGGCGGCAGAGCAGATTCAGCGGCTTTACTCTTCCTGGGAAGAATATTTCCAGGCATATATAGAAGGGGCGGCAGGGGGATCCAATGTGAAAGAGAGGGAGCCCTTCGAGGCGGCATACCTGCAGTTTAAGAATGCGGCCGACAGTCCCTTGCTGCTGAACTGGAACACCGCATTACGTTGACCCTTACAAATTTTTCCGGTTCAATTCCCATACTCTTATCATCGGTTTTGAAGACGGCATTTCAGGTCAAGAAAAAAGAATGAAGTCATGATACACTCATGTTACCGGTTGGCCGGCCAGCCGGGACAGTATTTGTGTTTGCGCGCTGCAAAACCGCGGTAAGGCTCACAGATTCGTCATGCACGAAACATTGGCATATTCTGTGAAGCAGCGCAGAAATGGGGGAAAACATGGGTAAAGAGATTCCGATATTCCGTTCCCTTGATCTGATCGAAGAACGGATACAGGAGAAGCTGACAGTGGAGAGGCTTGCGGAAAGTATTCATTTTTCAAAGTACCACTATCAGCGGCTGTTCCGGGAGATTATGGGAGAGAGCGTCATGAAATATGTGAACGCGCGCAGAATGGCCCTTGCGGCTGAGGAACTTGCAGGAAACCGGGAGAGCATTCTTGCCATTGCGCTGAGGTATGGATTTGACTCCCATGAGGGATTCACCCGCAGTTTTAAGGCCTATATGGGGATCACTCCCACGGAATACAGGAAGTATCATTTATCCGTCAGGTCTCCCGGAAAACGAAAGGAGAGGGATATTATGACAAATTCAAATGCAGCGGAAGAGATGATCCGGGAGCTGAACGGCCTGATTGCAAAGGCAAGGGAAACTGCGGCAGAAACAAGAAGACAAAAGGACATTGATCCGGAGACGGCAGCCGTCTATGGCCCGTTCTGGAACTTTATTGCGGCCAGGACCGAGATTATGGCGGATGAACTGACGGAAAACCTTGACGCTATCACGCATATTGGCGGCTGTCCCGACAAAATTTCGGTGCGATTTGTGATCATAAAAGCCATAGAAGATGCGGCTTTTCAATTGGATCTCACGGCATTCCAGGCAAAACTGATGATGTCAAGGGCGAAAAAAGAACATCGCATGTCCTATGAACCTTTATGCCGGCAGTATGGGCAGCTGGCAGGGAGCGCCCGGATGAAATCGGGCAAAATAGTGGCATTGTTCAATGAACTTGCAGACCTGATTTTCCGGGACATAAGGAAAAACGCAGAGGAAAATCTGCAGAAAGCCGTGGCGATGGGCAGGGCCGCCGTCGAAACCCTCTCCCAGGAACCGGAATTTCCTTATGGTTATATTGTGGATGAAGTCCGGAGAATCACGGAAGAATTATCGGCCGTTTCCGTAAAGGATATGACGGCAGACTTTCTGGAAGGACTGATATTGCGTCTGGATATTATCATTTTTGCGTCCGAATCCGAAATTTTCCGCACGCCCTCCCACAAACCGCTGTTTGAAGGCCTTACGGAATGGAAAGTACAGTTGGAGGCCGCTGCTGAATGGTTCCGGGATCTGTCCGAGGATATGGCCGGGGAGCTGGCGGGACAGGAGAAAGGGATTATCGTGGAACAGACTGTAGAAAAACGGTACAGCGATATTGCGTTCCAGGGAAATATCCTGCTGTTTTATCTCAGGGGCGAGATCCAGAAGCTGGGGAAGCTTTCGGATGAAGAACAGAAGAGTGATTTTGACCATGTCTGCGGGAAATTTGACGGCATGATCCAGCTGGCGTATGGGGCCTGCGGGAACAGCGCCGCCGGAGAAATCAAAGATATCCTGCAGGAGATATGGGAAGAACTGATGAAGCAGGCCGAAAAGCTGGGTGAATACGGCGGTCCGGTCCGGTTTCTGGCAGGAGAAGTGGATAATCTGTGCAAGGCCCTGTGAGACTTTGGCATGGAAAATATAAAATAATTTTTGCCGGACAAGGGTTTTCCAATGCCGTTATTCTTGTCCGGCAGCAGGTCTGGGCCGGGCATCACTGTTTGCCCGGTTCTTCTTTATGCGCAGGTGTGTGTAAGGAAATTAGCAGCGAAAGCTGCACGCGCCCTGCGCGGCGAGTAGTGGAGAAGGACGTTCCCCTACTTGATTGCGCAGCCCCGTACACAAAGTGCGACTCTTCGCACCTGGAAGTTTGCCGCTAGAGCGGCGCACGGTCCGCGCAGGGGAGAGGGGTATTTTTTCTACTTGATTCTTTATGGCTGACTGTCTGCTTGGTTAATTCTCTTTGGCACTTCGTGACTATCCACTTTTATCATGTTGATATCACTTTCCTTTCCGCACGCAACAAGAGGTTTTGGTATTTGGAGGAGGGGATGTCCAATCTGCATTTATTCAGGACTATTTTTTAATGGGTATCTATACTTAAAAATTCAGTGGATTCAGATAAATGACAGCATGCTGTTTTATGACTGGATCATGCGAAAATTTCGTATAATTCAAAAATTTATAAAGTTTAACTACAAAATGTCTTAAAATTCTCGACAATGTATGTTGTCAGGGATTACAATGAGAAAAGTGTCTGACACATTAAGAAAAAGAGCAGGTGGGGTAGAGTATGGAGAAAGTGCCTTTTATTAAGCTGATCGATTATTTTGGGGAATGTTATGTATATGATGTGAATAAAGATAATATTTTAAGGATAAGCAGAGGGTTGTATTCCTTTTTACAGGATCTGATTTCTGGTACAGAACGGGAGGTCACGGATGAAGCAATTTGCTCGGAGTATAACCGGCTGAGAGAGGAGGGTTATCTTTCGTCTCATAAAATGAGTACATTGCAACATCCGGCCACAGAGTTATTGAAATATAAACTGGAGCGGGGAATGCATACAATTACATTGCAGGTGACACAGAACTGTAATCTGAGGTGTTCCTACTGTATCTATTCTGATGTACATAACGAAAAGCAGAGATCCCATTCAAATAAAAAAATGACGCTGGAGACAGCGCTGAAGGCAGTCGACTTTCTGGCAGAGCATTCTGTGGATAGTCCTAGGATCAATATTGGTTTCTACGGAGGAGAACCGATGCTGGCGTTTGACCTGATTCAGCCAGTAGTAAGTTACGCGGAAGATATTTTTTCCGGGTTAGTGAGAAATCCAGTGTCATGCAGATCGGAAATCTGGAAGAAGGATTTGATCTTGAAAAGATTGATAAGATGCTTAATATATGTCAGATGACTGCTGAGTCATGTAAAAATTGCTGGGCATCCATGGATTGCACTCTTTGTGTGAAGTATGCAGACAGTGATGGCGTTTTGTCAGGTAAGCAGAGGCTGACTTATTGTGAACGGGTCAGAAATAGTACTGAAGTAAATTTAAGAAAGATTATATTGTTGCGTGAACTTGATAAGGGCAGGAAAGAAAGGGGCTGATGACTATGCAAAGAGCGGTTATGTATCCGTTTACAGAGAAAATGATTCCCATAGTACGTCACTGTCAGGGTGGTGCAGTAATCTTACGCCTGCAGAATTCTTGGCAGATCAGGGCATGGAATCATAACCGGCCCCTTCAAGAAACAGGGCGGGAATCTGGTAGAACCGGGTTCCCGCCCTATACGTCATTTCTGCAGCTTACTGTGGGGTATCTGACTCCCCGAATGAAATGCTGTCCACTATGGCCTGGAATAAAGCCTCGGCTTCCTGCTGATAGCTTTCATGGACTACAAAAGTAAAATCGATACCGGCTGAACCGTGCACAAGGGCGATGTAGTGCTGATAGAAGTGTTCCCCTTCATCGCTGAATATAGCGCCCAGGGCACTGACTGCAGGCTGTCCGGCGATTTCCAGTTCGCTGGTCTCATACCCTTCCTGGGTCAGATATTCTCCCAGACTTTGCAGGTAATCGTTTCCCTCCGGGGTAAAGCTGCCAATATAGAGCGCTGCCATATCCCAGGCATTGTCGCCTTCATAGCGGGAATACACTGCCAGCTGGGAAGCATCGGAAGTGGTGTTAATCTCCCACAGATAAGGGCAGGAGAATGTGACACCCAAATCATCCAGAGTCCTTGTAGTCATCAGGGGCATGGGTACCACCGGCTCCTGGGCCATGGCGCTGTCCAGTTCTTCCTGGGTGATGGAGATATTCGGCTCGGCGCCAGTGTCTGCCAGGATTTTCTCTGCCGCCAGTCTGGTGAGCGGCGCCAGTACCGAGAAGTGGTCGGCGCCATCGATGACATAGCAGTGAATCTTGTCATTCTGGGAAGCCTGCTCCATACGCCTGAGATTTTCTGAATTCCCTTCGCTGCCTTCTATGAGGAAAGTGGGGCTTTTGATATTGTCCAGCCAGTAGACAGGGGAGCGCATGACATATTCTTCATCCTTGTCTGTGTCGAAGGTAAACTGGGAGTTATTGTGGTATTTGATTTCGTCCACAGCGCCGAAACAGAAAACGGACCGGAACTTGTCCGTGTGTTCGGAGGCCAGCAGGGCCCTGGTAGCGCCCGTACTGTGACCTCCCAGATAGATGCGCTGGGGATCCACATAGGGCAGGGAAGCGGCGTATTCATAAGCCGATATAATATCGTCCACTTCGCCATACAGTGTTTCGTAATGACCGGGATTACCGTTGCCGCCGCGGAAAGACGGATACATGGTCAGCAGGCCTGCCTGCCAGAAGGCAGAACCGGTCTGGTCATTGTCCCATTCGGGATATCCCCAGGGAAAATCATCAATGCCATTGCCCCAGCCGCCCACAACCCAGATTATGAGAGGATGTTTCTGGCCATCGCCCGGATCGCTGGACACATAGGCGGCCAGGTCTCCCACCTGGGAAGGGTAGTACACCAGGTCAAAAAATCCTTCCGGAGGTGCGGGAATGGGATCGTCATCATTTTCTTCCCGGGCCAGCGTGGTGGCAAAGGCCTCGTGGGCTTCGGCAAAACTGCCGTACTCCTGGACCAGGGGGGAAGAGGGCGTATTTTCATTCAGCAGATTGCGCCTGGTTCCGGAGCTTTCTGCGGGAGCCGATTCTTCCTGGGCAGTCTCATTTCCGGAACTGCCGTTTCCGGGAGACAGGGGAGACGCACAGGAGACGGTAAATAGTGACAGCATTGTCAGAAACAGCACTGAGGTTTTTACGTGATTCTTGTGTTTCATGAATATTACCTTCCTTTTTGTGAAATATTTCGTATTTTTATTATAGCGGCATTTTCCGTTTCCTTCAACTGTTTTTGGAATAAGGGGGAGAATTACGGACAAAACATGAAATTGGTTATCTATAGGAATTGTTACGATTGCTATGGCTGTGATTTTCTGATATGATAGTCAGTACAACATGATCTTGGGAAGATATTGACTGGTATGCCTGCGGGCAGACCGAAGAAAAATTTTGGGCGAAAGAGGGAGCGGAGATGAAAATACTGGTTACCGGATTTGATCCTTTTGGAGGAGAGTCTGTCAATGCTGCGTCCGAGACAGTCAGGAGACTGCCGGATGCAATTGCGGGGGCGGAGATTATCAGGCTGGAGATACCCACAGTGCGTTATCGGTCACTTCAGGTTATAGAGGAGGCCATCTGCCGGCATGACCCGGATGTGATCCTGTCCATCGGGCAGGCCGCGGGAAGGGCAGATATTACGGTGGAGAGAATCGGAATCAATGTGGATGATTACTCGATTCCGGACAATGAGGGAAATCAGGTGACGGACCAGCCGGTTATTGCGGACGGGCCGGACGCCTATCTGGTGAAAGTGCCGGTCAGGGCCATGGTGGAGAGAATCCGGAGCAGGAGTATACCGGCATCCATATCCAATTCGGCGGGAACTTTTGTGTGCAATCACGTCATATACGGTGTGTGCCATCTGATTGCCACCAAATATCCGGGCAGGCAGAGCGGGTTTCTTCATATTCCATGTCTGCCCCGGCAGGCACTGGGCAAGGGAAATATGCCCTCCATGTCTCAGGAGATGATGACGGAGGCGCTTAAGGCTGCCATAGAAGCTATCGCGGAGGAAAAACAAAACTTTTGAACCGCAGCCGCCCGGGCAGGCCGCAAAACGGCTTCGGAAAAGAAGACTGCCTGGCCTGGGAAACAGTCTGTACTTGCGCAGACATGAAATATCCGATATAATACAAGAACACTGCTTTCCCGGAAAATAACAGGCAGGAAAAGTGAAACTTTCGGGTAACTGTAATTGGGGAATCAAATGAAGGCGGCAGGGAAGCGTAAACAGCGCGGGTAACGCGCGCATGAGGAAAAAATGCCATCGGCAAAGACCTCGTCAGGAGGCGGATGAAACAGGAGGAGAGACTATGGGGAAGGAAACGAAAGACAGACGGCCTAATATTTTATTGATCATGACCGACCAGATGCGGGGGGACTGTATGGGAATTGCAGGGCATCCGGATGTGAAGACACCGAATCTGGATCACCTGGCATCCATGGGGGTGCGCTACACCAATGCCTATACGGCCTGTCCCAGCTGCATTCCGGCCAGATGTGCCCTGCATACCGGATTAAAGCAGGAGCATCACGGACGTGTGGGTTACAGGGACTGTGTGTCCTGGAATTATCCGGTCACTATGGCGGGGGAGATGGCAAAGGCGGGTTATTATACGCAGTGCGTGGGAAAAATGCATGTTCATCCGCTGCGGAACCTGATGGGCTTCCATCATGTGGAGCTGCATGACGGATACTTACATGCTTACCGGAACGGGAACGTGCCCTATGCGGAAAACCAGAGAGTTGCGGACGACTATTTCTATTGGCTGAAATCCCGTCTGGGGATCCATAGGGATGTGACGGACATGGGGATTGAGTGTAATTCGTTTACGGCGCGTCCCTGGATGTATGAGGAGGAGCTGCATCCCACCAACTGGGTTACGGACAGGTCCATTGATTTTCTGCGCCGCAGGGACCGTTCCCGACCGTTTTTCCTGATGGCTTCTTACCTTCGCCCGCATCCGCCTTTTGATGCGCCGGAGTGTTTTTTTGATCTTTACCGGGACAAGGAGCTGGCGCCGCCTGCCATGGGGGACTGGGCAGACAGCGGGAGACTGCAGCGACTGGGCAGGTTCACGGACGCGGACACGGGCTCCGTGGATCCGGAACTGATGCGTCAGGCCAGAATCGGATACTATGCCTGCATCAGCCATCTGGACAATCAGATCGGACGTCTGGTAAATGCCCTGAAGGATGATGGCTGTCATCAGAATACCGTTATTTTATTTACGTCTGACCATGGAGAACTTTTGGGAGACCACCATACTTTCCGGAAGACGCGCCCCTATCAGGGAAGCGTGCATATTCCGCTGATTATAGCGAACGCACCCGGGATGAAGCCCGGGACAGTCTGTGACCGGCTTGCGGAGCTGCGGGATATTCTACCCACGGTGACGGAGCTGGCAGGAGGGGAAAGGCCGGAAGGAATCGATGGGATGTCCCTGCTCCATGAGAATGGCAGGGAGTATCTTCACGGGGAACATAGCGGGGGAGATCTGGGAAATCAGTATATTGTCACAAAGACGGATAAATATTGCTGGTTTATGGAGTCCGGAAAAGAGCAGTATTTCCGGCTGGATACGGACCCCATGGAATTGCATGATGCCATCCGGGATCCGGAATGGCAGGACAGAATTGCATATCTGCGGCAGATTCTGGTAAAAGAACTGGATGGAAGAGAAGAGGGCTATACAGACGGCAGATGCCTGATTCCGGGCAGACCCCAGAAATGCTGTCTGTCGATTATGGAACAAGAATGAAAAGGCGGTATGCTATGGAAATGCTGAAGAAATTTTTTGAACCGGTGGATATGACGGAGGGGTCACCCTGGAAAAAAATTGTATTTTTTACCCTGCCCATGCTTTTGGGAAATATTGCCCAGCAGCTGTATAATACGGTGGACAGTGTGGTGGTGGGGAATTATGTGGGGGACAATGCGCTGGCCTCCGTGGGAAGCGCAGGTCCCATCCTGAATCTGCTGATCGTACTTTTTGTGGGAATCAGCGTGGGGGCGGGCATCATGGTATCCCAGTATTTTGGGGCAAAGGAGAGGGAGGAACTGTCCAGGACCATTGGAAACTGTATTACCCTGACCCTGATTGCCACAGTCTTTGTGATGGTGGCGGCATCCCTTGTGGCCAGGCCGCTGCTGGAACTTCTGGATACACCGGAATCCATCATAGAATGGTGCCATTCCTATCTGCTGATTCTGTTTATCGGCTCCGGAGGACTGGCGTTTTACAATATTCTGAGCGGTATCCTGCGGGGGCTGGGGGATTCCATGTCGGCCCTGGTGTACCTGCTGGTATCCACAGTGCTGAATATTATCCTGGATCTGCTGTTTGTGGCCCAAATGGATATGGGAGTCAACGGAGTGGCGCTTGCCACGGTCATTGCCCAGGCAGTGTCTGCCCTGCTGTGTCTTTTCCGGCTCATGCGCATGACAGACCTGTTTGACCTGAAGCCGCACTATCTGAAGCTTGCCAGGAGGCATACCATGAAAATTGTCCAGCTGGGGCTTCCGTCGGGAATCACCCAGGCAATTCTGTCCATGGCAATGATTGTGGTCCAGTCCCTGACCAACAGCTTCGGGGAAATGTTTATCGCGGCCAATGTTATCATCATGCGTGTAGACGGATTTGCCATGATGCCGAACTTTTCCTTCGGCACGGCCATGACCACATACGCGGGGCAGAATGTGGGAGCCAGAATGCATGACAGGGTGGACAGGGGGGCAAAGCAGGGAACCCTGATGGCCATGGGTGTCTCAGCCGTGCTCACATCCCTGATTCTCATATTTGGAAAAGCCCTTATGGGAATTTTTACAAAGACACCGGAACTGGTTGACTTAAGCCGGGAGATGATGGGGATTTTGGCTGTGGGATATATTGCCATGGCAGTTACCCAGAGTCTCTCCGGCGTTATGCGCGGGGCCGGGGACACAATGACACCCATGTGGATATCCATTGCCACCACCATTCTGATTCGTGTGCCCATTGCCTACGGGATTGCCTTCTTCACAAGATCGCCTGAATTTCCCGGCGGAAGGCAGGAGTGTATCTTTATCTCCCTGCTGTGTTCCTGGATACTGGGGGCCATTATCACATTTGTCTTTTATAAAAAGGGAAAGTGGAAGGAGAAGGGCGTCCTGGCTCCAACAGAAGGAGGTACGGAAGGATGAAACTGCCATTCAGGAAGAAAAGGGAAGTTGTTTTTCAGAAAGTAAAAAGCCAGGAGGGATTTATCCTGGAAAATCAGGATGGAAAACTTACGGATTTCAGGGATATGGACATTGAAGACTATCTGGCAGATATGTTTGTCACACCGGATCAGTTCGTGATCCTGTCTGCGCCTGTGCCGCAGAATAAGATTCGTTTTGTACAGGCCTGCACACATGATGGAGAGATAGAAGTGGAGCTGGGGATAGAGGAGGAGGGTACCCGCCTGTATTATAAGATGTGTTCGGAAAAGGAATGCTATGGTATCTTTCTTGACTTTTACGAAAACAGATTTGTTCCCCAAATGGAGGAATACAAGCCTGTGGAATTTTAGCCGGGGTTCACGTCATATCTCTTTAGATTTTTGATAAATGGTGGTCAGACTCTGAAGATATGATATACTGTGCGTACACTTGTTTCGATGTATAAATCTGACATGTGTACGCATTTGTATTTATATGTGTACACTTTCTTTCTTATCGCTAAAGAAGCTTGGAACTCATTGGCATAGCCGGTGGTTTACTTTTTACTGTGACAATCGAGTAGGGAAGAATCATTTTCCCCTACGCATAAAAAAATCCAGCAAACCCATAGGTTTACTGGATTTCTATCAGCTGCTGACGGGAATCGGACCCGTGACCTCCGCACTACCAATGCG